>Ga0247819_10000057_pt1 | contig 72765 bp, 68 predicted proteins | sample 13C_Xylose_Day6_FD_193428 | JGI IMG/M metagenome (GOLD analysis project Ga0247819, IMG submission 193428) | Soil microbial communities from agricultural site in Penn Yan, New York, United States - 13C_Xylose_Day6 | ecosystem: Environmental > Terrestrial > Soil > Agricultural land | place: USA... | reverse complement strand
ACAGGGTCGACATGCGCGGGTCGTCCCAGCCGTTGACGTGCTGCTCGTCGACCAGTTGCTTGAGCTTGCGCTTGCTGGTGATGGTGTAGTTCAGGTTCAGGCGGCTGAACTCGTACTGGCGCGGCTTGGCCGGCACCGGCAGGTGCTCGAGGAACCACTCGTACAGCGGACGATGGCCTTCGAACTCCAGGGTGCAGATGGAGTGGGTGATGCCTTCGATGGCGTCCGACTGACCGTGGGTGAAGTCGTAGTTGGGGTAGATGCACCACTTGTCACCGGTCTGGTGGTGGTGGGCATGACGGATGCGATACAGGATCGGGTCGCGCAGGTTCATGTTCGGCGAGGCCATGTCGATCTTGGCCCGCAGTACACGCTCGCCGTCCTTGAACTCGCCAGCCTTCATCCGGGCGAACAGGTCGAGGTTCTCTTCGACACTGCGCTCGCGGAACGGGCTGTTCTTGCCCGGCTCGGTCAGGTTGCCACGGTATTCCTTGGCCTGCTCCGGGGTCAGGTCGCAGACGTAGGCGTTGCCCGACTTGATCAGGTCCACAGCCCAGTCATGCAACTGGTCGAAATACTCGGAGGCGTAGCGCACCGGGCCGGTCCACTGGAAACCCAGCCACTGCACATCGCTCTGGATGGCGTCGATGTACTCCTGGTCCTCTTTGGCCGGGTTGGTGTCATCGAAACGCAGGTGACAGGCTCCGCCGAATTCCTGGGCCAGGCCGAAGTTCACGCAGATCGACTTGGCATGGCCGATGTGCAGGTAACCGTTGGGCTCAGGCGGGAAACGGGTGACGATGCTGCTGTGCTTGCCCGAGTCCAGGTCGGCCTGCACGATCGGACGCAGGAAGTTCGCAGGGACGGCGGGAGCGCCTTTGGCAGCGGCGTTGGGAGCGGTGTCGGCAGTGGGCTTGCTCATAGGATCCTTGAAATACGGGTACACGGCCTGGGTAGGCCGACTGAATCAAAGCGCTTATCATAGCCGAAGCGGTCGAGCTGCCGACAGCGTCCGGCCGACAAACTGGCCCTATATTCGGTACTGGCAGCAAAAAAACTGCCGCAAGCCACGTATCGCGGGTTGTAGACTGTGCGTCAGGTTTGTATCGCGATCCTGCGCGACCCCTATTTCAAATGCCTTGAAAGAGCGAATTCCAGCATGTCCAAAGTCAAACTGAGCACCAATCATGGCGACATCGTCATCGAACTGAATGCCGAGAAAGCCCCGATCACCGTGGCCAACTTCATCGAGTACGTGAACGCTGGTCACTACAGCAACACCGTATTCCACCGCGTCATCGGTAACTTCATGATCCAGGGCGGCGGTTTCGAGCCAGGCATGAAAGAAAAGAAAGACAAGCGCCCAAGCATCCAGAACGAAGCTGACAACGGCCTGAGCAACGACAAGTACACCATCGCCATGGCCCGCACCATGGAGCCGCATTCGGCTTCGGCGCAGTTCTTCATCAACGTCACCGACAACAGCTTCCTCAACCACAGCGGCAAGAACGTTCAGGGTTGGGGCTACGCGGTATTCGGTAAAGTCACCGAAGGCACCGACGTTGTCGACAAGATCAAGACCGTTGCCACCGGTTCCAAGTCCGGCCACCAGGACGTACCGGTTGAAGACGTGATCATCGAGAAAGCCGAGATCATTGAGTGATACTGCTGATCTCTGATCTGCACCTGCAAGAAGAACGCCCGGACATTACCCGGGCGTTTCTTGATCTGCTCGACGGTCGTGCGCGCCACGCCGAGGCGCTGTACATCCTCGGTGACTTTTTCGAAGCCTGGATCGGCGACGATGCCATGACGCCGTTCCAGAGCACGATCTGCCAGGCCCTGCGCGCCTTGAGCGACAGCGGCACGCAGGTCTACCTGATGCATGGCAACCGTGATTTCCTGATCGGCGACGCCTTCTGCAAGGCGGCGGGCGCCACCCTGCTGGCCGACCCCAGCGTGGTGCGCATGGGCGGCGAATCGGTGTTGCTGATGCATGGCGACAGCCTGTGCACCCTGGACATCGGCTATATGAAGATGCGCCGATACCTGCGCAATCCCCTGAGCCTGTGGATCCTCCGCCACCTACCCCTCGGCACCCGGCAGAAGCTGGCGCGCAAGCTACGCAGCGAAAGCAAGGCGCAGACGCGGATGAAGGCCAACGACATTGTCGACGTGACGCCGGAAGAAGTGCCGCGGATCATGGCCGAATATGGCGTGCACACCCTGGTCCACGGGCACACCCACCGACCGGCGATCCACAAGCTGATGGTCGAGGACCAACCGGCGCGACGTATCGTGCTGGGGGATTGGGATCGTCAGGGTTGGGCGTTACAGGTGGATGAGCAAGGGTTTCAGTTGCAGCCGTTTGCGTTTCCCTGATTGAAGGCCCTTCGGGCCTTATCGCCGGCAAGGCCGGCTCCCACAATGGTTCAGTGCATGCAATCCCTGTGGGAGCTGGCCTTGCCAGCGATGCTTTTGCTCAGTGCCCCGCCGACGCCGGTCCTGCTTTAGCCGCAAACGGCGGCTTGGCCAGCCACACCAATAGAATCAACCCAGCAAACACCCAGCCCATCAGGGTGAAGTAATCCACCGTCGACATCATGTACGCCTGACTGCTGAGCATGCGCTCCAGCTGCGCGTAAGACTGCACGTTCGCACCGCCCAGCTGATTGAGTGCTTCACGGGTGGCAGGCTCATAGGTGCTGATGCTTTCGCTGAGATAGGCATGATGCTGGTCAGCCCGGCGAATCCAGATCCAGGTGGTCAACGAAGCCGCGAAGCTGCCGCCCAGGGTGCGCAGGAAGGTGGCCAGCCCCGAGCCATCGGCGATCTGGTGCGGTGGCAGGTCCGAGAGCAGGATGCTCAAGGTCGGCATGAAGAACAGCGCCACGCCAATACCCATGAACAGCTGCACCAGGGCGATATGCTGGAAGTCCACTTCATTGGTGAACCCGGCACGCATGAAGCAACTGGTGCCGATCGCCAGGAACGCCAGTCCTGCCAATAAACGCAGGTCGAACTTATGCGCGTACTTGCCGACAAACGGCGACATCAGCACCGGCAGCAAGCCGATCGGCGCCACCGCCAGCCCGGCCCAGGTGGCGGTGTAGCCCATCTGGGTCTGCAGCCACTGCGGCAGGATCAGGTTGATGCCGAAAAAACCCGCATAGCCGCCGACCAACACAATGGTGCCGATACGAAAGTTGCGGTGCACGAACAGCCGCAGATTGACCACCGGATGCTTGTCGGTCAGTTCCCAGATGATAAAAATCGCCAGGAACACCACCGAGATCAGGCTGCCGACGACAATGAAGCTCGACTCGAACCAGTCCAGGTCATTGCCCTTGTCCAGCACGATCTGCAGGGCACCGACGCCAATGATCAAGGTCAGCAGGCCGATATAGTCCATGGGTTGGCGCTGGGTCGTGACCGGCCGGGTGCGCATCTGCTGACGCACCACCGCTGCGGCAAACAGGCCAATGGGTACGTTGATGAAGAAAATCCACGGCCAGCTGTAGCTGTCGGTGATCCAGCCACCGAGGATGGGACCGGCAATCGGCGCCACCACCGTGACCATCGCCAGCAACGCCAGCGCCATACCGCGCTTGGCTGGCGGATAGACGGCGATCAGTAGCGTCTGGGTCATCGGGTACAGAGGGCCGGCAACAATACCTTGCAGCACCCGGAAACCCACCAGCTCCGGCATCGAGCGGGCGATACCGCAGAGAAACGACGCCAGCACAAACAGCAGCGTGGCCCAGATAAACAGCTTCACCTCACCAAAACGCCGACTCAGCCAGCCGGTCAGCGGCAAGGCAATGGCGTTGCTCACCGCGAACGAGGTAATCACCCAGGTGCCCTGCTCCGCACTCACCCCCAGGTTGCCGGAAATGGTCGGCAACGCGACGTTGGCAATGGTGGTGTCGAGCACCTGCATGAAGGTCGCCAGCGACAGCCCGATGGTGGTCAACAGCAGGCTTGGCGGGCTGAATGAAGCGTTGCCGCTCATCGCTGCGCCGTCTTGCCAGGGCCTTGGCTGTTGTCATGGATCAGCCGTGCGATCATTGCATCGGCCTCGACCAGCTGGCGGTCATACACCTGGGTGGCAAACGATGCCTTCTGTGGCGGCAACTGCGCCAGCACCGGCCCGCTCTGGTCGTGCAGATCGACCGTGACCTGGGTCGACAGGCCGATACGCAACGGATGGGCGGCCAGTTGTTCGGCATTGATGTGGATGCGCACCGGCACCCGCTGGACGATCTTGATCCAGTTACCGGTGGCGTTCTGCGCCGGCAACAGGGCGAAGGCACTGCCAGTGCCGGCGCCGAGGCTGTCGATGGTGCCGCTGTACTTGACCTCGCTGCCGTACAGATCGGCGACGATATCCACCGACTGGCCGATGCGCATGTTGCGCAACTGGGTTTCCTTGAAGTTGGCGTCGATCCACAGCTGGTCCAGCGGAATCACCGCCATGGTCGCAGTACCCGGCTGCAGACGCTGCCCCAACTGCACGGTGCGCTTGGCCACGTAGCCGGTGACCGGTGCCACCAGGGTGGTGCGGGCGACGGCCAGGTAGGCCTGGCGCAAGTCGGCAGCTGCGGCCATGACTTGCGGATGCGAGGAAACCACGGTGTCATCGACCAGCGCGCTGGTCGTGTTGAGCTGCTGCTTGGCGTTGAGCAGCGCGCCCTGCGCCGAAGACAGGTCGTCACGGGCGTGGGACAGCTCTTCCAGGGAAATGGCCCCACCGGCAGCGAGGGTCTTGCGCCGGTTGTAGTTTTCCTGGGCCTTGGTCTGCTCGGCCTGACGCGCCGCCACCTGGGCCTTCATTCCATCGACATTGCTGTACAGGCCGCGTACCTGGCGCACTGCACGGGCCAACTGGGCTTCGGCGGACTGCAGCCCGACTTCGGCATCGCTGGGGTCGAACTCGATCAGCACCTGCCCGGCATGCACCAGATCACCGTCGTCGGCACCGATACTGACCACAGTACCGGTCACCAGCGGGGTGATTTCCACGACGTTGCCGTTGACATAGGCATCGTCGGTCTCTTCATTCCAGCGCCCGTACAGCGCGTGCCAGGCCCAGACTGCACCACCACCGACGACCACCAGCAAAGCAAGGCCAAGCAGCCAGGCTTTGCGTTTACCGGTGTTGTTGAGGTCTTGCGCTGTGCTGGCACTTTCCGGCGTGTTCATTTGGCACCTATACGCTGGGCTGTCAGGGTGTCGCCAGCCGCGAGCAGCACCTTGCTCAGCAGATTTTCCAGGGTTGCCAGTTCATCTGCGGCGAGCACACCTACCAGTTCATTCATCGCCGCCGCGCCGATCTGCGGCAACTGATCAGCGAGCTTCTGGCCCTCCTCGCTCAGCGCCAGGCGCACCTGGCGGCGATCATCCGGGCAGCGGCGGCGCAGGATCAGGTCTTTTTGCTCTAGGCGATCAAGCATGCGGGTCATCGAGCCACTGTCCAGGGACAGGAAACGACACAATTCGGCGGGCGTATCGACGCCGTACTGGGCGACGATGATCAGCACCTTGAACTGCGCGGCGGTAACGCCGAAGTCCTGCAGGTGGCTGTCGAGAATGCGGTCTTTGACCATCGCGGCACGGCCCAGGAGCATGCCGATGATGCAGGTCTGGAAGTTTTCGGGGGTGAAGTGCGGCATGAAGGCGATACCTGCTTAGGCAGTTAGTAACATAATGTTACTGCCTAGACAGCTAACGTCAAGACATTGATTAGCCTGCTTACTAATTTACCGATAAAAAGGGCTGCAAAAGCAGCCCTGATTCAGGCCGGGATACCGCTATGAAAGCGGAACTCTTCATCCGGGCTACTGATCAATTCGGCCTCGACCGCCCGGACCTTCTCCACCACCCGTTCGATATCCGCCGCCTCACCGTATTGATGAGCCAGCTTCAGGTAACCCTGATAGTGCCGGGCCTCGCTGTTGAGCAGGCCGTGATAGAACTTGCCCAGCTCTTCATCCAGATGCGGCACCAGCGCGGCAAAACGTTCGCAGCTACGCGCCTCGATAAAAGCACCGACCACCAGGGTATCGACCAGCTTCACCGGCTCATGGGTACGCACCACCCGGCGCAGGCCCGAGGCGTAACGCCCGGCCGACAAAGGGCGCAAGGCAATCTTGCGGCGCTTCATCAGGCGCAGTACCTGCTCATGGTGCACCAGCTCTTCACGGGCCAGGCGCGACATCATGTTGATCAGGTCCAGGTGCGTGTTGTACTTGGCCATCAGGCTCAGCGCGGTGCTGGCGGCCTTGAACTCGCAGTTCTTGTGGTCGATCAGCAGGGTTTCCTGGTCGGCAAGCGCCGCCTGGACCCAAGCATCGGGAGTACGGCAACCAAGGAACGCATCAATTTCGGGAATAAGGTGCATAGGCTCACAAACAGGCAGGGCAAACGGCAAGACCGGCGATTATACCGGCAGCGGCGGCGATCACCAGTGAACTATGCTTGATACATATCAACGCCCATTGCACTTGGCGCCGACTATAGTCAGTCATCGGTCGCCATTTCTGAAGGGAGTTCACGCTCATGCAAGAAGTACGCAGCATTCTGGTGGTCCTCGATCCCGAGCACGCCCATAGCCGTGCCCTGACCCGGGCCAAACTGATCGCCAGCGCCACCGGTGCGCGCCTGCACCTGTTGATGCCCGACAAGAATCACGACCACAGCGCCCTGCTCAGCCTGCTCAGCAGCCAGTTGCACGACGACGGGTTCGACAATGTGACCCACGAGGAGGCCTGGCACGGCAGCCTGCACGAATCGATCATTGCCGTGCAGCAGGCCGAAGGCTGCGACCTGGTGATCAAGGAGCACCGGCCGGACAACCCGCTGAAAAAGGCCCTGCTCACCCCATCCGACTGGAAACTATTGCGCCTGTGCCCTTGCGCGGTGTTGATGGTCAAGACCGAGCGGCCATGGACTGGCGGGGTGATCCTCGCTGCAGTGGATGTCGGCAATCACGACGAGGCACATCGTCTGTTGCACAAGAACATCATCGACCACGGCTACGAGATCGCCAACCTGGCCAAGGGCAACCTGCATGTGATCAGCGCCCATCCGTCGCCGATGCTGTCGGCAGCCGACCCGGTCTATCAGTTGAAAGAAACCATCGAACAGCGTTATCGCGAGGAATGTGCAGCGTTCCAGGCCGAGTTCGATATCAAGGACGATCGCCTGCATGTCGCCGAAGGCCCGGCCGATGTGCTGATCCCCTACACCGCCAACAAGTACGATGCGGTGGTGACGGTGATCGGCACCGTGGCGCGCACCGGAATTTCCGGGGCGTTGATCGGCAACACCGCCGAGGTGGTGCTCGATTCGCTCGAGTGCGATGTGCTGGTGCTCAAGACTGAAGAAGTGAAGGTGCATCTGACTGAGTTAGCGCAAGGCTGACGAATTGATCGCGGGGCAAGCCCGCTCCTACAGAGAATGCTGTGGGAGCGGGCTTGCCCCGCGATGGCTTCAACCCAAAGCATCCTTGAGAAACCCCGGCGCGATATAGCGCTGATAGTGGGCTTCGGACAGCAGGAAAAATTCCCGATCAATGGCATCGCGCAACTCGGGCAATTCCCAGTCACGAAACTCCGGCAACAACACCATGCCGTAAGCCTCAAGCTCACGAATCACCCGTGCGCCCCGGGCGATCAGCTGGTAGGCCCAGCAATACTCGGACTGGTGCGGCACGAAGCGGATCTTGCGCTGCTCCAGTTGCAGGCGCAGACGGTTGGCATCAAAGACTTCAAGTTTGGCCACCATGACCTGCACCAGCAATTGCTCGAGGCGCAGCCAGACCGCACGCTTTTCATCTTCGTTGTAGCCGTTCCAGTTGATCACTTCATGGTGAAAACGCTTGCAGCCACGGCACACCAGATCCCCGTAAACCGTGGAGCAGAGGCCGACACAAGGCGTTTTAATTGACTGATTGGGCATGAAAAAATCTACAACTGGACGGTGGAACAGGCTGCCATGTTAGCCCTTTGTCTAACGGGGGTCACCCGCTAAAGTCATCGTCCGCGCCTTACCTTTATCGAGTTTTTACCGTAGAATCACCCGGCCTTTTTAAGGCAGCAATGTCCGTTAGAAGCTGTTTTCAAAGCGTCACGAGCACAGTTGATCCGGTAGAACGGCGTTGGCCCGGGATATACGCCTCATCGCATATCCCGCGCCAGCCCTCATCAGCCTCCGTTCTACAGGCGTAAAACTTTGAAAGCAGCTTCTGTAAGGATTTCCTGCAACCCTGGCTACGCGGCCCAAGAAGCCGTATTGCGCACGGGTGCCGGACTTTCTGGATGAGCGTCCCGGACACCCATTTGGGACCACTGATGAGGGTAATAACTGTGCTTGAAGCCTACCGCAAACACATCGAAGAGCGTGCCGCCCAGGGTATCGTGCCCCAGCCGCTTAACGCCGAACAAACCGCAGGCCTGGTCGAGCTGCTGAAGAATCCTCCTGCTGGCGAAGAAGCAGTCCTCGTCGACCTGATCACCAACCGCGTTCCACCAGGAGTGGACGAAGCCGCCTACGTCAAGGCCGGTTTCCTCTCTGCGCTCGCCAAAGGCGAAGCCACTTCCCCGCTGATCGACAAAAAGCGTGCTGTAGAGCTGCTGGGCACCATGCAGGGCGGCTACAACATCGCCACCATGGTCGAGCTGCTGGACGACGCTGAGCTGGCCGCCGTTGCCGCCGAACAGCTGAAGCACACCCTGCTGATGTTCGATGCTTTCCACGACGTCGCCGAAAAAGCCAAGGCCGGCAACGCTCACGCCAAGGCCGTGCTGGAATCCTGGGCCGCCGGTGAATGGTTCACCGCCCGCCCGGCGATCGAACAGAAGTACAGCCTGACCGTGTTCAAGGTGCCAGGCGAAACCAACACCGACGACCTGTCCCCTGCCCCGGACGCCTGGTCGCGCCCTGACATCCCGCTGCACGCTCTGGCCATGCTGAAAATGGCCCGTGACGGCATCGTGCCTGAGCAACCAGGCGCCATTGGCCCGCTCAAGCAGATCGAAGAAGTCAAAGCCAAGGGCTTCCCGGTTGCCTACGTCGGTGACGTGGTCGGTACCGGTTCTTCGCGTAAATCCGCCACCAACTCGGTGCTGTGGTTCTTCGGCGACGACATCCCTTACGTACCGAACAAGCGCGCTGGCGGCTTCTGCTTCGGCACCAAGATCGCCCCGATCTTCTACAACACCATGGAAGACGCCGGCGCCCTGCCGATCGAATTCGACTGCACCAACCTGGGCATGGGCGACGTCATCGACGTTTACCCGTACGCCGGTAAAGTCTGCAAGCACGGCACTGACGACGTCATCACCACCTTCGAACTGAAGACTCCGGTGCTGCTCGACGAAGTCCGCGCTGGCGGCCGTATCCCGCTGATCGTCGGCCGTGGCCTGACCGAGAAGGCACGTGCCGAACTGGGCCTGGGCCCAACCGATCTGTTCAAGCTGCCTGAAGCCCCGGTCGACACCGGCAAAGGCTACAGCCTGGCGCAGAAAATGGTCGGTAAGGCCTGCGGCGTGACTGGCGTTCGTCCAGGCACCTACTGCGAGCCGAAGATGACCACCGTCGGTTCCCAGGACACCACTGGCCCGATGACCCGTGACGAACTGAAAGACCTGGCGTGCCTGGGCTTCTCTGCTGACCTGGTCATGCAGTCGTTCTGCCACACCGCGGCCTATCCGAAGCCGATCGACGTCACCACCCACCACACCCTGCCGGATTTCATCCGCACCCGTGGCGGCGTGTCCCTGCGTCCAGGCGACGGCATCATCCACAGCTGGCTGAACCGCATGCTGCTGCCGGACACCGTCGGTACCGGTGGTGACTCGCACACCCGCTTCCCGATCGGCATCTCGTTCCCGGCCGGTTCTGGCCTGGTCGCCTTCGCCGCTGCCACCGGCGTCATGCCGCTGGACATGCCGGAGTCGGTACTGGTGCGCTTCAAGGGCAAACTGCAACCAGGCATCACCCTGCGCGACCTGGTCCACGCGATCCCTTACTACGCCATCCAGAAAGGCCTGCTGACCGTTGAGAAGAAAGGCAAGATCAACGCCTTCTCCGGCCGCATCCTGGAAATCGAAGGCCTCGACGAACTGACCGTCGAGCAAGCGTTCGAACTGTCCGACGCCTCGGCTGAACGTTCCGCCGCCGGCTGCTCGATCAAGCTGCCTGAGAAGGCCATTGCCGAGTACCTGCAGTCGAACATCACCCTGCTGCGCTGGATGATCAGCGAAGGCTACGGCGATGCCCGTACCCTGGAGCGTCGTGCCCAGGCGATGGAAGCCTGGCTGGCCAACCCGGTCCTGCTGGAAGCCGACGCCGACGCCGAATACGCCGAGATCATCGAGATCGACCTGGCCGACGTCAAAGAGCCTGTGCTCTGCGCGCCGAACGACCCGGACGACGCGCGCCTGCTGTCGACCGTTCAGGGCGAGAAGATCGACGAAGTGTTCATCGGTTCGTGCATGACCAACATCGGTCACTTCCGCGCTGCCGGCAAGCTGCTGGAAAAGGTCAAGGGTGGCATCCCTACCCGTCTGTGGCTGGCTCCGCCAACCAAGATGGACGCCCACCAGCTGACCGAAGAAGGCTACTACGGCATCTACGGCAAAGCCGGTGCGCGCATGGAAATGCCAGGCTGCTCGCTGTGCATGGGTAACCAGGCACGTGTGCAGACCGGTTCGACCGTGGTCTCGACCTCGACCCGTAACTTCCCGAACCGCCTGGGCGACGCCACTAACGTCTACCTGGCCTCGGCCGAGCTGGCTGCTGTTGCCTCGATCCTGGGCAAGCTGCCAACCGTCGAAGAGTACATGGAGTACGCGAAGAACATCGACAGCATGGCTGCCGACGTTTACCGCTACCTGAGCTTCGACCAGATCGCCGAGTTCCGTGAAGCCGCTGCGAGCGCCAACATCCCGGTTGTTCAAGCGTAAGCTGACCTAGCGTAAAAAAACCCCGCCAACCGGCGGGGTTTTTTATTGGGCCTGCTGTGCAGGCCATCGCTGGCAAAGCCAGCTCCCACAGGAACTGAATAGTCCATTCCCTTGTGGGAGCCGGCCTTGCCGGCGATTAGGCCCTCAAATCACAAACAGATCGACAAACCGATGCACAGGAGTCGCCTCAAGTGCCGCCTGATCCTTGCACAAGGCAAAGATCTCGTTCACCCGCTGCCCGGCAAAGCGCGTCGCCAGGTTGGCCTTGAACTTCTCCTCCAGCAATGGAATCCCTTCAGCCCGACGCCGGCGATGGCCAATCGGGTACTCCACCACCACCTGTTCGGTGCTTGATCCATCATTGAAGAACACCTGCACGGCATTGGCGATCGAACGCTTGTCGGCCTCCAGGTACTCGCGGGTAAAACGCGGGTCTTCGACGACCTCCATCTTCTCGCGCAAACGGTCAATGAGCGGATGGGCAGCGTGGAATTCATCCTCGTATTGCTCAGCCACCAGGTCGCCGAAGATCAGCGGCACAGCGGTCATGTACTGAATGCAATGATCACGGTCGGCAGCGTTGGCCAGTTTGCCAACCTTGGAGATGATGCGAATCGCCGACTCATGGGTGGTAATGACGATCCGCTCGACTTCATGCAGGCGATTACGCACCAGCGGGTGCAAGGTCACCGCCGCCTCACAGGCTGTCTGGGCATGGAACTCGGCAGGGAAGCTGATCTTGAACAGCACGTTTTCCATCACATAGCTGGCGAACGGCTGAGAGAAGCTGAAGGCTCGTTTGTCTTCAGGCTTGAGCGCCAGATCCTTGTTGGTGTGGCTGAACAGCACATCGTAGAAACCCCACTGCGGCGCCGTCAGAACACCCGGAATTCCCATCTCGCCACGCAGGGCGATATCCGCCAGGCGTACACCGCGGCTCGAGGCATCCCCCGCCGCCCAGGACTTGCGTGAACCGGCATTAGGGGCATGACGATAGGTACGCAGTGCCTGTCCATCGACAAAGGCATGAGACAGCGCCGACAGCATTTGCTCGCGATTGGCGCCCATGAGCCTGGCGCAGACCGCCGTGGAGGCGACCTTGACCAACAACACATGATCGAGGCCAACACGGTTGAAGGAATTCTCCAGGGCAATCACCCCCTGGATTTCGTGAGCCATGACCATGGCTTCCAGCACTGCCCGCATATTCAAGGGGGCTTCGCCATTGGCCACGCGCTTTTGCGAAAGGTGGTCGGCCACCGCCAGGATGCCGCCGAGGTTGTCCGAGGGGTGCCCCCACTCGGCGGCCAGCCAGGTGTCGTTGAAATCGAGCCAACGGACGATACAACCGATGTCCCAGGCGGCCTTGACCGGGTCCAGGCGGTAGCTGGTGCCCGGCACCCGCGCGCCGTACGGCACCACGGTGCCCTCCACCAGCGGCCCCAGGTGCTTGGTGCATTCCGGGAAGCGCAACGCCAGCAGGCCGCAGCCCAGGGTGTCCATCAAGCAGTTACGCGCCGTATCCAGCGCCGGCGCGGACCCGACCTGGTAATTCAGGACATAGTCAGCGATATCCTGCAGCACCCGGTCATAGTCGGGGCGGTTGTTCAGATCAACGTTGGCACTCATTTCACATCTCTCTGTTGTAGGTAACAGGGAGCCAAGCGCCTTTACTGGTTAGAAGGCATCACCGGGTACCCGCACCCAGCCCTCCATCAGTATCCGCGCACTGCGGCTCATGATTGCTTTGGTAACAGTCCACTCACCGTTCACCTGCCGAGCCTCGGCGCCAACGCGCAGGGTGCCCGAGGGGTGACCGAAACGTACGGCGCTGCGCTCGCCACCACCGGCCGCGAGGTTGACCAGGGTGCCGGGAACCGCCGCAGCGGTACCTATGGCCACAGCTGCAGTGCCCATCATGGCGTGGTGCAATTTGCCCATCGACAGCGCACGTACCAATAGATCAACGTCTGCCGCCGCCACCGCTTTACCGCTGGACGACTGATAAGCGGTCGGCGGTGCAACAAAGGCGACTTTCGGGGTGTGCTGGCGCTTGGCGGCTTCATCGATGTGCTCGATCAGGCCCATGCGTACGGCGCCATAGGCGCGAATCGTTTCGAATCGGGCCAGGGCCTCGGGGTCGCTGTTGATCGCGTCCTGCAGCTCGGTGCCGGTGTAGCCGATGGCTTCGGCCTGGATAAAGATGGTCGGGATACCGGCGTTGATCAGGGTTGCCTTGAGGGTGCCGATACCAGGCACCACCAGGTCATCGATCAGGTTGCCGGTGGGGAACATCGAACCGCCCTCGCCGTCTTCGTCGGCGGCCGGGTCCATGAATTCGAGTTGTACTTCAGCCGCCGGGAAGGTCACGCCATCCAGTTCGAAATCACCGGTTTCCTGCACTTCGCCGTTGGTGACCGGCACGTGGGCGATGATGGTCTTGCCGATGTTGGCCTGCCAGATGCGCACGGTGGCGATACCGTTCTGCGGTATACGGCTGCTGTCGACCAGACCGGCGCTGATGGCAAAGGAGCCAACCGCTGCCGAGAGGTTGCCGCAGTTGCCGCTCCAGTCGACGAAGGCCTTGTCGATCGAGACCTGGCCGAACAGGTAGTCGACATCGTGTTCGGCCTTGGTGCTGCGCGAGAGGATCACGGTCTTGCTGGTGCTGGAGGTGGCGCCGCCCATGCCGTCGATCTGCTTGCCGTAGGGGTCGGGGCTGCCGATTACCCGCAGCAGCAGTGCGTCACGGGCCGGGCCCGGCACCTGCGCGCGCTCAGGCAGGTCCTGGAGGCGGAAGAACACGCCTTTGCTGGTGCCGCCACGGATGTAGGTGGCGGGGATTTTGATCTGGGGTACGTGAGCCATGGGAATCTTGTCCTGTGAAAAAACACGCAAACTTAAGGCTGTGTGGGAGCTGGCCTTGCCAGCGATGCAGACGCCGCGGATTGACTGACACCGCGTTGATTTCATCGCCGGCAAGGCCGGCTCCCACAAGGATCAGCTGTACCTCAACCGATCAAACCGCCGCCGACTCGAGGAAGTCCTGGGCAAAGCGCTGCAGCACTCCGCCCGCTTCGTAGATCGACACTTCTTCAGCGGTATCCAGGCGGCAGGTCACCGGCACCTCTACGCGCTCACCGGTGTGACGGGTGATCACCAGGGTCAGGGTGGCCCGCGGGGTACGCTCGCCGATCACGTCGAAGGTCTCGGTGCCGTCGATATCCAGGGTCTTGCGGTTCACGCCCGGTTTGAACTCCAGCGGCAACACGCCCATGCCCACCAGGTTGGTGCGGTGGATGCGCTCGAAACCTTCGGCGACGATGGCCTCGACACCCGCCAGACGCACGCCCTTGGCCGCCCAGTCACGGGACGAACCCTGACCGTAGTCGGCACCGGCAACGATGATCAGCGGCTGCTTGCGCTCCATGTAGGTTTCGATGGCTTCCCACATGCGGGTGACCTTGCCTTCCGGCTCGATCCGCGCCAGCGAGCCCTGCTTGACCTTGCCGCCTTCCTGAACCATTTCGTTGAACAGTTTCGGGTTGGCGAAGGTAGCGCGCTGTGCGGTCAGGTGATCGCCGCGGTGGGTTGCGTAGGAGTTGAAGTCCTCTTCCGGCAGGCCCATTTTCGCCAGGTATTCACCGGCGGCGCTGTCGAGCATGATCGCGTTCGACGGCGACAGGTGGTCGGTGGTGATGTTGTCCGGCAGTACCGCCAGCGGACGCATACCCTTGAGCGTACGCTCTCCGGCCAGGGCGCCTTCCCAATACGGCGGACGACGGATGTAGGTGCTCATCTCACGCCAGTCGTACAACGGATCGACTTTCGGTCCGGTGTCTTCCTGAATGGCGAACATCGGGATGTAGACCTGGCGGAACTGTTCCGGCTTGACCGCGGCCTTGACCACGGCATCGATCTCTTCATCGCTCGGCCAGATATCCTTGAGGCGGATTTCCTTGCCATCGACCACTGCCAGCACATCTTTCTCGATGTCGAAGCGGATGGTCCCGGCAATGGCGTAAGCCACCACCAGCGGTGGCGAAGCCAGGAACGCCTGCTTGGCGTAAGGGTGAATACGCCCGTCGAAGTTGCGGTTGCCCGACAGCACGGCGGTGGCGTACAGATCGCGGTCGATGATTTCCTGCTGGATCACCGGATCCAGCGCACCGGACATGCCGTTGCAGGTGGTGCAGGCAAAGGCCACGATGCCGAAACCAAGCTGCTCCAGCTCTGCATCAAGACCCACTTCTTTCAGGTACAGGGCCACAGTCTTGGAGCCTGGCGCCAGGGACGACTTGACCCATGGTTTGCGGATCAGCCCCAGCTTGTTGGCGTTGCGCGCCAGCAGGCCGGCAGCGATCACGTTGCGCGGGTTACTGGTGTTGGTGCAGCTGGTGATCGCGGCGATGATCACCGCGCCGTCAGGCATCTGCCCCGGCACTTCTTCCCACTGACCGGCGATACCTTTGCTGGCCAGATCGCTGGTCGCCACGCGGGCGTGCGGGTTGGACGGGCCGGCCATGTTACGCACGACGCTGGACAGGTCGAAGCGCAGCACACGCTCATATTCGGCGTTGGCCAGGCTGTCGGACCACAGGCCGGCAACCTTGGCGTAGGTTTCCACCAGCTTGACCTGCTCGTCTTCGCGACCGGTCAGCTTGAGGTAGTCGATGGTCTGCTGGTCGATGGAGAACATCGCTGCAGTGGCGCCGTATTCCGGGGCCATGTTGGAGATGGTCGCACGGTCGCCCAGGGTCAGGGCGCGGGCGCCTTCGCCGTAGAATTCGAGGTAGGCACCGACCACTTTTTCCTTGCGCAGGAACTCGGTCAGGGCCAGCACCACGTCGGTGGCGGTAATGCCCGGTTGCGGCTTGCCGGACAGCTCGACGCCGACGATTTCCGGCAGGCGCATCCACGAGGCGCGGCCGAGCATGACGTTCTCGGCTTCGAGGCCGCCGACGCCGATGGCGATCACACCCAAGGCATCGACATGCGGGGTGTGGCTGTCGGTGCCGACACAGGTGTCAGGGTAAGCCACGCCACGCTCGGCATGGATCACCGGCGACATCTTCTCCAGGTTGATCTGGTGCATGATGCCGTTGCCCGGCTGGATCACGTCGACGTTCTTGAACGCCTTTTTGGTCCAGTTGATGAAGTGGAAACGGTCTTCGTTGCGGCGGTCTTCGATGGCGCGGTTCTTCTCGAACGCCTGCGGGTCGAAACCACCGCATTCCACCGCCAGCGAGTGGTCGACGATCAGTTGCACCGGCACCACCGGGTTGACCTGGGCCGGGTCACCGCCGCCATCAGCGATGGCGTCACGCAGGCCGGCAAGGTCGACCAGCGCGGTCTGACCAAGGATATCGTGGCACACCACACGGGCCGGGAACCACGGGAAGTCGAGGTCGCGCTTGCGCTCGATCAGCTGACTCAGCGAGGCATTGAGGGTCGCTGGATCGCAGCGGCGTACAAGGTTTTCCGCCAGCACGCGCGAGGTGTAGGGAAGACGGTCATAAGCGCCGGGCGCGATCGCGTCGACAGCGGCACGAGCGTCGAAATAATCCAGGCCAGTGCCCGGCAGGTTCTTGCGAAATTCAGTATTCATGGCACAGGGACTCAATCACGGTAAGGTCGGTGGCAAGGCCAGCCCGGAACCTGTGGGAGCTGGCCTTGCCAGCGATGCAAACACCGCGAAACAACTGACACCGCGTTGATTCCATCGCCGGCAAGGCCGGCTCCCACAACAACTGCTCAAACTCCGGTGCTGGCTCAATGAGCCAGGCTCAGCGTTGTTCGATTGGCACGAACTTGCGCTGCTCAACGCCGGTGTATTCGGCGCTCGGACGGATGATGCGGTTGTTGGCACGCTGTTCGAACACGTGGGCGGCCCAGCCGGTCAGGCGCGAGCAGACGAAGATCGGGGTGAACAGCTTGGTCGGGATGCCCATGAAGTGATACGCCGAGGCATGGTAGAAGTCGGCGTTGGGGAACAGCTTCTTCTGCTCCCACATGGTCTTGTCGATGGCTTCGGACACCGGATACAGCACAGTGTCACCAACTTCGTCGGCAAGCTGCTTCGACCAGCCCTTGATCACTTCGTTACGCGGGTCGGACTCTTTGTAGATGGCGTGACCGAAGCCCATGATCTTGTCTTTGCGCTCGAGCATCTGCAGCAGCTCGGCAACCGCTTCCTGCGGGCTCTGGAAGCGCTCGATCAGTTCCATCGCCGCTTCGTTGGCACCACCATGCAGCGGGCCGCGCAGCGAGCCGATGGCTGCGGTGATGCACGAGTACAGGTCCGACAGGGTCGAAGCACAAACGCGGGCGGTGAAGGTCGAGGCGTTGAATTCGTGCTCGGCGTAGAGGATCAGCGAGACGTTCATCACTTTTACGTGCAGCTCGCTCGGCTTCTTGCCGTGCAGCAGGTGCAGGAAGTGGCCGCCGATGGTGTCTTCGTCGCTGGTGCAGTCGATGCGCACGCCATGGTGGGTGAAGCGGTACCAGTAGCACATCACCGCCGGGAACAGGGCCAGCAGGCGATCGGTCTTGTCGCGCTGCTGTTCGAAGGTCAGTTCGGGTTCCAGGGTGCCAAGCACCGAGCAACCGGTACGCATCACATCCATCGGATGAGCATCGGCGGGGATGCGCTCGAGCACTTCTTTCAACGCTTGTGGCAGGTCGCGCAGGGTCTTGAGCTTGCCTTTGTACTCGGCCAGCTGGGCTGCACTCGGCAGATCGCCGTACAGCAGCAGGTAGGCGACTTCTTCGAATTCGGCGCCAGCGGCCAGGTCACGGACGTCATAACCACGGTAGGTCAGGCCGGCTCCGGCCTGTCCGACTGTCGACAGTGCAGTTTGCCCGGCCACTTGACCACGCAGGCCGGCTCCACTGAGTACTTTTGCTTCGGCCATCGCTTTTCTCCACTCTTGAATTTGTTATGGAATCTTTGGCTAATCGCGGGGCAAGCCCGCATCTACAGGGTTCAGCAGGTGTTCAGCCCTTCTTCTGGGCGAACAGGGCGTCGAGGCTTTGCTCGAACGCGTGGTAGTTGATGGCGTCGTACAGTTCCATCCGGGTCTGCATGGTGTCGATGACGTTTTTCTGCGTGCCATCGCGACGCAGCGCGGTGTAGACATTCTCGGCCGCCTTGTTCATGGCGCGGAACGCCGACAGCGGGTAGAGCACCAGCGATACGTCGACCGACGCCAGTTCTTCGGTGGTGTACAGCGGGGTCGCACCGAATTCGGTGATGTTGGCCAGGATCGGCGCCTTGATCCGGTCGGCGAAGGTCTTGTACATCGCAAGCTCGGTAATGGCTTCCGGGAACACCATGTCGGCACCCGCTTCGATACACGCAGCGGCACGCTCCAGCGCAGATTCCAGGCCTTCGACGGCCAGGGCGTCAGTGCGCGCCATGATCACGAAGCTGTCGTCGGTACGGGCATCCACCGCCGCCTTGATGCGGTCGACCATTTCCTGCTGGGAAACGATTTCCTTGTTCGGACGATGGCCGCAACGCTTGGCGCCGACCTGGTCCTCGATGTGGATCGCCGCCGCGCCGAACTTGATCATCGACTTGACGGTACGGGCGACGTTGAACGCCGAGGAACCGAAACCGGTGTCGACATCCACCAGCAGCGGCAGGTCGCAGACGTCGGTGATACGACGGACGTCGGTCAGTACGTCATCCAGCCCGGTGATACCCAGGTCCGGCAGGCCCAGGGAGCCTGCGGCGACACCGCCACCCGAGAGGTAGATGGCCTTGAAACCGGCACGCTTGGCCAGCAATGCATGGTTGGCGTTGATCGCACCGACAACCTGCAGGGGGTGTTCGGCGGCAACTGCATCGCGAAAGCGCTGGCCGGGACTGCTTTTCTGACTCATGACTCACCTCGTGGGCTGGTAGCGTCCAGATAATGACGCTCGATATTGCGTTTGGAAGCGCCGATGTGACGGCGCATCAAGAGCTCGGCCAGTTCACCGTCACGCTCGGCGATGGCATCGAGAATCCGGTGGTGTTCGGCGAACGCCTGGTGTGGCCGGTTGGGCGTGGCGGAAAACTGGATGCGGTACATGCGCACCAGTTGATACAGCTCGCCGCAGAGCATCTGCACCAGGGTGCGGTTGCCGCTGCCCTGGATAATCCGGTAGTGGAAGTCGTAATCGCCTTCCTGCTGGTAGTAACCCAGGCCGGCCTGAAAGGTAGCGTCACGTTCGTGGGTATCGAGGACCCGGCGCAACTCATCGATCTCGGCTACGCTCATACGCTCGGCAGCCAGACGACAGGCCATGCCTTCCAGGGACTCGCGGATCTCGTACAGCTCGATCAGCTCGGCATGGCTCAGCGAGACCACCCGCGCGCCGACATGCGGCACGCGCACCAGCAGGCGCTGGCCTTCCAGGCGATGGATCGCCTCGCGCAGCGGCCCGCGGCTGATGCCGTAGGTGCGCGCCAGCTCAGGCTCAGAGATCTTGCTGCCAGGGGCGATCTCGCCCTTGACGATGGCCGCCTGGATGCGCCGGAAGACGTTTTCCGAGAGGGTTTCGGTATCCTCTGCGGTTGCGCCGGGGGCTTGGGCTGTGTCCAGCATATTGTCGACACCTCATAAATCAATGAGGCCAAAACTAGCCAAATCGAGCGGCATAGTCAAAGACAAAATCAATATTGTCGACAATCGTCTAAGAACGAACTTCACCTGCCGAGGTGTTGTCTGAGTGCAGCCGCTGGCGCCAGCACACCAGCGTGATAGAATGCCGCGCCCCACACAGGGCATGAATAGTGGGCTTGTCATCATTTTGTGGTGATGGCAGATAAACGAGGAAGCTTGCGCAGTACTGCCAGTGGCCTTGACCCGAACACCGCACAGCACCGCGCCAGGATTTATGAGACTTACGCCCCTTCTACTGTTGCTCAGCCTGTTTTTGTTGCCTGCCGTTGGCCAGGCTGCGGAAAAGACCGTGTACGGCCTTAATGAATACGCCCGCCTCGCCGATATCGACCTGGAGGTTGCCGCCAAGCTCGATACCGGGGCCAAGACTGCCTCGCTCAGCGCCCGCGACATCAAGCGCTTCAAGCGCAATGGCGAATCCTGGGTACGCTTCTACCTGGCGATTGACGCCGCCCACGCGCATCCGATAGAACGACCGCTGGCCCGTGTCAGCAAGATCAAGCGGCGCGCCGGCGATTACAACCCGGATGAGGGCAAGGCCTATACCGCCCGCCCGGTGATTGAACTGAACATCTGCATGGGCACGGCCCAACGCGTGATCGAAGTGAACCTGACCGACCGCAGCGCGTTCCAGTACCCACTGCTGATCGGCTCCGAGGCACTCAAGCACTTCGATGCGCTGGTCGACCCAAGCCTTAAATACGCGGCCGGCAAACCTGCCTGCGCCCCTGTCGCTCACACCGCAGAGTAATCCCGATGCGCTCTCTTACCCTTCATCTGAAAGTCCTGATCACCGTACTGGTGCTACTGGGCATCATCGTCACGGCCTATCAGATCTTCTTTCTCGGGATTCCGGTGACCGAAGACGAGACCGACGACCTGTGGAACATCGACGCCAAGGTCGAGTTCGTCGCCAACCCCAAGGACCCGATCAAGGTACAGATGTTCGTACCGCCGCTGAACCGCGACTACGTCAGCCTCAATGAGAGCTTCATCTCCAACAACTACGGGGTCAGCGTCAACCGCGTCGACGGCAACCGCAAGGTCACCTGGTCGGCCCGTCGCGCCAGCGGCAACCAGACCCTGTACTACCGCCTGGTCCTGACCAAGCGCTACAGCACCGAAAAAGCCAAGATCAAGGGCCCGACTTTCCGCGACAGCCTGGCCGTAGAAGGCCCGGAAAAGATCGCCGCCGAAGCCCTGATGGCACCGATCCGCCAGCACTCGGCGGACGTCGAGACCTTTGTCAGCGAAACCATCAAGCGGGTCAACAACCTCAATGACGACAACGTCAAGCTGCTGCTTGCCGGTGACACCTCGTCGCTGAACAAAGCCAAGGTCATCGACCTGCTGCTGTCCATCGCCCACGTGCCGGTGGAAAAGGTCCACACCATCCGCCTGGTCGCCGACCAGCCGCAAACCCCTGAACTGTGGCTGCGCAGCTTCAACGGCACCGACTGGCTGTACTTCAACCCGGATACCGGCGAACAGGGCCTGCCGACCGACCGCCTGCTGTGGTGGACCGGTGATGACAGCCTGATCACCGTCGATGGCGGCAAGAAAGCCAACGTCAGCTTCAGCCTGAACAACAGCGAGATGAACGCCATCCGCCTGGCCAAGCTGACCGACGAGAACACCGACGCCGACTTCCTCGAATACTCGCTGTACGGCCTGCCGCTGCAGACCCAGCAGACCTTCATGATCATGGTGATGATCCCGATCGGCGTGCTGGTGATCCTGGTGCTGCGCAACCTGATCGGCCTGCAGACCCTGGGTACCTTCACCCCGGTACTGATCGCCCTGGCCTTCCGTGAAACCCAGCTGGGCTTCGGTATCATCCTGTTCACGGTGATTACCGCTCTCGGCCTGTCACTGCGCTCCTATCTTGAGCACCTGAAGCTGCAGATGCTGCCGCGCCTGTCGGTGGTGCTGACCTTCGTCGTGGTGCTGATCGCCGCCATCAGCCTGTTCAGCCACAAGCTGGGTCTGGAGCGCGGCCTGTCGGTGGCGCTGTTCCCGATGGTGATCCTGACCATGACCATCGAACGCCTGTCGATCACCTGGGAAGAGCGTGGCGGTGGCCATGCGATGAAAGTCGCCATCGGCACCCTGTTCGCCGCCTCCCTGGCGCACCTGCTGATGAGCGTGCCGGAGCTGGTGTACTTCGTCTTCACCTTCCCGGCGGTACTGCTGATTCTGGTGGGCTTCATGCTGGCGATGGGTCGCTACCGCGGCTACCGCCTGACGGAGCTGGTGCGTTTCAAAGCTTTCGTGAAGGCTGACGCCTGATGTTCGGTCTCTGGAAAACCTGGAAAGCCCTGGAGGCCCGGGGCATCATGGGTATCAACCGGCGCAATGCGGACTACGTCCTCAAGTACAACAAGCGCCATCTGTACCCGATCGTCGATGACAAGATCATCACCAAGGAGCGTGCGATCAAGGCCGGCATTCACGTGCCGGAAATGTACGGGATCATCTCCACCGAGAAAGAGATCGAAAAACTCGGCGAGATCATCGGCCAGCGCAACGACTTCGTCGTCAAGCCTGCCCAGGGCGCCGGCGGTGACGGCATCCTGGTGGTCGCCGATCGCTTCGAAGACCGTTATCGCACGGTCTCGGGCAAGATCATCAGCCACGAGGAAATCGAGCACCAGATCTCCAGCATCCTCACCGGCCTGTACTCGCTGGGCGGCCACCGCGACCGTGCCCTGATCGAGTACCGGGTGACCCCCGACCAGATCTTCAAAAGCATCAGCTATGAAGGTGTGCCGGACATCCGCATCATCGTCCTGATGGGTTACCCGGTGATGGCCATGCTGCGCCTGCCGACCCGCCAGTCCGGCGGCAAGGCCAACCTGCACCAGGGCGCCATCGGTGTCGGTGTAGACCTGGCGACCGGCGTGACCCTGCGCGGTACCTGGCTGAACAACATCATCAGCAAGCACCCGGACACCACCAACGCGGTAGACGGCGTGCAACTGCCGAACTGGGACGGCTTCATGAAGCTGGCCGCCGGCTGCTACGAGCTGTGCGGGCTGGGCTACATCGGTGTCGACATGGTTCTGGACCAGGACAAGGGCCCGTTGATTCTCGAGCTCAACGCCCGTCCCGGCCTGAACATCCAGATCGCCAACGACTGCGGCCTGACCAAGCGTACTCACGCGGTGGAAGCGCATCTGGAGCAACTGGCCAAAGACGGCCGCCAGGAAACCGCCGAAGAGCGCGTACGCTTCGCCCAGGAGCTGTTCGGTCACGTACCGTCCAACTGAGTGCAACCCACCTTGCCTGCGTCAGCCAGCCCTGGCCGACGCCGGCAAGGCACTCAAGGTCGTAGTCTGCGCTAGGCGCATTTCCTACACAGGACTACAATCGCCTCCCCGCATTCATAGCTGTTACTTGCATGCCGACCTGTACGCTCCATCCCCTGCCCTACCTCGCCGACCCTGCGGCCTACTTTGCGCGCATCCGCCAGGCACCCGGTGCCGTGCTGCTCGACAGCGCCCGCCCAAACGCCGAGCGCGGCCGTTTCGACCTGCTCAGCGCCTGGCCAGTGCAAACCCTGGCACCGCAAGCCGCCGAAAGCGGTGAAGCCTACCTGCAGCGCCTGCGCGCCAGCCTTGCACAACTGGGACGGGCAACCCTGCCAGACGGCGTCGAACTGCCCTTTGCCGGCGGCCTGATCGGCTACCTGAGCTACGACTTCGGACGGCGCCTGGAGCAGCTGCCGAGCCTGGCTGCCGACGACCTCGGCCTGGCCGACGCCAGCCTCGGCCTGTATGCCTGGGCACTGATCAGCGACCATCAGCTCGGGCGCAGCCAGTTGCTGTTTCACCCGAGCCTGGCCGAGAGCGAGCGCCAGCGTCTGATTGCACTGTTCGATGCCCCCGTGCCGAACAGCGAGACGCACTTCTCATTGCTGGCACCGATGCGCGGCGACATCAGCACCGAGGACTATCACCAGGCCTTTGAGCGGGTGCAGGCGTACATCCATGCCGGTGACTGCTACCAGATCAATCTCACCCAGCGTTTTCGCGCGCCATGCCAGGGCGACCCCTGGCATGCCTACCTGGCGGTGCGTCAGGTCTGCCCGACGCCTTTTTCCGGCTTCCAGACCCTGGCCGATGGCAGCACGCTGCTGAGTTTCTCGCCGGAGCGTTTCATCCAGGTCAGTGAAGGCCGGGTCGAGACCCGTCCGATCAAGGGCACCCGGCCACGCAGCGCAGACCCGGTAGAGGACGCACACAACGGCGCCGAACTGCTGGCCAGCAGCAAGGACCGTGCGGAAAACCTGATGATCGTCGACCTGCTGCGCAACGATCTGGGCCGCACCTGCGAGATCGGCTCGGTGAAAGTGCCGGAGCTGTTCAGCCTGGAAAGCTACCCCAACGTGCATCACCTGGTCAGCAGCGTCACCGGCCAGCTGGCCGCCGACAAGGACGCCCTGGACTTGATCGCCGGCAGCTTCCCCGGCGGCTCGATCACCGGCGCACCGAAGATTCGCGCCATGCAGATCATCGACGAGCTGGAGCCTAGCCGTCGGGCGCTGTATTGCGGGTCATTGCTGTACGTCGACGTGCGCGGCGAAATGGACAGCTCGATCGCCATTCGCAGCTTGCTGGTCAAGGATGGTCAGGTGTGCTGCTGGGGTGGTGGTGCGGTGGTGGCCGATTCGGACTGGCAGGCGGAGTATGAAGAGTCGATCACCAAGGTGAAGGTGCTGCTCGACACCCTGCAAAGCCTTTAAAAAGCATCGCCGGCAAGGCCGGCTCCCACAGGTCCTGTATGCACTGGACCATTGTGGGAGCCGGCCTTGCCGGCGATGGACCGGTCCGCGTACGGTGCAGACCAGCCCCAACCCCATCAGAGACTCAGAGACCGATTCGAAGCCTTGATGAACTCCTTCTTCAACGCCTCGAAATCATGCACCGCCGGAAACTGCGGGAACTCGCGGATCACATTCTCCGGCGCATGGAACAGAATCCCTGCGTCAGCCTCACCCAGCATGGTGGTGTCGTTGTACGAGTCACCGGCAGCAATCACCCGGTAGTACAGGCTCTTGAACGCCAGCACCGACTGGCGCTTGGGATCTTTCTGGCGCAACTGGTAGCCGGTCACCCGGTCCGTTTCGTCAGTGATCAGCCGATGGCAGAGCAAGGTCGGGAAGCCCAGCTGGCGCATCAGCGGCTGGGAGAATTCGTAGAAGGTGTCAGAGAGAATCACCACCTGGAAACGCTCGCGCAACCAGTCAACGAATTTGATGGCGCCGTCCAGCGGCTTGAGGGTGGCGATTACTGCCTGGATATCGGAAAGCTTCAGCCCATGCTCATCGAGAATGCGCAGGCGCTGCTTCATCAGCACATCGTAATCGGGAATATCACGGGTGGTGGCCCGCAATGATTCGATTCCGGTTTTTTCCGCAAAGGCGATCCAGATCTCCGGGACCAGTACGCCTTCCAGGTCGAGACAGGCAATTTCCACAGCACACTCCTCGAACAACGCCAAAAATGGGAAGCCGCACTCTACATGTGCGGCGTCGGCCCCGGCAATTTTTGTTAAGATCGTGGTATTACGAGCGCCAAGCGCCATTCAATGACCGGAAGCCGCCTGATGAGCCAACCCTTCGACGTCGCCGCCCTGGCCGCGACTTATGCCGACAAGTCCCCGCAAGACATCCTCAAGCTTGCCTTCGAACACTTTGGCGACGACCTGTGGATCTCCTTCAGCGGCGCCGAAGACGTGGTGCTGGTGGACATGGCCTGGAAGCTGAACAAGAACGTCAAGGTGTTCAGCCTCGACACCGGCCGCCTGCACCCGGAGACCTACCGCTTCATCGATCAGGTGCGCGAGTTCTACAACCTGCCGATCGAGATCCTCTCCCCTGATCGCAGCAAACTTGACCCCTTTGTCAAAGAGAAAGGCTTGTTCAGCTTCTACAAAGATGGCCACAGCGAATGCTGCGGCATCCGCAAGATCGAACCGCTGCGCCGCAAACTCAGCACCGTCAGCGCCTGGGCCACCGGCCAGCGCCGCGACCAGAGCCCCGGCACCCGCAGCCAGGTGGCGGCACTGGAAATCGACAGCCCGTTCTCGACCCCCGAGCGTACCCTGTTCAAGTTCAACCCGTTGGCGCAGATGAGCAGCGAAGAGGTCTGGGGCTATATCCGCATGCTCGAGCTGCCATACAACAGCCTGCACGAGCGCGGCTTCATCAGCATCGGTTGCGAACCTTGCACCCGCCCGGTACTGCCGAACCAGCACGAACGCGAAGGCCGCTGGTGGTGGGAAGAGTCGACCCAGAAGGAATGCGGCCTGCATGCCGGCAACCTGATCAGCAAAGGCTGACGTTCTTCCAGATTCGCAAAACCGGCTTCGGCCGGTTTTTTCATGCCCGAAAGAAAGCACTTGCTTCGCGCCCATAGTGTATTGCTACACTAATACACATGGACGCCATGACACTACACATCGAGCCCAGCTCTCCCGACCCGATCTACCGCCAGATCGTCGGCCAGATCACCCGCCTGATCAGCGCCGGAACCTGCCCACCCGGCACCCGCCTGCCCTCGGTGCGCGAAGTGGCCGCCGCTCATGCCATCAACCCGATGACCGTTTCCAAAGCCTATGCCTTGCTGGAAGCCCAGGGCCTGCTGGAGCGCCAGCGTGGCAAGGGCATGCAGGTCGCTGCCGATCGTCAGGCCGTCACCCCGACAGAAACACGCCTGCAGGTGCTGCAGCCGACCTTGCAGGAACTGGCCCGCCAGGCCCGACAGCTGGACCTTAGCCTCGAACAATTGGTCGAGGCCCTTACCCCTCTCATGAACGAAGCAGCGCTTTCGAAGGATCGCAATGAGTAACCTGCCCCCCGTGGTCGAAGCCCACGGTCTGACCAAACGCTACAAGGATCACATGGCACTGGACGGTGTTTCGCTGAACATCGAACCGGGAACGGTACTGGGTTTGCTGGGACGCAATGGTGCAGGCAAAAGCACCCTGATCGAGTGCCTGCTGGGGCTGCGCCAGGCTGACAGTGGTGAGGCCCGGTTGTTTGGCAAACCTGCCAACCAGATCGATGACCAAGACAAGGCCGCCTTGAGTTATGTGCCACAACAGGGCGACAGTCTGCACTGGATGAAAGTCGGCGAGGCCCTGACGTTCTTTGCCAGCCTGTACCCGACCTGGGACAGCGAGCTGGCCGAAACGCTGCTGCAGCGCTGGAACCTGGACAGCCAGCGCCTGATTCACAGCCTCTCCCCAGGCCAACGCCAGCAAGTAGCGATCATTCGCGCCCTGGCCCCACGCCCGCGCCTGTTGGTGCTGGACGAACCGGCCGCAGCCCTTGATCCACTGGCTCGTCGCGAATTGCTGCGGGAAATCGTCGAGCTGGCGAGCGAACATGGCAGCACCGTGGTGTTCTCGACACACATCCTTTCCGACCTGGAGCGCATCGCCTCTCATGTCGCCCTGATCCATCAGGGTCAGCTGCGACTGTATGCCGAAGTTGACCAGCTCAAGGATGAATTGCGTCTTAGCCTGGAAGACCTGTTCCTGGAGCTGACAGCATGAAGGCCTCGGCGCTCAAGCCGCTGTTCTTCGGGTCGTGGCTGCTCGCTGTGGGTGCTTTGTGCTACATCCTGACGCTGGCTATCGGTGCCAGCCTCTGGCACCTCGCACCTGAAGACCAGACCTCACTGGCCTGGCCTTTCACCTGGGCCGTTGCCGCCGCCCTGTGGTGGCTGTTCCATGGCCCAAGGCTGTGCAACCTGACCTGGAACATGATTGCTTTACGCGCACCCAAGGTTCGTCGCACCTTGCTGGGCGCAGTCGGCATGCACATGGCATTGAGTATCACCCCATCACTGATGTGCCTGGTGCTATGGCCAACGGCCAGCCATCACCTCCCGCAGTTGGCGGCGGCATTATGGCTGGGTTCATGTTTCGGCTTGCTGACCATCAGTATGCCGTGGGCCTTGAACTTCATCCCGGTAACCCTGCTCAGCCTTTACTGGCCTGTGCTCGCCAATCCCGGCCAAAGTGCTCTGCTAGGCACACTGGCGCTACTGTTGACCTGGGCACTGTGGCAGTACCATTTGCAGCGTCCACGAACACAGCTCATGACGCCACTGGGGGTAGCACTGAGCGGGCTCACCTTTGGCTCGCCGGGCACAGGCAAGGCGAGCACGGCTGCTGCACCAGGCGTTGTCAGCAGCAGCGCTCCACATCAGAACCAACAGTGCCAGGAGCGCATGGCCGCCCTGCTTGGCCGCAGTTGCCAGACCATCGAGCAGATATACGGTAAACGCGGCCGGTATCTGACGTACCTGGCTCTGGCGAGCGTCATGACGTTCGCCTACTGGATAGAACCGAACTACAACAGTGGCTTCCTTGCCATGTGGGTGGCGGCCCTGTTGGTCTGGACGCCCATGCAACCCATAGGCACGCTGATCGACCTTCACGGACGCAACCGCGCGACCTTGGCCGAACTGCTCCTGGCCCCTGGCCTGCCGCCACGCGAGCAATTGCAAGCGACCCTGCTGCGCCAACTACGTAGCAGCCTGCTCGAGCGCCAAGTGCTCATGACCTTGCTGCTGATTGCCATGGGGATACACAACGACAGCCCGGGATTGCACCGGCCACTGGCTGCGATTGCCTTCAGCGCATTCATGCTCGCATTGAGCCTTGGCCTGGCCAGACTCGCCTGGCGGGGTGCGCTGAGCAAATTCCAGTGGGGCATGGGCACCGCGCTGCTGATGGCGTCGATCTACATTGGCACTCTCATGCTCATCATTTTCTGAGCCGAACCAAGGACAAGAAAAAACCGGCACGATGGCCGGTTTTTTCATGCCTGCTGCTGGTATCAATGCACCGGCAACTCGACATCCGCAAACAGTTCTTCAAGCTCTTGCTTGTTGTGGCACTGGATGGCCTTGGCCATCACTTCACGGGTCAGGTGCGGGGCAAACTTCTCGATGAAGTCGCACATGAAGCCACGCAGGAACGTGCCACGACGGAAGCCGATCTTGGTCACGCTGGACTCGAACAGTTCGCTGGCATCAAGGACCACCAGGTCATTGTCGAGCTTGGTATCGACCGCCATCTTGGCCACGATGCCCACGCCCAGACCCAGGCGTACATAGGTTTTGATAACGTCGGCGTCAGCGGCGGTGAACACTACTTTCGGGGTCAGGCCGCGATGACTGAAGGCTTCGTCAAGCTTGGAGCGGCCGGTGAAACCGAACACATAAGTAACGATCGGGTATTCGGCCAGGGCTTCGAGGGTCAGCTTGGGCAACTTGGTCAGCGGGTGGCCTTGCGGCACCACCACGCAACGATTCCAGCGATAGCACGGCATCATGACCAGGTCACCGAACAGTTCCAGGGCTTCGGTGGCAATGGCAAAATCGACGGTGCCGTCGGCAGCCATTTCAGCGATCTGCATCGGCGAACCCTGATGCATGTGCAAGGCCACTTCCGGGTACTGCTTGATGAAGCTGCTGATCACCGGTGGCAACGCATAGCGCGCCTGGGTGTGGGTGGTGGCAATCGACAGGGTGCCCTTCTTCTCGTTGGAGAATTCCTGAGCAATCTGCTTGATGCTTTCAACCTTGCGCAGGATCTCGCCAGCGGTGGTGATGATACGCTCACCGGCCGGGGTCACGCGGGTCAGGTGCTTGCCGCTGCGGGCGAACACTTCAACGCCCAATTCGTCCTCGAGCAAGCGGATCTGCTTGCTGATACCCGGCTGGGACGTATACAGACTCTGCGCTGTCGCGGAGACGTTGAGGTCGTGGTGCGCCACTTCCCAGATGTAGCGCAATTGTTGAAGCTTCATAGGTATCCCTCAAATCAGCTGGGGCGTCACCGGCAGCAGCGACGATTTATAACTATATTAGTGGTTTGAAGAATAAATCTAGAACTATTTTAACAGTCTAGTAGGAATCCACTGACAAGGCAGCCCTAAGCCTTCCGACGCCCCAGGTGCTGGGCCAACGGCACCATGTACACCGGTACTGGCGAAAGCTGCAGCAGACGCACCGCCGTGCGGCCGATAGGAATATCAACTCCCGCCCCCTGGCTATGGCTGCCAAAGATCAACAGGTCGACGCTCAGGCGCTGCGCCTGCTCCAGAATCACCTGGGCCGGATCGCCCTGGCGCACCCGCACCGCCTTGATCAGCGCCAGTTCCGCTTCTTCGCCCAGCTCGTCACGAAAGTTTTCCAGAACTCGCTGCTCGATATTGGCCATGACGTTGTTGACCCCTTGGCTGTGCAGTTGGTCCAACGTCTGCTCGTCCAGATAGCTTTGCAGCAGCGACTCGGCGAATTGCCCCATGGGCTCGACGGCGTGGATCACATAAAGCTCCGCATTGAACGTGCGCGCCAATGCCAGCGCGTGTTGCAGGACAAAAGGCGCGTAGACACCGAGGTCAGTGGCATACAGCATGGAACGGATCATTCGACCTCCTCGACTGCCGCGTGGGCAGAGCAAGCTTCAGCTTAGCAGCGCGCCGATGTCGTGCCGTTCCGTCTAGCGCCCGGTATCCACGGCCTGGCCCAGGGTCGGTTCGTTGCTGATGCCATGCGGCACATGGCCAGTTGCGACAACGCTGCGCGCCCGCTCGCAATGACCGGCCTGGTCGTCGAAGAACACATCGGCGGCGAAGGCCTCAAGGAACGCCGACTTGTCCAGACCGCCCAGGAACAGCGACTCGTCAAGACGGATATCCCACTCGCGCAACGTGCGGATCACCCGTTCGTGCGCGGGCGCTGAACGTGCGGTGACCAACGCCGTGCGGATCGGACAGGTGCCTTCGGGGAATTCCTTCTGCAGCAGGTTAAGCGCGGCGAGGAACGGCTTGAACGGTCCGCCTCGCAATGGTTCGCGGGCCGATTGGCGCTCACTGGCCTGAAACGCCTCCAGCCCACCCAATTGATAGACCCGTTCCGACTCGTCGGAGAACAGCACAGCGTCTCCGTCGAAAGCGATGCGCAATTCATCGCTGGCGGCTCGTTGCGCACCTCCAGACAAGATGGTCGCCGCAGCGAACCCGGCTTCAAGCGCACTGCGCACATCGTCCGCATCGGTCGACAGGAACAGATGACAGCCGAAAGCCGCCAGATACGGATACGGACTGCGCCCACCAACAAAGGCAGCACGGTAGATACCCAGACCGTGATGCTCGATGGAGTTGAACACACGTAAACCAGTATCGGCACTGTTACGCGACACCAGCACCACCTCGACCCGCGGCTGGCCAAGACGAGCGTTAAGGCCCAACAGCTTTTGCACCAGCGGGAAGGCGTCACCGGGCGCCAGTACTTCGTCCTCGTGATCGATCTGATACTGGCGGTAGGCCTCGACTCCCTCTGCCAGGTAAAGGCGATGACTTTCGCTGAGGTCGAACAGCGCCCGCGAGGAGATGGCGACCACCAGTTTGTCGCCGAGATTCTTGCTCATGTGTTGCTCCTCTTGTGCGCTCTATGCGGGCTTCAGCGCTGTAGATTATGCCGGTCAATAAAGCCCAGCGCCTGATACAACGCCTCAATGCGCGGCAAGCTGCAACCCGCCGCACGCGCTTGCGCCAACGGCTCGGCATAGATTGCTGCCAGCTCCAGCGGCCGCTGCTGGGCAAAGTCGTGGTACATGCTCGGCCAATAGTCCGGCATCTTTTCCGTTACGGCGAACAGATGCTCAGCATAGCCCTGGGGCAACTCGTGGCCACAGCTACGCGCGCCCTCCACCACCTCTGCCATCAGCGCCTGGATCAGCTCACGGCTCTGCGCATCCGCCATCAACGGCGTGGTGCTGGCCCTGAGCAGGACGGACAGACCGTTGTAAGGCACATTCCACACCAGCTTTTGCCAGCGCGCCTGGGCCAGGTTGCTCATGGCCTGCGAGTCGATGCCAGCCGCGCGGAACAGCTCGGCACCCGCTTCGACCACATGCTGACGCGCGGCGGCATCGGCAGCCGGGCCGCTGTGATACCCCAGGTTCACCGCCCCGAGGGATTGATGGCGGACCACGCCAGGCGCCTCGCGATTGACGCAGATAAAACACAAACCGCCCAGCAGGTGCAGATGGGCCGGTAACAACGGACGCAGACTCTCCTCGACACCCAGGCCATTCTGTAACAGCACCACTTTGCAATCGCTGGCCGCAGCCTTGGCGATCAACGGTGCCAGCTCGGCATTGCTGGTGGTCTTGGCGCCCACCAGCAACCAGTCGCAGGGCGGCATGTCGGCGACATCGGCATAAGCCTGCACCGGCATTTGCAGCGTGCCATGAACTGCGCTTTCGACCCGAATCCCGTTGGCGCTGACCGCATCGAACTCGCTACGCAGAAGGAAATGCACATCGAACCCGGCCCGGGCCAGCATCAAGCCGTAGTAACCGCCAATGGCGCCGGTACCGATGATGCCAATACGCGGACTGCTGGTGTTCATCCTGCTCTCCTTTAACCGTTCATTTTTTGTTCAATTTTTTTACACGCAAATCAAGCGCTTTACGAACCTTCACTATACTGAGGCGAACAAGGTCAAAAAATCGACACGGAGTCGATCATGCGTGGATACCTGCCGCACCCGGACGATGTTCCGGTCGTACTGGCGCTGCGCCAGTCGCCCAGCCTGTTTCGCCAGCGCCTGCACACTATCAGCCTGGGCGGTATCGCCTGCAACCACCCCCGCGCCTACCGCCGCGGCATGGCCATCGAAATGATCATCCCTTCCCTCGGTGAATCAGCCCGTTACCCAGGCTACGTGGCCTGGTGCCAGAAGCAGCAGGACGGCTACCGGGTTGGCATCGCCTTTGTTGATGAACAGGCGCTGTTCGGGGCCAGAATGAGCGAACAGGTCTGCCAGATTCAGCACCTCTACCAGCAGCAAGCCCTCGACCAAAGCACCCCGCCCGACCTCAATGCCCTTGCCGAGCAATGGGTCAGCCTGCACGCCGGCGAATTCTCCGAAGCCAACCTTGAGGCCACCCATACCCGCCAGATTCTCGTTTAACTGCAAAAAACCCTGCGCCAGCAGGCTTTCACACGCAGGAAAGCGGGCTCTACCCATTGTCGAGCCACGGTGTAACGCGCTAAGGTTCGGCTCCCCGCTGCGTACAATTTTCGCTGCTCCGCCGCACGGGGATCGCTGGCGGCCGGCACCCGTGACCTGACGAGTAACACGATGGCTGATTTACCGATCGATGACCTAAACGTTGCCTCCAACGAGACCTTGATCACCCCCGATCAGCTCAAGAAGGAAATTCCCCTGAGCGCCACCGCGCTCAAGACCGTGACTGCGGGCCGTGAAGTGGTGCGCAACATCCTCGACGGCAAGGATCACCGCCTGTTCGTGGTGATCGGTCCCTGCTCGATCCACGACATCAAAGCCGCTCACGAATACGCCGAGCGCCTCAAGGCCCTCGCTGCCGAAGTGTCCGACACCCTGTACCTGGTCATGCGTGTGTACTTCGAGAAGCCGCGCACCACGGTCGGCTGGAAAGGCCTGATCAACGATCCGTACCTGGACGACTCGTTCAAGATTCAGGACGGCCTGCACATCGGCCGCCAGTTGCTGCTGGACCTGGCGGAAATGGGCCTGCCTACCGCGACCGAAGCCCTCGACCCGATCTCGCCGCAGTACCTGCAGGACCTGATCAGCTGGTCGGCCATCGGTGCGCGTACTACCGAATCGCAGACCCACCGCGAAATGGCTTCGGGCCTGTCGTCGGCCGTCGGCTTCAAGAACGGCACCGATGGCGGTCTGACCGTGGCAATCAATGCCTTGCAGTCGGTCTCCAGCCCTCACCGCTTCCTCGGTATCAACCAGGAAGGCGGCGTGTCCATCGTCACCACCAAAGGCAACGCCTACGGTCACGTGGTACTGCGCGGCGGCAACGGCAAACCGAACTACGATTCGGTCAGTGTCGCCCTGTGCGAACAAGCGCTGGCCAAGGCCAAGATCAAGCCGAACATCATGGTCGACTGCAGCCACGCCAATTCCAACAAGGACCCGGCCCTGCAACCGCTGGTGATGGAAAACGTCGCCAACCAGATCCTCGAAGGCAACCAGTCGATCATCGGCCTGATGGTCGAAAGCCACTTGAACTGGGGCTGCCAGGCGATTCCGAAGGACCTCAACGACCTGCAGTACGGTGTTTCCATCACCGACGCCTGCATCGACTGGGACGCCACCGAGAAGACCCTGCGTAGCATGCACGCCAAGCTCAAGGACGTGCTGCCCAAGCGCAACCGCACCTGACAGGCAGACACAAAAACGCCGGGCTAAGCCCGGCGTTTTTGTATGTGCGTTGAACGGCAGCAGCAGGCTGCCCTTCGCGATTCTCAGGCTTTGCTGGAGTGCCGCTGCTGGCGCTCCATGTAACGTTCCACGTACGAGCATGACGGAATCACGGTGTAGCCCATGTCTTCAGCGTACTGCAACGCCTTCTCGGTCAGCGCCGCGGCAATACCCCGGCCCCGCAACGCATTGGGAACAAAGGTGCGGTAGATATCCAGGGTTTGCTTACCCAGGTCCATGTAGGTCAGGTAAGCACGATGACCGTCCACACTGGTCTCGAATTGATGACCAGCCTGGTCATGGTGGATGGACAACGCCTCGCTCATCACTACTCCTCGCGGGTCTTATGATTTGACCCCTACCTTACCGATGTTTATCCGGCGAAGGAACCTCTACGCCACCCCGTGCCCGTTTGGACAGCAAGAACAGCTTGGTCGTTCTCTGGCAAAAGAGCACGTACAAATAGTAGGCGCCCCGGGCCCGAATGCTCAAGGTGTCTGGTCGCAAAAATCGTGCACTAGCAGTCAGCGAACCAGACAGCGGGCAGCGCCCTGAACACTTGCCGGATGTTGTAGAGCTAAGACGTTGGATGACACTTTAAGTCACCGTTAGTTCAACAAAAAAACACACTTGCTACACTAGATTACAGCCGCTGCGGCGGCGCCTTCACAGTTTTTTTACAAAGGCTGTGGCGGCCCCGGGACAGGCGTATTTTTTTGCAGTTCTTGCGCTCTGTCAGTTTACTTACTACAAGTAATGGGTACTATGTACACCGGCTAGTTTCTCTTTGCTGAGAGATGGCTATTTAATAGAAAGTCCTTGAAGGGGAACACGATGAACAACGTTCTGAAATTTTCTGCTCTGGCTCTGGCCGCAGTTCTGGCTACCGGTTGCAGCAGCGTATCCAAAGAAACTGAAGCTCGTCTGACCGCTACTGAAGACGCAGCTGCTCGTGCACAAGCTCGCGCTGACGAAGCCTACCGCAAAGCTGACGACGCTCTGGCTGCTGCTCAAAAAGCACAACAGACCGCTGACGAAGCTAACGAGCGCGCTCTGCGTATGCTGGACAAAGCCAGCCGTAAATAATTATCCCTCGGGATTTTTATTTGGAGCCGACCCACTTGTGGGTCGGCTTTTTTATTGCCTGCAAGAAAGTAACCGACAGAAACGACGAGGCCTGCACAATGGCAGGCCTCGGATGCAACAACCCCGGGGGTTACTGCATGTCTAGCGGTACGCTTGAAACCATTGGCTGCTGGCCGGTGGTTGGCACGGCGATCTCCACCGGCATGCCGTCTTCCGCGGCAACCACGTCACGCACCATGTCCCAGTTCATGCGCAGGTTGTTGGCCAGGTCTTCGCGCTTGAGCAAGGCGTTGATCACGGCGGTGTGCTTGTCGACCACCGACGGATCGCCCTTGTCGTCCAGCGGCGTGTGCGCCTCGAGGTAGACCTTGCCAGCGCTGATACCGAACTTGTACGGCTCGTTGATGATGCGTACCGGAACACCGACCGGGGCCATCTTCGACAGCTCCAGCACGTTGTTGTTGAACATGCGGAAGCAACCGTGGCTGGTGCGCATGCCGATACCGAACTTCTTGTTCGAGCCGTGAATCAGGTAACCCGGTACGCCCAGGGTGAACTTGTACGGACCCAGCGGGTTATCCGGGCCTGCCGGTACCACGGCAGGCAGGATGTCACCGTCTTCGGCGTGCTCCTTGCGGATCGAGGCCGGAGGCGTCCAGGTCGGATTCGGCGTCTTGGCCGTGACCTTGGTATTGGCGATCGGCGATCCCCAGCCTTCACGCCCGATACCCAGCGGATAGGTATGCACCACGTTCTGCCCTTTCGGGTAGAAGTACATGCGGTACTCGGCCAGGTTGATGACGATGCCTTCGCGCGGGCCTGGTGGCAGGATGAAACGGGTCGGCAGGATGATCTCGGTGCCGGCGCCTGGCAGCCAGGGGTCGACGCCCGGGTTGGCGGCGATCATTTCCAGGTAGCCCAGGTCGTTGGCCGTGCCGATATCGGCAAAGGTGTCTTCGTACTTGGCCTTGATCACCTGAACCTGACCAATGACATCTTCGCCCGGCGGTGGCAGGGGGAACTCCAGCGCAGCAACAGGACCTGCCGCCAGCAGGGCGGCCAGGGACAGGCAACGGGTGACGGCGGGAAAGCGCGGCAACATCCGGGAAATCCTTCGCTAATTCAGTGAGGTCAAGACGACGATTGTACACCGCCCCCGGCACAATCGGGAGTGATCCGGACGGAGGAAGGCGTTACAAGGGATGAAAGGTTATATCGGAGCGTTACAGTTCCGGCCATACAGGCCGCGTACCGCGGCGCTGGGCATCGAGGATCGCCCGGCACAGTGTGCACAGGCGCCGATCGCGGTAGATACCGCGCTCGACCGTGGACCAGCGCGGCTGCGCCGGCAACAAGGTGCCGCACAGCGTGCGGTCGGCCGAGCCTCCCAGCTCCAGCTGACGGGCCACAAGATGGACGCGGATCTCCTGGCAGGCGAACAGGTCAAGCTGTTCGTCAGGCTCGATCAATTGATAGGCAAACAGGGACCAGGCGGGACGCGGCATCGGGGGCTCCAAATCGGGGGCGCCACATTAGCCGAAAGCCGGTCAGTATAAAAGCATCAAAGCAGCGGTTTTAGCTGCGGCCAGGCATTTTCCAGCAAGCGCGTCTGGGCGCCCTGCCCCGGATGGATACCGTCGGCCTGCATCAGCTCGGGCACACCGCCCACCCCTTCGAGGAAAAACGGTACCAGCGGCACCTGTTTTTGCGTCGCAAGATTTTCATAAACCTGAGCGAACGCATCGGTGTAACGCTTGCCGTAATTGGGCGGTAAACGCATGCCCAGCAACAGCACCTTGGCACCAGCTGCGCGGGACTCATCGATCATCGAGGCAAGATTTTGTTGCAATTGCGTTGGAAGCTGCCCGCGCAGGCCATCATTGCCACCCAGTTCCAGCACTACCAACTCCGGCTTGTGCTCTGCAAGCAGCGCAGGCAGGCGCGCCTGGCCGCCTGCACTGGTGTCGCCACTGATCGAGGCATTGACCACGGTGGCGTCGATTCCCTCGGCTTTCAGGCGTTGCTCCAGCAAGGCAACCCAGCCCTGGCGGGTATCCAGGCCGAAAGCGGCACTGATACTATCGCCGACAATCAGCACGGTACCCGCTGCTGCGCCCTGGGCCATGCACATCAAGGCCAGGCCAGCACTCAATAACCACACTCGCATCGGATTCTCCATGGGCCCCAGCATTCTCACTGCGCGGAACCTTAGCAAAGTGGTTCCCAGCGCGGAAGGCGACCTGACCATCCTGCACGAACTCTCACTGGAATTGAAACAGGGCGACAGCCTGGCCATTGTCGGGGCATCGGGTTCGGGCAAGTCGACCCTGCTCGGCCTGCTTGCCGGCCTGGACCTGCCCAGCGCAGGCTCGGTGACCCTCGCAGGCCACGACCTCGGCCCGCTGGACGAAGACCAGCGCGCGCGGGTACGTGCCGAACATGTGGGCTTCGTGTTCCAGTCGTTCCAGTTGCTCGACAGCCTTAACGCCCTGGAAAACGTCATGCTGCCCCTGGAACTGGACGGTCGCCGCGACGCCCGCGAACATGCCCGCAGCCTGCTCGAACGGGTCGGTCTGGGTCAGCGCCTGAGCCACTCGCCACGGCAATTGTCGGGTGGCGAGCAGCAGCGCGTGGCCATCGCCCGAGCCTTTGCCGCGGAACCTGCGGTGCTGTTCGCCGACGAGCCGACCGGCAACCTCGACAGCCACACCGGCGAGCGTATCAGCGACCTGCTGTTCGAGTTGAACAAGGAACGCGGTACCACCCTGGTACTGGTCACCCATGACGAACGTCTGGCCCAGCGCTGCCGTCGTCTGATCCGCCTGGACGCCGGCCACCTGGTCGCGCCGCTGGAGCCCTGATGGCCCGCCTGCCGTTTTTCCGCCTGTTCGCCCTGGCCCTGCGCCAGTTGCTGCGCGACGCCCGTGCCGGCGAGCTGCGCGTGCTGTTCTTCGCCCTGCTGGTGGCAGTGGCCGCCAGCACCGCCATCGGCTACTTCGGTGCCCGCCTCAACGGCGCCATGCTGCTTCGCGCCACTGAGTTCCTCGGCGCCGACCTGGTATTGCAAGGCAGCTCGCCAGCCCGGCCCGAACAGATCGCCAGTGGCAAGTCCGCCGGGCTGCTGCACGCCCAGGTGGTTGAATTCTCCAGCGTGATTGCCACCGATAACGGCATCCAGTTGTCGAGCATCAAGGCAGCCGACAACGCCTATCCACTGCGCGGCGAACTGCGCAGCGCTGCCGAACCCTATGCCAGTGAAACCAGCGGCAGCGGGCCGGCACCGGGCGAGGCCTGGGTCGAACCGCGACTGTTGGCGGCCCTGAACCTGAAAATCGGCGACAGTATCGACGTCGGCATGAAAACCTTGCGCATGAGCCGGGTGCTGACCTACGAGCCTGACCGCGCCGGCAACTTCTACAGCCTGACACCGCGCGTGCTGATCAACCTTGCCGACCTCGACGCCACTGGCGTGGTGCAACCTGGCAGCCGGGTCAGTTACCGTGATCTCTGGCGCGGTGAACCCGAGGCCCTGGCCAGTTACCGAGACAGCATCAGCAAAGACCTGGCGCCAAACCAGCGCCTGCAGGATTCGCGCGACGGTAACCGGCAGATCGGCGGTGCCCTGGGCAAGGCTGAACGCTATCTGAACATGGCCAGCCTGGTTGCGGTGCTGCTGGCTGGCGTCGCTGTGGCCTTATCTGCCAGCCGCTTTGCCACCCGCCGATTTGATGCCAGCGCCCTGCTACGTTGCCTGGGGCTGTCGCGGCGCCAGGCACTGAGCCTGTTCTGCCTGCAGCTGGCAATCCTCGGCAGCCTGGCCGCCTTGGGTGGCGCGTTGCTCGGCTGGCTGGCACAGCTCGGTCTGTTCAAGCTGCTGCAAGGCCTGATGCCCGCGCAGATCCCGCCCGGTGGACTGGCCCCCGCGCTGGCCGGGATCGCTACCGGCATGGTCGCTCTGGCGGGTTTTGCACTGCCGCCACTGGCCGCCTTGGGCCGGGTGCCACCGCTGCGCGTGCTGCGCCGCGACTTGCTGCCGGTGCCAGCGAGTAGCTGGCTGGTGTACGGCGCCGCCCTGCTCGCCCTGGGCCTGATCATGTGGCGTTTGAGCCTCGACCTGCTGCTGACCTTTGCCCTGCTCGGCGGCGGCCTGGTGGCGGCGGTACTCCTCGGCGGCCTGCTATTGCTCGGCCTGCGCAGCCTGCGGCGCTTGCTTGCCGGCTCGCCACTGGCCTGGCGCCTGGGCCTGGGCCAACTGTTACGCCACCCGCTGGCAGCTGCCGGACAATCCCTGGCCTTCGGCCTGATCCTGTTGGCGATGGCGCTGATCGCCTTGCTGCGCGCCGAGCTGCTCGACACCTGGCAAAACCAGTTGCCCAAGGACGCGCCGAACTACTTCGCCCTGAACATTCTGCCCGACGACAAAAACACCTTCGCCCAGCGCCTGAACGAATTTTCCGCCGAAGCCGCACCGCTTTACCCGGTCATTCCCGGGCGTCTGACCGAAATCAACGGCCAGGCCGTGCAGCAGATCGTCAGCAAGGAATCCACCGGCGATCGCGCCGTACAGCGCGACCTGAGCCTGACCTGGGCCGCCGACCTGCCCCAGGGCAACGCCCTGAGCGAAGGCCAGTGGTGGCAGGCCAGCCCTGGCAGTGGCAATGGCCTGCCCGGCGTGTCGGTTGAGAGCGAACTGGCGCAGAGCCTCAAGCTGAAACTTGGCGACCAGCTCACCTTCAGCATCGGTGGCCAGCAGCGCCAGGCGGTGGTCAGCAGCCTGCGCACAGTCAACTGGGACAGTTTCCAGCCGAACTTCTACATGATCTTCCAGCCCGGCACGTTGCAGAATTTGCCCACCACCTACTTGACCAGCTTCTTCCTCGCCGCCGGCCACGATCAGCAGGTGGTGGCATTGTCGCGGGCGTTCCCGGCAGTCACCATCCTGCAGGTCGATGCACTGCTCGAACAGCTACGCAGCATCCTCGCCCAGGTCACCCTGGCGGTTGAGTATGTGCTGTTGTTTGTCCTTGCGGCGGGGCTGGCAGTGTTGTTTGCCGGCCTGCAGGCGACACTGGACGAGCGCATTCGCCAAGGCGCCCTGTTGCGTGCACTGGGCGCCGGGCGCAGCCTGCTGATCAAGGCCCGGCGTATCGAGTTCGGCTTGCTGGGTGCCGCCAGCGGTTTACTGGCGGCCATCGGCTGTGAGCTGATCACCCTGCTGCTGTACCGCTACGCCTTCGACCTGAGCTGGAGTCCACATCCATGGTTGCTGTTGCTGCCGGTTATCGGTGCTTTGCTGGTGGGTGGTGCCGGGGTCTACGGCACTCGCCGTGCACTCAATGCCAGCCCGCTTAAAGTACTGCGTGAAGGCTGACAGAAAGCAGGTGGTATTGGCGGGATATCGTTAGAATCCGTACATCTCTCGCCATACCGACCCCATGAAGGACCACGCGTGGCTACAAACATCATCACCCGAGAAGGTTACGAGGCGCTGAAAAGCGAGCTGGATCACCTTTGGCGCACTTACCGCCCCGAGATTACCGCCAAGGTTGCCTGGGCCGCGTCACTGGGCGACCGTAGTGAAAACGCCGACTATCAGTACAACAAGAAGCTGTTGCGGGAAATCGACAGGCGCGTGCGCTACCTGCGCAAACGCCTGGAGGACGCGAAAGTCGTCGATTATTCGCCTGAGCAGGAAGGCAAGGTGTTCTTCGGCGCCTGGGTAGAGATCGAGAACGACGAAGGCGAGATCAAGACCTTCAGGATCGTCGGCTACGACGAGATCTATGGGCGAAACGACTACATCTCCATCGACTCGCCCATGGCCCGCGCGCTGCTGAAGAAAGGCAAGGATGACGAGGTGGTTGTGCAAACGCCTGGAGGTGAAGCCACCTGGTACATCAACAGTGTCACCTACAAGCCACCCGCTTCCCCCAAAGATACATAACTCAGTGTAAAACTGGCGATCAACCGCGGGTGATCAAGCCTTGCCGCGCAACGCGGGTCAGGTGCCCGATCACCTCGGCGGCGTCTTCAGCGCTGGGCGACTGGATCACAGCCAGGTCGAAGCGGTCGCTGGCGAACTGGTCAAGGGAAGCGCGGGTGTCGGCGAACTGAATCAGAAATGCGGTGGCGCTGCCTTTGCGGCGCGGCCAGCCATCGAGAAATCGCAGGAGTGTAGGTTGGTGGCTACCGCCCAGCAAAATGCGCGGCACACGGGTGGCCTGGCTGGCAGGCAGAGGGGTCAGACAGACACTGGTACGTGGACAACTCATGGAGTAATTCTCCGCCTCGCAGATCCCGCTGGGCTGCGGTGGGAGGCGTCACCGAACCAGCGCTTTAGCGGTATTCGGTGAACCACATGGGGTTCTCCTGCGCCCCGCAAGTAGCTGTTTAAATCGGCGCAAGTCAGCATCCTAGAGAAGCCGCGGGCGAGCTGTCAACACGATGGCGCACAAAAATACGGCAACGTGCCGGGTTTGAAGGCGTGGGCGTAAGGCGACCGCCCGGGTCGCCTTTTTGCCTGAGGTGGATTTGATTCAGCGCGCTATCAATCGATCCAGCGATGCATTACCCGCACCTTCAATCAATACCGCCACGGTACCTGCCATCAGCGCCAAGGCAAACTCATAGCCGTTGTTGGCCATGAACAGGCCATTGCTGATGTGCACCGAGAAGATGGCTACGATCAGGGTGATGGTCAGTGCTACAGCGGCCGGTCGTACCAGCAGGCCAATGACCAGCGCCAGGCCACCGAAGAATTCGGCACTACCCGACAACAACGCCATCAGCAATCCCGGCGCCAGGCCCAGGCTTTCCATGAATTGGGCAGTCCCGGCCAAGCCGCCACCGCCAAACAGACCAAACAGTTTTTGTGCGCCATGAGCCATGAAGATGACCCCGACGATGATGCGGATGACACTCAGACCCCAGCTGGCTCGGCTGGCAAATACGGCGTTGAGAGTGGTGTTCATGAAGACTTCCTTGGTTCGGTGTGAGGTGGTGTGGGCGCCATATTAATCAAATACAGGAGTGTTAAAATCGCAAAATATGCGAAATAACAATCGAATAATTTGATTACTTCCGCCCCGCTACCTTACGCCCCTGCGGCTCCAGCGACTCACGTTCACGGTCGAATGCCAGGAAGTACTTGTTAACGCTGTTGACGTAACTGACCGGCCCCATCCCCACCTGCTCCATGGCGATACGCTCGGTCTGGAAAAACCACTGATTGCCGTTCAAACCCCGGCGTCGCGCTTCAGCCCGCATCGCCTGAACCCGCTCCGGCCCCAAATTGTAGGCCGCCAGGGTAAAGGCCATACGCTCGCGCTCATTAAGCTGGTTACTGGAAAAGAATTTGCGCCGAATCATCGCCATGTAGCGCGCACTGGCCTGCACATTGCCATCGACATTACTGATGTTGCTCACCCCCACCCGCTGCGCCGCGCTGGAAGTGATTTGCATCAACCCATGGGTTCCCCCGGCACCTCGGGCCGCAGGGTTGAGCGAAGACTCCTTGAAGGCCACCGCGGCCAGGTTCAACCAATCGATATTCTGCTCACTGGCATGACGCTGCAACACCGGCCGCAGCGCTTCCAGCCGCTTGCGGTCATTGCGCGCCAACGGATTGTGCACCCGGTACAGGCGCCGATAGATACGCTCGAACGCCGCATCCTGGTTCTCCGGCGGCCGATAACCCTGCAAGAAGCGGTCGACACTGGCATGCAACATCACCGCATCGCGCCGCACGTACCAACGCATCGCCTCGGGAGCGGCAACCTGCACCTTGCGATCGATACGCAGCTTGGGCATGACCCTGGCCCAACGCTCGGCGATTGGCTGCTCGACGACTGTCAGGTGAAAAATCCCGGCCTGGACCATTTCCAGAACATCTTCCACCGCCAATGTCGGATCGACCCATTCGACCTTGATTGGCGGCAGCTTGCGCAGGGCCAGCTTCTGGTTGATTTCATGCAGGGTATCGCCGGCGGCGCTGGCACTGGTCAGGGCCAGGGTCCGCCCGGACAGCTGCTCGACCCGCTGAAAGCTGCGTTCGCCCTTGCGCCCCACCAGCACCATGGGCACGTTGTCCACCACCGGATCGCTGGCCACCAGGCCACGGGTAGAGGTGGGGTCGAGCAGTTCGCCCGGCGCCACCAGATCGGCTTCGCCGCGCTGCAGCGCCGCCAGCAGTTGCTCCTTGGCCCGCGGAATGACTTTCAGGCGGATTTCCTGGCCATCGCGGGCGCGGCCATTGAGGTAGTGCTCAAAGGCACGCAGCCGGTGATATTCCACGCCCACCGGCTCGCCTTTGACTTCGCCGGAGCTGTTGCGGCTCTGGTTGACCAGCACCTTGAGGACCCGGCTACTGCGAATCTGCGCCAGGTCGCGGGCCTGGGTTTTGCTCACCGTTTGTTGCGGACCGGGCAGGCGCGCGCTGGCCGGGCCTGCCAGAAGCAGGCCAAAGCCCAGCACGATCAACAAAAACAGCGCTCGGGTCATCCGTATCAAGGTCCGCGCGTGTGGGGTTGGCGTCATAGCCTGCGGTCACTCCATGACAATTGACCGCAAAAGACCACGACAACTCGTTGAAGTTCTTCGATTTATCGAAATTACTCGAGCTTTGCTATGCTGGCCGGCCAGCGGCCTGAGGTAGCACCATGCAACTCATCGACATCGGCGTCAATCTGACCAACCCAAGTTTTGCCGACAAACACCAAGCGATTCTCGAGCGTGCCGAGGCCGCTGGCGTGGTGCAAATGATGGTGACCGGCACCAGCCTGGAGGGCAGCGAACAGGCGCTGGAGTTGTGCCTTTCGCTGGATGAAAGTGGCCAACGGCTGTTCAGCACCGCCGGTGTTCACCCTCACGATGCCAGCCATTGGAGCAGCGACAGTGCCCGGCAGATGCGGGCCTTGCTGGAGCAGCACCGGGTGCGTGCGGTGGGCGAATGCGGCCTGGATTTCAACCGTGATTTCTCCCCTCGTCCACAGCAGGAGAAAGCCCTGGAGGAACAACTGGCGCTAGCGGTTGAATTACAGATGCCGGTATTTCTCCATGAACGTGATGCCAGCGAGCGCCTGCTGGCGATCCTCAAGGACTACCGTGACCGTCTGCCCGCCGCGGTGGTGCATTGCTTTACCGGCGAACGCACCGCGCTGTTCGGCTACCTCGATCTCGACCTGCACATCGGCATCACCGGCTGGATCTGCGACGAGCGCCGTGGCACCCACCTGCACCCATTGGTAAGCAGTATTCCCCAGGGCCGGCTGATGCTCGAAAGCGATGCGCCGTACCTGTTGCCGCGCAGCCTGCGACCAAAGCCCAAGAGCGGCCGCAACGAGCCGGCATTCCTCACCGAAGTACTGCGCGAAGTTGCCTTGCACCGGAACGAAAGCACCGAGCATCTGGCAGCTCATACCACTGCCTGCGCACGCGCCTTCTTTGCCCTGCCCGCGATTATTTGACGCATATCAAGGCGCACCCCTGCTCGGTTCGGCACAATGATGGCACCTTGCCAACAATGTTTCCGCTCAATCAGAGAAGACCTTCCATGGGTGCCTGGCTTAGCAATATCTCCCTGAAATACAAATTCTGGGCCGTCAATGCGGTGGCCTTCGTCACAACCCTGTTCCTGGTGCTGTATGCCGTGCACCTAGAACAGCAGGCCAGGGCGCAGGAAGCCCAGGCCAAGGCCCAGTCCGAGGCTCAGTTGCTGGCTGCCTGGCCGGCTGGCCAGGACCTGCCGCAAAACCCGCTGTGGCTGCAGTACCCCCCGGGGCAAGTGCCCTCGTTTGCCGATCACAACCTCGAAGCCCTGGCCAGCGCTCAGGGCTGGGTCGAGCTGCAGGGGCTGGCCCTGACCGGCACCGATCCACTGAGCGGCGCCCAGGTGATCAGCCGCGACGGCCAGCAAATTGCCGTTCTCGCCCCCTCCCCCAGCCTGCTTCAGGTGTTTACCGACCGCTTCACCAACTACGCGGTCTGCGTGCTGATCCTGATGCTGGCAATGCTCTGCGCCTCGCAGTTGCTGATCCGCTTCCTGCTCAGCCAGCTCAACACCCTCAAGGACGTGATGCTGCATGTCGAAAAGACCGGCGACCTCTCAGCCCGGGTGCCCTTGTCCTGTGGCGATGAGGTCGGGCAGATGGCCAGCGCCTTCAACGCCATGCAGACCACCTATCACCGCGTGGTCAACACCGTGGCGCGTACCGCCGCCCAGCTCGACTCCGGTGCCGCGCGCCTGGCCGCGAGCATGAACGACGTGCGCCACGGCATGCTCGGCCAGCAGAGCGAAACCGATCAGGCCGCCACCGCGATCAACGAGATGTCGGCCACGGTCTATCACATCGCCCAACATGCCGGCGCCACCCGCGACCTGTCGCAGACCGCCGACACCCTGGCCGGCAGCGGCCAGGAAGTGGTCAGCCGCGTGCAGACTTCGATTTCCGGATTGTCCAGCGGCGTGCAGCAGACCGCCGAAATGATTCGCCAGCTGGCCGAGGACAGCCAGAAGATCAACGGTGTGGTCGGCGTGATTCACAGCATTGCCGAGCAGACCAACCTGCTGGCCCTCAACGCGGCCATCGAAGCTGCCCGTGCTGGCGACCTGGGTCGTGGCTTTGCCGTCGTCGCCGATGAGGTGCGCAACCTGGCCAAGCGTGTGCAAACCTCCACCGACGAAATCACCACCATGGTTGCGGCGCTGCAGGCAGGCACCCGCGATGCAGTGGATTTCATGCAGGAAAGCTCGTTCAAGGCTGACGATTGCGTTCAGCAGGCTCAGGAAGCCGGTGCCGCCCTGGCCGAGATCACCAGTGCGGTCGCGCAGATGCGTGAAAGCAACACACAGATTGCCGTCGCCGCCGAGCAGCAAAGCCAGGTGGCCGAAGAAATGAACCGGGCGGTGGTGAGTATTCGCGACGTCACCGAAGAGACCGTTCAGCAGACCGTCGACTCGGCCACCACCAGCAGCGAACTGGCCACCCTGGCCGGTGAACTGAACAAGGCCATTGGCCAACTCAAGCTATAGGCCCGATAGCTGGCGCTCATTGGCCCCCTGACGGGGGCCGCACTATTCTTCAGACATGGCCCTGAGGAATTTCCCATGAGCAAACGCTTGCCCAACCTGCACGCCTGGCAATGGCGTGGCTACCACCACAATCACCGCAACCCGACCAACCTGGTGTTGCACCTGATCGCTGTGCCGCTGTTCATCCTCGGCGTGCTACTGGTGCTGTCCGGGTTGTTCTCGCTGGATCTGGGGCAACTGGCCGTCGGCATCATCGCCCTGATCGCAGGCCTTGGTCTGCAGCGTCAGGGCCATCGCCTGGAAGCCGAACAACCGGAACCCTTCAGCGACCGCAAGGACGCCATCGGCCGGTTGTTGGTGGAACAGTTCATCACCTTTCCGCGCTTTGTGCTCAGTGGCGCCTGGTGGCGCGCCTGGCGCAAGCGCCATCGTCATTAGGCAAAGACGGTCACCGTTTGCCGGCTGATGGCCAGCAACTCACCTGAAGCCGTCCACAGGGCGGCCGCCGCGTGCCCGTAGCCATCGCGGGCATACTCGGTCTGCACGCAGTACTTGCACCAGTCCTGGGTGGTCAGGCTCGCCACTGGCTGAATGAATTCGATGGTCCAGGTCAGGGTGCTGCCGGCCGCAGGCTTGTTCAGGTGAGACAACAAGCTGGGTGGCCAGGCATCGACCAGCGCCAACAGGTGCGCTTCACTCAGGGTTTCGTCACCGCCTTCGTCACGCAAGCGCACCCAACCGCCCATGCTGCGCGAGGGGTTGTTGCTGAACGGAATCCCGCCAATCGCCCAGCGCAGGGCCACATGCTGCATGAATTCAGGGGTCACGCCTTTGATATAGGGAAGCTCGCTGGAGGCAGCCTCAAGGCTGCTCATCTCCACCGCAGGCAATGCCGGAAGATTGACCACTGAATCGCGTCCACCACCGAAGCTGCCCTGTATCAGGGTCACTACCTGGCCATTTTGCACCGCGCGGCCCAACAAGGAGCTGACTGCTTTACCCTCGCGCAACAGCTCGACTTCAAAACTGATCGGCACCTCGGGCTCGGCCGGGCCAACGAAGGTGATCGCCAGGGAACGTACCGGACGACCGGGCGAAGTCTTGGTGAGCATGGTTTCGTAGAGCAGGGCCGCCATCAGGCCACCGAAACAGGCGCGCCCTTGCGCCCAGCTGGCAGGAATGGTTACCGCCTGGGGATGCAGGCGGACCGTCTTGAGCAATTGCGAGAAATTCATGCCGACCTCATCCGTGGGAAAAGGCCGATCTTAACCAGCAGAGGCGCCAGCGGCAGCCCGCATTTGCGCCATATCAGCGGCTTATCGCTGCACCAGCAGCGTTTGCAAGCGCTCCAGGGTGACATCGGCTCGCTGCTCGGCGTCCTGCAGCTGTGCTTGCCAATGCTCGACACAAGGCGCCAGGTCTCGCTGTTGCCCGGCCTGCAGCAACCATTGCAGAAGATCGTGCCAACTACCCAGGTCGCTTTGCGCACGCTTGAGCAAGCGCTGCAAACGGCGCCCGGCATGCTCCAGTTGCGGGTAGGCTTCAGCCGCATAACGCACACGCTTGATCAGCAAACGCAGGCGATGACGGTCATGGGCCGGATCCTGCAGCGCTTCGCGCAGCTGCTTCCACTGCTTTTCCAGGCGCTTGTCGATGCGCTTGTGCAGTTTACGGATCAAGCCTTCACGCTCGGCGGCCCGCAGGAAGATCGGAAAGGCATCGACAATCGCCAGCAGCCGGCCCAGCTCGGCACTCTCGGCTACGCTGGCGAAAGTTTCCCGGCGGTGAGCCAGACGCACCTGCGCCGCCGCCAGCTGCTCGCGCTCAAGCAACTGCGCGGCCAGCACCTCGCGGTCACGCAGTGGGGTGGTCAGATTGCCCAGCGCCTGCGCCGCGCCCTCCAGTTGCTCGACGCCTGGCAACTCACGCAGCGGTCGCAGCAGGCTGCGCAAGCGACGCGTGGCAATCCTCAGGTCATGCAGTGCCTCGCTGTCGGTGTCAGCCGCCAGCCGTGCCTGACAACCGAGCAGGCGAACCTGCAGGGCCAGTACCTGGGCAATCACATGGTCAAGCATGGCTGACATGGTGTTCTCCTGTATCAGCGACCGGCGCGGGATTCACGAATGTAGAAACGCGCTTTTTCAGCTTTGTTGCTGCACCCTTCGAACGCTTCGAACTGCTGCTGGGTCTTGGCCCCGGTCAACAACGACAGCGCCTTGGAGTAACTGACAGTACCGGCAAAGCCTTCAGCCTTGGCCAGATCGAGTTCCTTCCAGGCCGAGTCCAGCTGATTGGCACAACTGTCGCGATAGGCTGTCTTGCCAGCACAACCGGTCAGGACCAGGGCAATCAGGGGCAGGAAAATCCAGGCTTTCATCGGTGATTCCTCAAAAGAAAAGTGCAAAGTGGCGTGTTCGACGGCTACAAAGAAGAAAAGTGCCCTGCAAAGCGTAGCGCAGCGCGGATGACGATTGAAGCACAGACGCGAATGGGCGCATTGTTAGACCATCGACGCATTACAACCGGGAGCCATCATGAGCAAACGCGTGGCATTGGTACTGGGCTCGGGCGGAGCTCGCGGGTATGCGCACATTGGGGTGATCGAAGAACTGGAACGTCGCGGCTATGACATCGCCTGTGTCGCCGGTTGCTCCATGGGGGCGGTGATTGGCGGCATCTATGCGGCGGGCAAGCTCGAGGAGTATCGCAACTGGATCGAGAGCCTCGACTACCTGGACGTGCTGCGTCTGGTGGATGTGAGCTTTCGCCTGGGGGCGATCCGTGGCGAGAAAGTCTTCGGGCAGATCCGCAAGATCGTCGGCGAAGTGAATATCGAAGAACTGCGCATCCCCTACACCGCAGTGGCCGCCGATCTCACCAACCAGCAGGAAATCTGGTTTCAGGAAGGTTGCCTGCACCAGGCCATGCGCGCCTCGGCAGCGATCCCCAGCCTGTTCACCCCGGTGGTGCAAGGCAACCGCATGCTGGTCGACGGCGGCATTCTCAACCCGTTGCCGATCATTCCGGTGGTCTCCAGCCACTGCGACCTGATCATTGCCGTGAACCTCAACTCGACCAACCAGAAGCAGTATCAGCTACCTGTTATCGAACGCCCGGCGGCCTTCAAGCTGCGTTTCGACAACCTGATCAGTTCCCTGGGTTCACACCTGCCGTTCCGGCGTAAACAGGCCGAACAGCTGATGCGCATCGAGCAGGAACTCGCACCGCAGGCCGTACATATCCCCAACCCCTGGCTCAGCGATGCGGCCAACCCCGAAGCCCAACAACCGGCTGCAGCGCCGGAGAGTGACGGCGCACCGAAGTCGGCGGCCGGCTCGTTCATCATCGACAACGTCGGCCCCGCGTCACTGCTGGATCTGATCAACCAGAGCTTTGAAGTGATGCAGACCTCGCTGGCCCAGTACAAGATCGCTGGCTACCCGCCGGACGTGCTGATCAACGTCCCCAAGCGCGTGTGTCGTTTTTTCGAGTTTTACAAAGCGCCGGAACTGATCGCCCTGGGCCGGGAGATTGCGCGCGATACCATGGAGAACTACGAGGCGGAGCGGCGCTGATGGTGGGAACCGGCCGTTAGCCCTGCTCCGGCCCCACCAACCGGTACCCGACCCCAGGCTCGGTGATGATGAAGCGTGGCGCCGTCGGGTCATCACCCAGCTTCTGCCGCACATGGGCGACCACAATGCGCAAGTAATGGGTGTCGTCGACATGGGTTGGCCCCCAGATGTCCTTGAGCAGTTGCTGCTGGGTAATCACCCGCCCCGGATGCGTTGCCAGCTGTGCCAACAGCGCATATTCCTTGCGGGTCAAGGCCACCTCGACACCGTCCAGGGTGACCTTGCGAAAGGCCAGGTCAACCGTCAAGGGACCGAAGCTTGGCGCGACATCCGTTGCCGCAGCCTGAGGCGCCTGACGCAACAACGCGCGCACCCGGGCCAGAAACTCCTGGATGCCGAACGGCTTGGTCACGTAGTCGTTGGCACCGTTATCAAGGGCCTCGACCTTCTGGATTTCACTGGCACGCACTGACAACACCAGCACCGGCACCGGGCTCCATTCGCGCAGTTCGCGCAGCACCTGCTGACCGTCCATGTCCGGCAGGCCAAGGTCGAGCACCACCAGATCGGGCCGGGCCAGCGCGGCCTGGGTCAGGCCCTCGGCACCGCTGGCCGCCTCCACTACCTTATAGCCCTGGGAACTGAGGCTGATGCGCAGGAACTTGCGGATCTGTGGTTCATCATCGATGACCAGAAGGGTGGCAATCTGGCTCATGGCGCTTCGCTTTCAGGCTCGGGCTGGGTCGGAAGCGGCAAGCATAATGTGATGCAGGTGCCGTGACCATCGATACCCTCACCCACCAGAATATGCCCGCCGTGCGCCCCGATCATGCCTTGGCAGATGGCCAGGCCAAGGCCGGTGCCCTGCCCGCCGCGATCGCCCCGGGCGGCGGTGTAGAACATGTCGAAGATCTTCTCGCGATCAGCCGCTGGAATACCCGGGCCTTCATCGCTGACCGCGAAACGCAAGTACTCATCGTCAGCCGACACCTGCAACTGCAGGCGGCCGTTGACCGGCGAAAAGCGCGCGGCGTTCTCCAGTACATTGACCAACGCCTGCTCGATCAAGGCAGCATGCACGAACAGCAGCGGCAAGCCGTCTGCCACTTCGGTAGACACCTGCAATGGCGCCAGCAGCACCCGCAAGCGGTTGAGCGCACTGCCGACGATATCGGTGGGCGCCACCCAGTCACGGGCCAGTTTCAGGCCACCGTGGCCCAGGCGGGTCATGTCCAGCAGATTCTGGATATAACGGTCCAGGCGTTCGGCTTCGTTACGCGTGCCCTCAAGCAACTCCTGGCGATCCTCCATGGGGATCGCCTCGCCAAGGGCCAAAAGGCTGTCGATGCTGCCGCGCATGGCAGTCAAGGGTGTGCGCAGGTCATGCGACACTGACGCCAGCAACGCACTGCGCAATTGCTCTGTTTCGCCATGCAGGCGCGCCGCTTCCAGTTGTTCAGCCAGCCGCGCCCGGGCCAGCGCCTGGGCCAGCGGCTGACTGAGCGCCTTGAGCAGACGCCGGCGCTGCGCGGTGAGGCTCTGGCCCTGCCGCGGGCGCACGCCAAGCAGTGCCAGCGGTTGCTCTTCCACCGACAACGGCCACCACCACCAACGACCATTGGGCAAGGTGTCACTGCCCAGGCCTGCGGCCTGATCATGCTGCCAGGCCCAGTCGGCTGCGGCCCGCTCGTTGTCGTTGAACTGCACGCTGGCAGCACTGGCAACCTGCAAGCGCCCTTCCACATCGCGCTCAAGCAGGCACACCTGCAAATCGTTCCAGCCATCCAGATGTTGTCCGGCCGCATTGAACACCGCCTGGCGGTCGGTGGCGGCGGTCAGCTTGCGTGACAGATCGAGCAACTGATTGGTCTGCTCCTGCGTCTCGCGCAGCGCCTGCAGCTGCCGACGCTGGCGGGCAGCCAGGTTACCGGTCAGCGCCGCCATTAACAGAAAGAACAGCGAAGTCAGCACATCTTCTTCACGCTGGATGCTGAAGGAGAAGTTCGGCGGAATGAACAGAAAGTCATAGGTCAGGAACGACATCGCCGCACAAGCCAGCGCCGGGCCCAGACTGCTGCGCACGGCCACCAGCAACACCGCGGCAAGAAACACCAGCGAGATGTTGGGCAAGGCCAGAACACCGGAAACGCCCCAGGAAATCCCCGCCGCCAGCACGGTGGCGACCAGCGCCAACAGGTAGTGCCGCCAGACCCAGACCTTCTTCACCGCCGCGCTCTGCGGCTCGGGGCGCTCGTCGCGGTCGAGCACGTTGATTTCCAGGCCATGGGCCTCACGCAACAAGCGCGTGGCCACGCCGGCACCGAACAAGCGCCGACGCAAGCGATCCCGGGACTGACCGACCAACACCAGGTTGGCGCGACGTTCGAGGGCGTGCTGGATCAGGGTTTTCGCCACTTCACCGGCGCGCAGCAACACCACTTCGCCACCCAGGCGCTCGGCCAGTTGCTGGGCCGCCTGCAAACGCTGGCGGGCGGTTTCGTCCCGCAGCTTGCCATTGTCGACATGCACCAGGCTCCAGGGCAGGTGACGACGCTGGGCCACCCGGCTGGCATGGCGCACCAGACGCTCGGCCTGGGCATCGCCATCCACCCCGACCAGCAAACGCCCGCGCAACGACGGCGCATCCTGGCCCAGCTGACGGTAACCATGCGCCAGGTCGGCATCGACCTGGGCCGCCGCCGTCTGCATGGCCAGCTCGCGCAGTGCGGTGAGGTTGGTCTGGCTGAAGAAGGCATCGATTGCCGCCCGTGCCTGCTCCGGCACATAAACCTTGCCTTCGCGCAGGCGCTCAAGCAACTCGCGCGGCGGCAGGTCGATCAGGACCAGTTCGAAGGCTTCCTGCAGCACCCAGTCCGGCAAGGTTTCACGCACTTGCACGCCGGTGATGCCGCGCACCTGGTCGTTGAGACTTTCCAGGTGCTGAACGTTGACCGTGGTATAGACATCGATACCGGCAGCCAGCAGTTCCTGCACATCCTGCCAGCGTTTGGCATGGCGACTGCCGGGCGCGTTGCTGTGGGCCAGTTCGTCGACCAGCGCCAGTTGCGGCGCGGCCTTGAGCAGGCCATCGAGGTCCATCTCTTCCAGCTGCACACCGCGATACTCCGAGCGCACCAGAGGTTGTTGCGCCAACCCGGCGAGCAAGGATTCGGTTTCGGCCCGACCATGGGTTTCGACCACCGCCGCCAGCACCTGCACGCCCTGGCGCACCTGGGCATGGGCGGCCTGGAGCATGGCGTAGGTCTTGCCCACCCCCGGCGCTGCGCCCAAAAACACCTTGAGCCTGCCGCGCCCTTCGCGCGGCAGCCCGGCCAACAACGCATCAGCGCGTTCGGAGTTGCTATCGCTCACTGCATGTCCTTAATTCGAAGCCGGGGCCAGCCGCTCCAGAGCGGCGTTCAACACCAGTACATTGACCACCGGCGGACCAATCAATGGCTGCAGGGTGGACTGCTCGACCAGGGCTTGCAAGGCCTGCGTGCCAAGCTGCCGCGCTGCCGCCACCCGCGGCAGCTGATAAGCCACTGCGGCTGGCGACAAATGCGGGTCCAGGCCACTGCCGGAGGTGGTCAGCAGGTCCAGCGGCACCGGCCCTTGCGCCTCGATATATTGCTGCGCGGCGCTGTCGTCGATGCGCTGGGCCAGCGCCGGGTTGCTCGGTGCCAGGTTGCTGGCACCACTGGCGACGGTGGCATAGTCAGCCGCCGATGGCCGCGCGTGGAACCAGGCATCGCCCTTGAACGCCTGGGCGATCAGCAGCGAGCCGCGCACCTGGCCCTGGTCATCGCGCAGCAGGCTGCCGTTGGCCTGCTCGGGGAAAGCCATCTGGGCCACCCCGGTGACCACCAGCGGATACACCGCACCGGTGATCAGGGTCATCAGCAGGATCAGGCTTGTGGCCGGACGTAGATAAGTAGTCATGGTCATCTCCTTGGTATCAGACCAGATGCAAAGCGGTGAGCAGCATGTCGATCAGCTTGATCCCGGCGAACGGCACGATCAGCCCGCCCACGCCGTAGATCAGCAGGTTGCGGCGCAGCAGCTGGGCAGCACTGGCGGCCTGCACCCGCACGCCGCGCAGGGCCAGAGGAATCAGCACGACGATGATCAGGGCGTTGAAAACAATCGCCGAGAGAATCGCGCTCTGCGGGCTGGTCAGCCGCATGAGGTTGAGCACACCCAGCTGCGGATAGATCGCCGCAAACAGTGCCGGGAGGATGGCGAAGTACTTGGCCACGTCGTTGGCGATCGAGAAGGTGGTCAAGGCGCCGCGGGTCACCAGCAGTTCCTTGCCGACCTGGACCACATCCAGCAGCTTGGTCGGGTCGCTGTCCAGATCGACCATGTTGGCGGCCTCGCGGGCGGCCTGGGTGCCGTCGTTCATGGCCATGCCGACATCGGCCTGGGCCAGTGCCGGGGCGTCGTTGGCGCCGTCGCCGCACATGGCGACCAGGCGGCCGTCGTTCTGTTCCTGGCGAATGCGTGCCAGCTTCTTCTCCGGCGTGGCTTCGGCCAGCACATCATCGACCCCGGCTTCGGCGGCGATGGCAGCAGCCGTCAGCGGGTTGTCGCCAGTGACCATCACGGTGCGGATGCCCAGCTTGCGCAGCTCGGCAAAGCGCTCGCGAATCCCCGGCTTGACCACGTCCTTGAGGTGGATCACACCCAGCAGGCGCTTGTCGACACAGACCAGCAAGGGGGTGCCGCCGCTCTGGGCGATCTTGTCCACTTCACGGGCCAGCGGCGCCGGCATTTCCAGGCGCTGCAGGCCAACGAAGGCCAGCACGGAATCTACCGCGCCCTTACGGAACCGACGCTGCTGGTAGTCGACGCCGGACAGGCGCGTCTCGGCACTGAAGGCCACGGGTGTCAGCTGCTCGGCGCCCGGCTCGTCGAAGTCGTGCAACTGGCGCAGGTACTCGACGATCGACTTGCCCTCGGCGGTGTCGTCAGCCAGCGAAGCCAGCAAGGCGCCCTCGCCCAGCTCCTTGGAGGTCACGCCAGGAGCGGCATGCAAGGCACTGCAGCGACGGTTGCCGAAGGTGATGGTGCCGGTCTTGTCGAGCATCAGCACATGTACGTCACCAGCGGCTTCCACCGCGCGGCCAGAGCGGGCTATCACGTTGAGGCGCACCAGGCGGTCCATACCGGCGATACCGATAGCCGACAGCAGCCCACCGATGGTGGTCGGAATCAGGGTGACCAGCAGCGCCACCAGGAACACCAGCGGAATGCTGCCACCGGCAAAGTGCGCGAACGGCTGCAGGGTTACCACAACCACCAGGAAGATCATGGTCAGGCCGATCAACAGGATGTCCAGGGCGATCTCGTTGGGGGTCTTCTGGCGCTTGGCGCCTTCGACCAGGGCGATCATGCGGTCCAGGGTCGATTCGCCAGGATTGCTGGTGATGCGGATCAGCAACCAGTCGGAGACCAGCCGGGTATTGCCGGTCACCGCCGAGCGATCACCACCGGACTCACGGATCACCGGCGCGGACTCACCAGTAATCGCCGCTTCGTTGACCGCGGCGATCCCTTCGAGCACTTCGCCGTCACTGGGGATCATCTCCCCGGCCATGACCTTGACCACATCGTCCTTGCGCAGGCTGGTCGCCGGCACTATCTCGAAACTGCCCGACGCGTTGCGACGCCGCGCGCTGAGGCCCTGGCTACCGGCCTTGAGGCTGTCGGCACGAGCTTTACCACGGCCTTCGGCCAGGGCTTCGGCAAAGTTGGCAAACAACACGGTGAACCACAGCCACAGGGCAATCTGCACTGCCACCGCGGTCGGCACAGCAGTGTCGGGCACCAGGCATAGCAAGGTGGTGAAAACGGCGGTCAGCTCGACCACCAGCATCACCGGTGAGCGTTTGAGCTGACGTGGGTCGAGCTTGACGAACGCCTGCAGCAGCGCCGGGCGCCATAGTGCGGCAAAGCTAGTCCGTGCCGCCGGGGCCGGAGCCGCTTTCACTTCAGGAATCGGCATATTCATGATTCGCTCCTCAGAAACCCAGGCTCAGGTGTTCGGTGATCGGGCCCAGAGCCAGGGCCGGCAGGAAGGTCAATCCACCGATCAACAGAATGGTGACGACCAGCAAGGTGGCAAACAACGGACCGTGGGTCGGGAAGCTGTTCTCGCCCAGCGGCGCGGTCTTCTTCAGCGCCAGACTGCCGGCCAGGGCCAGCACCGGCAGGATGTAGCCGAAGCGGCCGATCAACATGCCCAAGCCAAGCATCAGGTTGTGGAAGGTGGTGTTGGCGCCGAAGCCGGCAAAGGCCGAACCGTTGTTGGCGCTGGCCGAGGTATAGGCGTAGAGCACCTGGCTGAAGCCGTGGGCACCGGGGTTGGTGACCGAGGCTGCAGTACCTGGCAGGCTGGCCGCCAGGGCACTGAGAATCAGCACGCCGACCGGCATCACCAGCAGGGTCGCCACCAGCAGCTGCACTTCCCGCGCCTGGAGTTTCTTGCCGAGGTATTCCGGTGTGCGGCCGATCATCAGGCCCGCCAGGAACACCGCGATCAGCACGTTGAGCAACATGCCGTAGAGCCCGGCACCGACGCCGCCGAAAATCACCTCGCCAACCATCATGTTGACCAGCGCGACCATGCTGCTGATGGGGTTGAGGCTGTCGTGCATGTTGTTCACCGAGCCGTTGGAGGCGGCGGTGGTGGTCACCGTCCACAGTACACTGGCGGTGGTGCCGAAACGGTTCTCCTTGCCTTCCAGTGGTGCGCTCTGTGCAACCTGCGGGTTGTTCAGGCTCGGGTTGGCCTGGTATTCCGACCACAACGCCGTGCCGCCACCGATCAGGAACAGCGCCAGCATGCAGGCGATGATCGCCCGGCTTTGGCGCAGGTCTTTGACATAGTGACCGAAGGTGAACACCAGGGCCGCCGGAATCAGAATGATCGAGGCCACCTCGAACAGATTGCTCCAGGCCGTCGGGTTCTCGAACGGGTGCGCCGAGTTGACGCCGAAGAAGCCGCCGCCATTGGTGCCCAGTTGCTTGATGGCGATCTGGCTGGCTGCCGGGCCCAGCGGGATGGTCTGGTCAGCCCCTTGCAGGGTCAGGGCCTGGACGTAATGACCGAAGGTCTGTGGCACGCCCTGCCAGACCAGCAACAAAGCCAGCAGCAGGCACAACGGCAGCAGGCCGTAGAGCGTGGCCCGGGTCATGTCGACCCAGAAGTTGCCCAGGGTGTGGGCAGAGCGCCGGGCAATGCCACGGCACAGCGCGACCAGCACGGCAAGGCCGGTGGCGGCGCTGACAAAGTTCTGCACTGTCAAGCCGATCATCTGGCTCAGGTAGCTGACCGACGCTTCGCCGCTGTAGGCCTGCCAGTTGGTGTTGGTGACAAAACTCACCGCCGTATTGACCGCCAGCGACCACTCCTGACCCGGCAGGTGCTGCGGATTGAGTGGCAGATAGCCTTGCAGCAGCAACACGGCAAACACCAGCACGAAACCGGTCAGGTTGAAAGCCAGCAAGGCCAGGGTGTACTGCTTCCAGTTGTGCTCGTCCCCGGCATCGACCCCGGCCAGCCGGTAGCAGCCACGCTCCACCGGCCCCAACACCGGCGTCAGCCAGGTGCGCTGGCCCTCCATCACCTTGTAATAGAAACGCCCGAGCCAGGGCGCCGGGAGCAACACCAGCGCAAAGAACGCCAGCAGCAACGCATAATCGTAACTGTGCATGGTCGCTCCTAACCCCGGTCAGCGCGCAGCAGCGCGACCATCAGGTAGATCATCAACGCCACTGCCAGCAGCAGTGACACCCCGTCCAGAATGCTCATCGAAACTCTCCGTCCTTACGGCACTTTGCCGCTGACGGTCATTGTCGGTAGAGCTGCTGTAAAGGCGCGAGATCAGGACCTTGGCCAGGTCATAAAGAATGCGTAAAGAACGCCGTTAGTGCCCTGCCAATGCCAGCCACTGTGACGGTTGTACGTAGTTGGCAACCCAGTCGGCGACCGCCTCGGCCGACATTGGCCGGGCAATGCCGTAGCCCTGGGCGACATCACACCCCAGGTCCATCAGCAACTGACCGTGCTCGATGGTCTCCAGGCCCTCGGCAATCACCTGGCGCCCAAAGGCCCTGGCCAGACCGATCACCGCCCGGGTCAGCGCCAGATCGTCATGGTCATGGAGGATGTCGCGCACGAAGGACTTGTCGATCTTGATCGTGCGGGTCGGCAGGCGCTTGAGGTAGCTCAACGACGAGTAGCCGGTGCCGAAATCATCCAGCGAGAACTGCACGCCCAACTGCTGGCAGGCGTCCAGGCACTGGCTGACACGCTGGATGTTCTCGATCGCTACCGACTCGACGATTTCCAGATCGAGCATCTGCGGTGCCACGCCCGGGTGACGCGCCAGCAGGTGCTTGAGACGCTCGACAAAGTCACTGCGCTGAACGTGCCGGGCAGCAATGTTCACGCTCACCGGCCATACGTGCCCGGCTTGCTGCCAGCGCTGCATCTGCGCCATGGCCTGGTCGATGACCCACTCGCCGATGTCGACAATCAGGTCGGTCTGCTCCACCAGCGGGAGGAAATCGGCCGGTGCCACCAAGCCCTTGAGCGGGTGCTGCCAGCGCAGCAAAGCCTCGAATCCGAGGACCTGGCCACTGCGCATATTGACCTTGGGCTGGTAGTGCAGACACAGCTCGCCCATCGTCAGCGCCTGACGCACCCGTGCCACCGTCTGGTGAGTGGCCTTGACCTCGCGGTCCAGCGACACATCGAACAGGTGGTAGCGATTGCGTCCACTCTGCTTGGCCACGTACAGCGCCTGATCGGCATGCCGCACCAAGGTGTCGGCATCTTCATTGTCGAGGGGGAACAGGGTCACTCCGATACTGGCGCTGACACTGACCTCGCGCTCCCGGATCGAGTACGGCGCGGCAATCGCCTTGAGCACCCGTTGCAGTGCCAGCTGCAACTGTGCAGGGTCCTGTACGTGACGCAAGATCAACACGAACTCATCGCCCGAAAGCCGCGCCACCGCGTCGCCGCCACGCAAGATGCCTTTCAGGCGATTGGCCACTTCCACCAGCAACAGGTCGCCACTGGCATGGCCGTAGCCGTCATTGACCGCCTTGAAGCCATCCAGATCGAGCATGCACACGGCCAAGGCAATGTCTTCGCGCCGCGAGAACTCCAGCGCCTGATTCAACAGGTCAGACAGATAGGCCCGATTGGGCAGACCGGTCAGCACGTCATGGCCCACTCGCCACTGCAGGGTATGCAGTAACTGACGCTTCTCGGTCACGTCGAAGCGGATCGACACGTACTTGCGCACCTGGCCAGTGGCCGGATCGATCAACGGCACCATGGTGCTGTCGACCCAGTACAGCGAACCGTCCTTGGCGCGGTTGCAGATTTCGCCCTTCCACGCCTTGCCGGCGACCAGGGCACGCCACATGCCATCGAAAAACGCCGGATCGTGCAGACCGGAATTGAGGATCCGGTGATTGGCCCCCAGCAGCTCGTCGCGTCGATAGCCGGAGATGCTGCAGAACTGTTCGTTGACGTAAGTGATCCGACCACTCAAGTCGGTTTCGGAAAAGATCGCGGCCGCATCTACGGCCGTGCGGTAATTGTCGTCCATGAAAATCTCGTACCCTGAAGGCTCAGCGATTGAAGCGCTCGACCAGGGCACGCAGGCCCGAAGAAATGTGTTCCAGTTCTGCTCCGCGGGTGGCGGCAGCATTGGCATTCTGCGCGGTGTGCTGCACGGTACTGGCGACGCTGTTGATCTGCGCACAGACCTCTTCGGCCACCGACGACTGCTCCTGAGACGCCGCCGCCATTTGCTGGCTCATGTCACTGATACGCTCCACCGCCACGCGGATACCCTGCAACGCCTGCTGTGCCTCCAGCACCCGCGCCACACCGTGCTGCGCTTCATCGATGCCCAGACTGGCAATGCTCACGGCCTGGTCGGCACCGGCGCGCAAACTCTCGATGATGCCCTGGATCTGTACGGTTGATTGCCGGGTCTTGCTGGCCAGCGCCCGCACTTCATCGGCAACCACGGCAAAACCGCGGCCCTGCTCACCAGCACGGGCGGCTTCAATGGCGGCATTGAGGGCCAGCAGGTTGGTCTGTTCGGCAATCGCCCGAATCACTTCGGCGGCCAGGGAAATATCCTGGGTCTGGCCGGCCAGATGGGTTACCGCCTGATTGATCTGGCTGACGGTACCGGCCAGCAGCTGGATCGCCTCGCGCATGCTGCCCGCCACCGCACTGCCCTGCCCGGCCAGTTGATTGGCCGTGTGCGCTTCACCGGCGGTTTCCTGCACATGGCGCGCGACCTCGGCAATCGACGCCGTCATCTCGGTCATCGCGGTGGCGGTCATGTCGGTTTCCGCGCGCTGTTCAAGCAGGGCCGATTCGGTGTGGCGCGACAGGCTGCTGGAGTCTCTGGCCGCCTCACTCATTTGCACCGCAAGGTCGCTCAGACGTGTCAGCGCGGTTTTCAACCGCGCCTCTTCGCTGATCAGGATCATCTGCAACTGCGCCGCTGGCCCCAGGGCATCGCTGTAAGTCAGCGCCACGACCGGGTCGGCAAAGGTGTTGCTCGAACCCTGAACGATCTGCGCCAACTGACGTCCCAGACGCTGATGAGCCCACAGACCGAGCACGCCGAACAACCCGAGGGTAATGCCGTGGCTAGGCCAGCCTGGTAGCAACTGCTGCGCCCCAATGGCCGCCGCGCCTGCCAGCAGCGGTACAGCCATGACCTGCGCCAGCAGTGCCAGACGCCGGCCCGCAGGAACCGCCGCCTTGCCCTCGCGCAAACGTGCATAAAGTGTTTCGGCGCGGCGCACCTGCTCACGACTCGGCTTGACCCGCACCGACTCGTAGCCAACCAGGCGACCGCCTTCGAGAATCGGCGTGACGTAAGCGCTGACCCAATAGAAGTTGCCGTTCTTGCAGCGATTCTTGACGATCCCCATCCAGCTCTGGCCGGCCTTGAGGTACTGCCACATCTGCTGGAACACCACGGCGGGCATGTCGGGATGACGGACCAGGTTGTGCGGGCTACCGATCAGTTCGGCCTGGCTGAAACCACTCATGGCGGCAAATTCAGCGTTGCAATAGGTGATGTTGCTGGCGATATCGGTGGCAGAAATGAGCCGTTGGTCATCTCCGAACGTCTGTTCGACAGAGGTGACCGGCAGGTTGAGACGCACGTAAAAACTCCCTTTGAAGCGATCTGTCGTGGGCTCCACTCAGCAATCCGAGCCACGAAACCGGGTTGAAACTTGATGGCTTTTGACCTGTCCAACCCATTGATGGGATGAATTACATCACATTCCGTAAACAAATGTGACGAATTATGGCGTTGTGCTATCCCGACGATTGCCGTTAAGTTCTTGATTCTAAATGGGAATCAAGCGATGAAATATTCAAGTTTGGGTTCGGCCATCAGGCGATACCGCAAGGTCGCAGGGCTTACTCAGGCTGAACTCGGTGAGCGGTCCGGTTTCGACCCCAAGACCATCAGCCGCTTTGAAACCGGGACCTACACCCCTAGCGTCGACGCCCTGCTGGTCTTTGCCGAAGTCCTGGGCATCAAGTTGAAAGCCTTTTTCGCCGATCAAGACGACGAAGACGAACAGCGCGCCTACCTGTTCGGCGTCATCCACAATGCCCCGTCCCACGCCTTGGGCGATCTGATCGCGGCTGTCGATCGGACCCTGTCCAAGCGTTAGCCCCTGCTTCGCCCTACGGCGGACCTGGCCTTTGCTGGCTCTATCAGCATGATGAATTTCAACTGGTCAGACCGGTAAAACCAATTTCTTCCCTTTCAGCCGAAAAGCCCTTGCAAAGCTGGAAAATCCACGCCTACACTGAGCCCGCACTGGACATACCGGTAAGACCACAATAATTAAGTCCTCCGCTCTTTCGCCCTCCCCGGCATCGAAGCAAGGACACCGATCAGAGATCCCTCCCATGCTCAAATGGTGCTCGCGTTCGATCTTCCTCCAAGTAGTGCTCGGCCTGGTGCTTGGCGTCGCCTGTGGCCTCAGCTTTCCCGAAGTTTCCCTGCAGCTCAAACCCCTGGGTGACGGCTTTATCAAGCTGATCAAGATGCTCATCGGGCTGATCGTGTTCTGTGTTGTGGTCAGCGGTATTTCCGGTGCCGGTGACTTGAAAAAGGTCGGGCGGATCGGCCTGAAATCGGTGATCTACTTCGAAATCCTGACCACCATTGCCCTGGTCATCGGCCTGGTGTTTGCCTTTACCTCCGGGATCGGCAGCGGCGCCAACATTCACCTCGACCAACTCTCTACCGCCGAAGCCGGCAATCTGGCCGAGCGTGGCCAGCATATCCACGGCACCGCCGCGTTCCTGATGGACCTGATCCCGACGTCAGTGATCGGTGCCTTCGCTGACAACAACATCCTGCAAGTGCTGCTGTTTTCAGTGCTGTTCGGCAGCGCCCTGAACCTGGTCGGTGAAGCGGCCTCGGGGATCTCGCGACTGATCAATGAACTGAGTCATGTGATCTTCCGCATCATGGGCATGATCGTGCGTCTGGCGCCGATCGGTGTGTTCGGCGCCATCGCCTTCACCACCAGCAAATATGGCCTGGAATCGCTGCAGCACCTGGGTGGCCTGGTCGCCTTGTTCTACCTGACCTGCATCGGTTTCGTACTGCTGATCCTCGGTGGCGTGATGCGTCTGTCGGGCCTGCGCATCCTGCCGTTCATCAAGTACCTGCGCGAAGAGCTGACCATCGTCCTTGGCACCGCTTCCTCCGACGCGGTCCTGCCGCAAATCATGCGCAAACTCGAGCACCTGGGCATCGGCAATTCCACTGTCGGCCTGGTGATCCCGACCGGCTATTCCTTTAACCTCGATGGTTTCTCGATCTACCTGACCCTGGCGATCGTATTCATCGCCAACGCCACCGGCACACCACTGGCGATGACCGACCTGCTGACCATCCTGCTGGTGTCGCTGATCACCTCCAAGGGTGCCCATGGCATTCCGGGTTCGGCGCTGGTGATTCTGGCCGCGACCCTGACGGCGATACCGGCCATCCCGGTGGTCGGCCTGGTGCTGGTGCTGGCAGTGGACTGGTTCATGGGCATCGGTCGGGCACTGACCAACCTGATCGGCAACTGCGTGGCGACCGTCGCCATCGGCCGCTGGGAAGGCGATATCGACATGGAGCGGGCCAATAATGTGCTGGCCGGCAAACAGGGCTTTGGCTTTGCCCAGCGCAAGACCCCCAACGCCCATCAACAAGAGTTCTGAGTGCAAGGGCCGGCACTGACAGTGCCGGCCCCAGGAGCAAACCATGCAAGTGTTCTCATGGAGTGAACAGTGATTACTTCATCGACCGTAGTGAATTCCGTGGTGGAAAAACTCCGCCAGGCCCTGGCCCGTGGCCAGTGGCGTTCCGGCGATATGTTGCCGGGACAACGCGAGCTGGCCGAACAACTGGGCATCAGCCGTCCCAGCCTGCGTGAAGCGGTGACCGTACTGGAAACCCTCGGCCTGGTTCGCTCGATGCCGGGCAAAGGGGTGCTGGTGCTCGACGCCGACCTGGCCGAAACCGCGCAACCACAAGCCGGCGTGGCCGAAGCCAGCCTGGAGGATGTCCTGCAACTGCGCTACACCCTGGAGCCGTTCATCGTCGGCCTGGTTGCGCAGTCGATCAGCAGCAAGGAAATCGGCCAGTTGCGCCTGACCCTGATGGACATGCGCGAAGCCCTTGAGGCCGAAGACAGCGAAGCCGGGGTCAACGCCTACATCGCCTTCCACGAAGAGTTGTTCACCCTCACCGCCAACCCGATTTTCCAGAGTGTCGTGCAGCAGACCAGCAATGCCCTCAAGCAAAGCGCCGCGGTACTGCGCAACTCCCCCGAACACCTGGCGGCGCGTCTGGAAGAGAACGAAGCGGTAGTCCGCGCCATCCGCAACAAGAACAGCGCCCAGGCCAGTGCGCAGATGCGCCACCACATCCTCCAGGAAGGCCGGCGCATGGGTATCGAGCTGAACATCCCGGACGAACATCCGGCCACTTGAACTCAGGAGAGCATTGATGAACGCCAGCGCCCAAGCCCCTGTGACCACCCTGCCGCCATTGCTTGCCCATGGCGAAGTGCGCCTGTCGGCCGAGCAGATCTACCCTCGCCTGTTCGATGCCATTCTCGAACAGCGCCTGGCGCCGGGCAGCGCCCTGCCTGAGCAAGCGCTGGGTGAGGCATTTGGCGTCAGCCGCACCGTGATTCGACGGGTATTGGGCCGCCTGTGCGACCAGCAGGTAATCGTCCAGCGCCCGAGCCACACCGCACGCCTGGCAGCCCCCGACCCGCAACAGGCGCGGCAGATCCTCAGTGCCCGGCGCCTGGCCGAAACCACCCTGATCACCCTGGCCGCGCAACGCTCGCGACCGACGAAAATCCGTCAACTGCGCGAGCTGGTCGCGCGCGAACGCCAGCATCACGAACAGGGGCAACGCTGCACGGCAATCCGCCTCGGCGGCGAGTTCCACCTGAAACTGGCGGAGATCGCCAACAACGCGCCGTTGACGCGGTTTCTCAATGGTCTGGTGCCGCAAACTTCGTTGATCATCGCCCAATACGAAGCCCGTCCGTGCAGCCATTGCGCCTGGCAAGAACACGCCGCGATCATCGATGCGCTCGAACGGGGTGACGGCGAAGCGGCCCTGGCCTTGATGCACCAGCACCTGGACCACATCGAGGCCAAGCTGGACCTGGAGGGCTGACCCTGTAGAAGCGGGCCTTGCCCCGCTCCTACGGTTGTACTTGGTCGGTCTTGTTAAGTTCCGATGCGCCCCTCGCTCCCCTCCCACCTATACTGAAATCACCAAGGTAACAAACCCGCCAAACATCCCGTCGCAAGGGGGTAGCGCTTGTGACCCCCCGTTCATTCCTCATTTTCCTGCTCATCCTCCTGCTCGCCCTGGGCGGCTGTGCCTCGCGAGAAAAGCCCCCCGAGCCACCTCCCGTGCAACTGAGCCCCGCCACCTGGGAGCAGATCGATCGGGAAATCATTGACGCCTCACTGGCCAGTACCAGCTCGGTCAATGACTATTCCCGACGCTCCATGCGCGTGTGGAAAGACCGCGTGCAGCAGTTTACCGAAAGCGATTTCATCCCCTGGTTCACCGGTTACTGGACCCAGCAATGGCTGACCATGAAAGTGGCCTGGTACAAGATGAACAGTGGCGAAGGCAAGGAGCCTCCGGAGAAGCGCCTGGCGCTTTACCTGCAAGAGCAGTATCACCGCCGGGTGCTTGATCAGGTGGCCAAGGAGATCGACCCCGAAGGCATCCGCAACCGCGCCATGGAGCTGTACATCCAGTTGCTCGGTCAGCAACTGCAACAGATAGCCCAGCGCTACCAGGCGCCGCCCGAGCAGTTCAACCTGCGTCTGACGCGGATCCAGGCGATCAACCTGGGCCCCCCGGCGGCGCGCAACGCCTCGCTTTACCAGTTGCTTTACAGCAAGTCGCTGGCCGAGCAACCGGCGTATGCGTCACTGGTCGGGCACATGCACAGCGCTGTGCGCGCCGGCACCCAGCGCTCGGATGTCGGGCTGTCATCGGTGGCGCAACAGGCCAGTGAAAAACTCGGTGCGACCCTGGCACCACGTGGCATCGCCAGCGCTGTAGCAAGTGCCGTAGGCCGCGTCGCGGGCGCCCTGATCTCGGTGGCCGCAGCCGGTTATGGCATCGTCAGCCACAACCAGGAGCAACCAGCCATGATCGAGCAACTGCGGGTGATCCTCAATGTGGCGCTCAACGAGGAATGGCGCGAGCTCATGGATAACCGCAAGAGCGGCGTCATGGCCGGGGTGTACTACTTGTCCGGCGAAATCGAGGAAGGTCTGCTCGGTGCCAGGCAGCAGCCGGATGAAACGCAAAACGGCTCGCTGCGCATCGTTCTGCCGGCGCAATAACCCGCCTCAGGCAGCGACACGATTGTCGTCCACAGCCTGGGCCGAGGTCGGCAAGCCGAAAATGCGGTCGAACAGCCAGTTGTAGAGGAAGGTGTAGCAAGGGATGAGGATGATGAAAGCCAGGTCCACCAGAAAGGCTTCGACCAGGCTCATGTCCAGCCACCAGGCAATCAACGGAATCAGGTAGACCACCAGGGTCAGTTGAAAGCCGATGGCATGCACGACGCGCCGGGCGACGCTGCGTCCGCGCTTGACCTGACGGCTTTCCCAATACTCGAACAGGGTGTTGTAGATGAAGTTCCAGGCCATGGCGATGGTGGTGATCATCACCGCCAGCGGCCCGGTATTGCTCGGCGCCGTGTCCGACAGATAGGCCAGGCCCAGGGTCGACATGCACAGACCAATCACTTCGTAGGCGGTCACGTAGACCAGTTTGCGTTTTACACCTTGCACCGTACTACCTCGATTTGCATCAACAGACGCCGCCATCCAGGCGGCAGAGGCGCGCAAGAATGCGTCAATCTTCTTGACAGAAAAAGTCAGCAGCTATCAGATTAACTGACAGGAGATTGCCCAATTGAATTTTTCCAGCGACAACATCGAACTGTTTCTCGCCGTGCTTGACCGCGGATCCTTCTCTGCCGCCGCCCGCGCCCTGGGCCGCGTGCCTTCGGCCGTGAGCATGGCAGTCGGCAACCTTGAGGCCGAACTGGGCTACGCCCTGTTCGAACGCACCCACCGGGAAACCCGGCCCACCGCCCTGGCCCTGGCGCTGGAACCCCATGCGCGGATGATCGCGGCGCAACTGGGGCAGTTACAGGTGCATGCCCTGGAATTGTCCCAGGGACTGGAAAGCACCCTGGCCATCAGTGTGGTACCGGACATCGACCACGGCCCGCTGCTGACGGCGATCAAGACCATCAGCGAACGCTATCCACTGCTGGAGGTCGAGGTGCTCAGCGCCCCACAGGAGGAGGCCCTGCAATTGCTGCACAGCGGTCGGGTCAGCCTGTGCCTGGCCTTTGCCGGATTGGCGGTCGATCCGCAGCAACGCTTCCAGAACATCGGCATGGAGTCGCTGGTGGCGACCATCTCGCCGCAGCACCCTGCCCTGCAACGCCAGCCGCGGCAGATCGCCTACCTCGAAGACCTGGTCAATGTCCGCCAGATTCTGGTGGCCAGTCGCGACCTGCCAATCACTGACACCCGCGCCCTGATCGGCAAGGCGCACTGGCGCACCGACAGCCTGGGCATGGCCCTGGAAATGGTCGAAGCAGGTCTGGGCTGGGGTGACTTTCCCCTGTCACGGGTAGCCCCGCTGCTTGAGGCCGGGCGTCTGCTGCGCCTGGACTTCAAGAACACCCGCAACGAACTGCAGTTGCCGGTGCATGCTTTCTGGCGTCACAACCAGCCACTGCAAAAGGCCGCGCAGGAACTGGTCAGACACCTCGGCATTTAACGCCCCAAGCCGCAGACCAAAGCCTTGGGTAGGAAAATCCTGTCAGCCCCTGCGGCAATCTGCCTTTCAATTTTTCAGCGTTGCGGCCGATAGCCGTCTGGATAGGTACGAGCATTGGCCAAAAGCACCGCTCGGCACTCCTCCTTACTGGCACAAGGTATCGGAACATGAACCTGAAATTTCGCCACAAGATCCTGCTGTGCGCCTGCGGCGTCGTGGTTCTGGCATTTGCTTTGTTCACCCTCTACAACGACTACCTGCAACGCAACACTATCCGGCAAAACATCGAGTCGTCGGTCAAGCAAGCTGGCGCACTGACCGCCAGCAGCGTGCAGAACTGGATGAGCGGCCGGATTCTGGTGCTGGAAAACCTCGCCCAGGACGTTGCCCACCAAGGCGCCAATGCCGATTTCCCGGGACTGGTCGACCAACCTTCATTCACCAACAACTTCCAGTTCACCTACGTCGGCCAGGCCAACGGTGTGTTCACCCAGCGCCCGGATGCGAAGATGCCTGACGGCTACGACCCGCGCCAGCGTCCCTGGTACACCGCCGCGGTCGCCGCCAACCAGACCATGCTGACCCCGCCCTACATGGCTGCGGTCGGTGGCCTGGTGGTGACCATTGGCATGCCGGTCAAGAGCAAAACCAACGGTGAACTGCTCGGCGTGGTCGGTGGCGACCTGAGCCTGGCGTCCCTGGTCGACATCATCAACGCCGTGGACTTTGGCGGTATCGGTCATGCCTTCCTGGTCGACCGCAATGGCCAGGTGATCGTCAGCCCGGACAAAGACCAGGTGATGAAAAACCTCAAGGACATCTATCCAGGCAGCAACCTGCAGGTGGCCCCGGGCATTCATGACGCGACCCTCGGTGGTCAGGAGCGGATCATCTCCTTCGCCCAGGTCAGCGGTCTGCCATCGGCCGACTGGTACATCGGCTTGTCGATCGACAAGGACAAGGCCTACGCCCCTCTCAGTCAGTTCCGTACTTCGGCCATCATCGCCATGCTCATCGCCGTGGCGGCCATCGCCGGCCTGCTCAGCTTGCTGATTCCGGTATTGATGCGTCCGCTGACCACCATGGGTCGCGCCATGCAGGACATCGCCCAGGGAGAAGGCGACCTGACTCGCCGCCTGGCGGTGGAGAACAAGGACGAATTCGGCGAACTGGCCGGCGCTTTCAACCAGTTCGTTGAGCGTATTCACGCCTCGATTGCCGAAGTGTCCTCGGCTACCCGTCAGGTGCACGATCTGTCGGAACGGGTAATGAGCGCGTCCAATGCCTCGATCATCGGCTCCGAAGAGCAAAGCATGCGCACCAACAGCGTGGCTGCAGCGATCAACGAACTGGGCGCCGCCACCCAGGAAATCGCCCGCAACGCCGCCGATGCTTCGCAGCACGCCAGCGGTGCCAGCGAACAGGCCAACGACGGCCGCCAGGTGGTGGAAGAAACCATCTCGGCGATGACTGCGCTGTCGCAGAAGATCAGCGAATCCTGCGAGCAGATCGAAACCCTCAACGCCAGCACCGACGACATCGGGCAGATCCTCGATGTGATCAAAGGTATCTCCCAGCAGACCAACCTGCTGGCCCTGAACGCCGCCATCGAGGCCGCCCGTGCCGGCGAAGCCGGTCGCGGTTTTGCGGTGGTCGCCGACGAAGTGCGCAACCTGGCGCACCGTACCCAGGAATCGGCCGAAGAGATCCACAAGATGATCACCACCCTGCAGGTCGGTTCGCGCGAGGCGGTGCACAACATGAACGCCAGCCAGGTGTCGAGCGAGGAAAGCGTGATGGTTGCCAACCAGGCCGGTGAACGCCTGAGCAGCGTCACCCAGCGTATCGGCGAGATCGACGGCATGAACCAGTCGGTGGCGGCGGCAACCGAGGAACAGACTGCCGTGGTCGAAAGCCTGAACCTGGACATCACCCAGATCAATGTGTTGAACCAGCAAGGCGTGGCCAACCTCAATGACACCCTGCGTCATTGCGATGCCCTGGCCCAACAGGCCGGTCGTTTGAAACAACTGGTCGACAGCTTCAAGATCTGACCCGCTGGCCTGGCGAGGGCGCAATGCCCTCGCCAGGTGCCTGCTACTACACCGCCACGGCGCGCTTGACCCTGCCCATCCGCACCCAGCCGATCAGCACCGCCAGCATCACCACAAAGCCCAGGTAACCGAAGAACGGATAAACCTGGCCGACCAGGCTGATAAAGCCGATCAGGCTACAGATAAACGCCGCCACGCCCGTCACCACAGCGCCCAGGCGAAAGCTGCGGGTACCCGCCGGCAGCAGCCGCGCCAGAAACGAATAGTGCATGCCCACTGCGGTGTTGACGATCATGCCGAAGATGATCACGCACATGATCACACCCAGCACCGGGGAAATTTCGCTGGCAATCGACAGCATCGGCATCGGCAGATCAGCCACCGTATCCAGGCGTGAGAGCAAGCCTGCGCTCATCACCAGCATCAGGCCACCAAGCCCCGCCCCACCGAGGATCCCACCCCAGATCGCAGTCTTCTCCAGACGTGCCGAACCGCCGAGGATCGCCAGCATCGGCGCGCCGGCCACAACGTTGTACGACACATACAGGAAGGCCCCGAGCAACCAATGGCTGGCACCCGCTTCCTGCTGGCTGGCGACCTGGTCCAGGGCGGTGAAACTCAGGTCGCGGGTGAACACCGCGTACAACGCGATAGCCGTTGCCGCCAGGATCAGGAAAGGCGTGACGGCACCGATCAACACGATGACCTTCTGGATATCCAGACAGACTACCGCCACCACCAACAGGGTCACCAGCACACTGCCGGTGAGTGCCGGGATACCGAACTGCTGTTCGAGTAAGGCGCCGCCACCGGCGAGCATCACCACCGTCACCCCGAACATGAAGAAGGTGATCAGCAAGTCGACAAACAGACCCAGGTAGCGCCCGCAGATGGCATACACCACATCCTTGTGCGAAGCCGCCTGCAGACGGTTGCCCAGACCTGCCAGGGCCATGCCGAGAAAGGTGAAGAGCGCCGCACTGACCAGGGTGCCGAGCAGTCCCCAGAGGCCAAAGTTGACAAAGAACAGCAATAACTCCCGCCCTGAGGCGAAACCTGCACCCACGATAACGCCGATAAAGGCGCCTGCAATTTTCAGCTGCTCTTTCATCTCGAACCCTCTGGCATCTATGGCCCTGGTCAGGCCTTGTTGTTTTTTCCAGTACCACGCAGGCGTGTGCGACCTCAGTCGTGACCGATCCAGGCCTGTACTTCGATCTCCACATCCACACCCAGGGCAAGGCCGGCGCTCACGGTCGAGCGCACCGGATAGCCATTGGCGAAGAAACCCTTGTAGACCTCGTTGAACCCGGCGAAATGCGTCATGTCGGACAGCCACACCGTAGCCTTGACCACCTGGTCGAACCCTGCGCCGCACTCGGACAGGGTTTCACCGATACGCTCAAGCGTGGCCTGGGTCTGGGTCTGAATGTCACCACGCACCACTTCGCCTGAGGCAGTCATCGGCACCTGGCCGGAGAGAAACAAAAAGCCCCCGACCTTGACGGCCTTGGAAAACGGGAACGGCAGGTGGCTGGGAATACGCTGGATAGTCGAGCTCATGGCAATGTCCTTTGAGGGATTAACGAAAACGCGCCGGTGACAAGCGTTGCGGCTCGACACCTTCGCGGTGCAAGGAAGCGGGAAGTGCTTGATCCAGCAGCAGCGCACAGGCCAGCTGCGAAACACCGGCCGCCGACTGGATGCCATAGCCGCCCTGGGCAGCCAGCCAGAAAAACGCCGGATTGTGCGGATCGCGTCCAATGACCAGATCGCCATCGGCGACGAATGAACGCAGCCCGGCCCAGGTATGACTGGGGCGGCGGATCGTCAGTGTGGTCAGTGCTTCGATGTTGTAGATGCCGGTGGCCACATCCAGCTCTTCAGGCATCACATCCTGAGCTTCGACCGGATCGGCATTGGCCGGTGAGCCGAGCAACTGCCCGGCATCGGGTTTGAAATAGAAACTCTCATCCACCCCGATCACCGCTGGCCACTGTGCAAACGCCTGGTCTTGTGGCCCTTCGAAGGTAAAGGCGCTGCGTCGGCAAGGTTGCAGGCCAACGGGCTGTACACCGCACATTGTCGCAATCCGATCCGCCCAGGCCCCTGCCGCGTTGACCAACTGACGAGCCTGGAGCACGCTGCCGTCGGCCAGGTGCAACTGCCAAAGACCTTCGGCAAAGGCCCCCTCAACCAGCTCGGCATTGCAGCGCAGCTCGCCGCCGGCCTGACGAAAGCCACGCAGGAAGCCCTGGTGCAGAGCGTGTACATCAAGGTCCATGGCCCCCGGCTCATGAAACGCGCCTGCAATGACTTCGCCCTTCAGGCTCGGCACCATAGCCACAGCAGCCTCGGGGTCGAGCAGGCGCACTTCGGTGCCATTGGCCAGGTTCTGCGCATAACTGCTGGCGAGCAGCGCCTGTTGCTCAAGACTGGCGACATACAGACACCCTCGCGGCTCCAGCAACCGATGCTCACAGAACCCTGTCGGAGGTGATTGGTAAAAAGCGCGGCTGGCCCGGGTCAACGCCTGAATCTGCGGGGTGCCATAAGCCTCCATGAACATCGCCGCCGAACGCCCGGTGGAGTGGTAGCCAGGTTGCGGCTCACGCTCCAGCAGGAGCACGCTTTGCTGCTCTGCCAACCGGTAACCCAGGGAAGCACCCGCAATACCGGCGCCAATGATCACGCTGTCGAATATCTGCGTCATAACCTTGCCATTGCCTGATGAGGGAATCAGAAATTATCACTTATGAGAATTCTAATATATGAGAATTTCAGAATACGCAAGCGGCCACGGTAAGATGCCTGTCCGTGATACCTGACCGAGATTCTTGATGAGTGACCGCTCCCCTGCTGCCGACCGCCCTGGCGCGCAGCCCCCGATCGACCGCACCGAAGTCGGCGCCCGCCTGCGGACTGTGCGCAAGAGCCAGCAACTGACCCTCAAGCAGTTGTCGGAACGCTCCGGGGTGCCGGTCTCGACCTTGTCGAAAATGGAGTTGGCGCAGGTATCGGTGAGCTATGAAAAGCTTGCGGCGGCGGCGCGGGCGCTGAATGTCGACATCGCCCAATTGTTTCGCTCATCCGAAATGAAAGACGCACCGGCATCTACCACCGTGGTGGTCCACTCGCTACCTACCGTGCCGGGTTACAGCACCGGAACCTATGACTATCACCTGATTGCCGGCGAGTTTCCCGAGCGCCTGATGACACCGATGTTTGCGCGGATCATTGCGCGTGAGCGGCAGCAGTTCGACGAATTCATTCGCCACCCTGGGCAGGAGTTTGCCCTGGTACTCAGTGGCCGGGTAAGAATTGAGTTCGAAACCGGTGAGGCAGTGAGTATCGGCGCGCAGGAAACCGCTTATTTCAACAGCAATGTCGGCCACATCTACCTGTCGGAAAGTGAAGATGGGGGTGATGCACAGGTGATGGTGGTAATGACGGATCGGTGATGGGCATGCACGAAACTGTGTGCTCCCCCACACAAAGCAAGAGCGCAGCGAATTGTGCTTTTGATCTTGATCTGCTTTTGACTTTGATCCACCGGCCCCGTTAACCAGTAGGGCTGAGTGGAGGTGTCGTGGAGGGGCTAGCGCGCAGCGCCTTCGGCGTAGCCGAAGTTGCGAAGCGTAGAGTTGCTTGCAACTCGTAGCTCGCAATGC
>Ga0247819_10000055_pt1 | contig 73229 bp, 59 predicted proteins | sample 13C_Xylose_Day6_FD_193428 | JGI IMG/M metagenome (GOLD analysis project Ga0247819, IMG submission 193428) | Soil microbial communities from agricultural site in Penn Yan, New York, United States - 13C_Xylose_Day6 | ecosystem: Environmental > Terrestrial > Soil > Agricultural land | place: USA... | reverse complement strand
ATCATGGTCTCGCCAGTTGCTCGATCAAACAAACGGGCAATCATGCTGCCCGGCGCATCCATGCTCGCCTCGAAACCCATGGGATGAAAATGCCAGCGCATCAGCTGGCAGGCGTTTGGAAAAGTGACTTTGCTGAACCCTTTATTCATGTGTTGCCCGCCTTCTTCATCGAGCGCTTCCTTTAGCTCACGTTAGGAGGGAAGAGCCTTCAATGGCTCAACCGATGACAGACTTTAAAAGTAGCACCTGAATGTGAAAAAAATGTGGAATTTTCAGGCCGTTTGGCGATTGCGTCGCATTTTTTATTCTTGGCCTATTGCGCAAACGTTTACGCAAAAAAGCCGCTGCCCGTTTAGTCATTGAAGCGAAAGCCGAAGTTGGGCAAGCTCGGCTTTTTCAGGTCGAGAGCTTTATGCACGCCGAGGATGACGGCCCGCAACAAACCCAGGCCACGGCTGAGACGGTCATGCGCTATCACTTGCGCTGGAAGCACCGGGATCTGGACGGGGTCATGGCGCTGTATCACCCCGAGATTCAGTACAACGATTTTTTCCAGAACCGGGTGATGGGCCTTGAGCAATTGCGCGAATACGTGCGCAGCAGCATGCCCCGCGATCCGGATGAAGCCCTGGAACATTCGGACCGCATTCGCCTGGACGGCAACACGGCGTTCATTCAGTACCGCATCACTCTGCGTGGCGGCGAGGGGCTTGTGTCGTTTCGTGCCAGTGAGGCGATTACCGTCAAGGACGGGCTGATCTGGCGGGTCAACGAGTACGCTTCGCTGGTGCATGAACAGCCTGCCAGCAAAAGCAGCGGCACTCAGCGGCCGGCGGTCAGTCGACTCGGTTTGTCGCCGCGACAGCTCAGCTTCATGGCTGAAGACCTGCAGCAATACTTCCAGCGCCAGCAACCCTATCTCGACCCCGAGCTTGACCTGCAACGTGTAGCCAAGGAATGCGGCTACAGCCGCAATCAGATTTCCTACCTGCTCAATCAAGTGCTGGGGCAGAGCTTCTATCGCTACGTCAACCAGGCGCGTCTGCAACATCTGCTCGCGGCGCTGGACAACGCAGCGCCACCGCTGCGCATTGACGAACTGGCGTTCGCTGCCGGGTTCAATTCACTGTCAGCGTTCTACAGTTGTTTCCGCCAACACACCGGCCTGTCGCCCAAGGCATACGCCAAACAAATTTCTTTGCGTGCACGCGCGCAAGACAGCGCTTAAGGCCTCGCACTAGGATCAACGCCATCGAAGTTTCAGTGGCGGAGTCTTGCATGCCGGCGTGGCGCACTATCAGTTTGTGGATGGACCAACTCGACGAGCCGTTGCTGGCGCGGCCAGCGTTGGAACAGGATCTGGACCTCGACGTCGCGATTGTCGGCGCTGGCTACACCGGTTTATGGACGGCTTACTACCTCAAACGTCTGGCTCCCGGGTTGAATATCGCCATCATCGAAGCGCAGACCGCCGGGTTTGGCGCATCAGGGCGCAATGGCGGTTGGTTGATGGGCAACCTGTTGGGCGAGGATCGGCTATTGGCCGACCTGTCGCCTGAACAGCGCCGGGCTTCCTATGATTTGCTGCACAACATTCCGGATGAGGTAGAGATTGTCCTGGAACGTGAAGGCATCAACTGTGATTACCGCAAGGGCGGGGCACTTTACTGCGCGGCCCGTTATCCGGAACAGCAAACCAGCCTGCGACAGTATCTGGACAAACTCTACAAGCAAGGGCTCAACGAAAACGATTACCGCTGGCTCAGCCCTGAGCAACTGGCGCAGCAGATTCGCGTCGCCAAACCCTACGGCGGCATCTACGCGCCGCATGTGGCGACGATTCATCCGGCCAAACTGGTACGGGGCCTGGCGCGGACGGTCGAGCGCATGGGGGTGCGGATCTATGAGAACAGCCCCGTGACGCAATGGCAGTCCGGCAGTCTGCGCACGGTGAAAGCTTCGGTGCGCAGTCGCTGGGTGGTGCCGGCAGTAGAAGGCTATTCGGTGACGCTGCCGCCATTAGGTCGTTATCAATTACCGGTGCAAAGCCTGATTGTCGCTACCGAACCACTGTCTGCTGCAACCTGGGACGAAATCGGTCTGAGCCGTGGCCAGGCGTTCAGTGAAAGTAGCCGTCAGGTCACCTACGGCCAACGCACCGCAGACAACCGGTTGATCTTCGGCGCCCGGGGCGGCTATCAGTTTGCCGGCAAGTTACGCCATGACTTCGACCTGACAAGCAGCGAAATCGAGCTGCGTCGCTATCTGTTCGGCGAACTGTTTCCACAACTCAAGAACGTGCAAATCACCCACGGCTGGGGCGGCAACCTTGGCATGTCCCGGCGTTTCAAACCGCACATGCTCTGCGATCAGGCCAGTGGCATTGCCTTGTCGGGTGGCTATGGCGGCGAGGGCGTAGGTGCCAGCAACCTGGGCGGGCGGACATTGGCCGACCTGATCCTGCAACGCGACACCGAGCTGGTCCGTCAGCCGTGGGTCATTCCCCAGGGCCGTCTCGATTCGCTTCGGGCCTGGGAGCCCGAACCGTGCCGCTGGCTCGGTTACAACGCAATCATTCGCAGCTTTGTCCACGAAGACCAGACCCTTGCCAACCCGGCCACTGCACCTTGGCGGCGCAAACTCGCCAGTGGAGTGGCGGGGTTCATGGAAGGTTTCATGCATTAAACGCGTTCTACAACCACAGGTATTCCCATGAGCATCACGCAATTCAAAAACACCGCAACCCTGAAGCTGGAGGAGTCGAACCCGGTCGCCGTGCCACTCGGTACGCCTGTGGCTGTGGCGTCGACCACCAGTGTCGAACGCGACGACGGCGTCGAGACCGGCGTTTGGGAATGTACTCCGGGTCGCTGGCGGCGGCAGATCGTTGCCCAGGAATTCTGTCACTTCATCCAGGGACGCTGCACCTTCACTCCGGACGATGGCGAAACCCTGCACATCGAAGCCGGCGATGCATTGATGTTGCCCGCCAATAGCCTCGGCATCTGGGATATCCAGGAAACCGTGCGCAAGACCTACGTTTTGATTTTCTGAATTCTTTTAAAAACAAAAGCTGATCCTTTGATTGCCTGCCAACAAAAACAAACCCATACAGGAATCGACTCATGATCCGAAAGACACTGACACTGGCCCCGCTGATGCTGGTCGCATCCATCAGCCAGGCGGCTGACACGGTGAAAATCTACAACTGGTCGGACTACATCGCGCCGGACACCACCAAGAATTTCCAGAAAGAAACCGGCATCGCTTTCACCTACGACGTCTACGACAGTAACGAAACCCTCGATGGCAAGCTGATGACCGGCAAATCCGGTTACGACGTGGTGTTCCCGTCCAACCACTTCATGGCGCGGCAGATCGAAGGCGGGGCGCTGAAGAAGCTCGACAAGAGCCAGTTGCCGAACTGGAAGAACCTCAACCCGGTGCTGCTCAAGGCCCTGCAAACCAATGATCCGGGCAACGAACACGGCTTCCCGTACCTGTGGGGCAGCACCGGCATCGGCTACAACATTGCCAAAGTCAAAGCGGTGTTGGGCGATAACGCGCCGGTGGATTCCTGGGACCTGATCTTCAAACCGGAAAACATGCAAAAGCTGCAAAAGTGCGGCGTGGCCATCCTCGATAACGGCCCTGAACTGTTACCAGCAGCGCTCAACTACCTGGGCCTGCCGCATCACAGCAAAAACCCGGAAGACTACAAAAAGGCTGAAGCCTTACTGATGAAGGTCCGGCCTTATGTCAGCTACTTCCATTCGTCCAAGTACACCAGCGACCTGGCCAATGGTGACATCTGCGTGGCGGTCGGCTTCTCCGGCGACATCCTGCAGGCGGAAAACCGCGCGAAAGAAGCCAAGAACGGCGTCGACATCGGTTACGCGATTCCCAAGGAAGGCGCTGCCATCTGGTTCGACATGGTCGCCATGCCCGTCGATGCCCCGGACGAGAAGGCCGGCTATGCCTTCATGAACTACCTGCTGCGCCCGGACGTGATGGCCAGCATCACTAACTACGTGCATTACGCCAACGGCAACGAACAGGCCGATAGCCTGATCGACCCGACAATAAAGAACGACACCAAGGTCTACCCGAGCCCGGAAATGATGGGTAAGTTGTTCGCCCTGGAAGCCATGCCCCTGAACATCGACCGGATTCGTACGCGGGTCTGGAACAAGATTCGTACGGGTAGTTGATCAGTCAGTCTTGTAGCTTTTTGCTGGTGCGATCCAACGTTTTATAACGGTAAATTCCCTGCCTCTTTCGATGGAATGGAGGCAAGGGAATGCCTGAGTGTTTGAAGGCCGCTGATCTTCGCATTGGTCGTTACTCGGAATCGGGACGCGTTTATCTGTTAACAGCGGTGGTTGATCAGCGGAAGCCGGTTTTCTCTGTTTGGCGGTTGGGCAGGTTGGTTGCCGGGGAATTGCATCGGGCGCAGGAGGACGGTCTGGCTGTTTTTCTGGCTTGGGTAGTGATGCCGGATCATCTGCATTGCCTTGTGCAGTTGCAGGATAAAACGTTGGGTGAGCTGATGTGCAGAATCAAGTCCCGCAGCAGTCTTGCCGTGAATCAAGCGCTGAAGCGGCGAGGGCGCCTTTGGCAAAAGGGCTATCACGATCGCGCCGTTCGCCGGGAACAAGACGTCAAAAGTCTTGCTCGATATATCGTCGCCAACCCCATCCGCGCAGGGCTTGTTCAGCGAGTTCATGACTATCCGTTATGGGACGCGTGCTGGCTCTGATGACTGAGCCTGCAGGTTTGCGGCTGCTTCGCAACCGAACGCAGCCTTCGGCAGCTGCTACAGGGTGGACGCAAGCTTTTGTAGCAGCTGGCGAAGCCTGCGTTCGGCCGCGCAGCGGTCGTTATCCACACATCAGCCTGCTCGCGATGATCGATGACGTGTGCTTCAGTCTTCCCGGCGAATCGTGGTCACTTCGTCAGCCTTGACCTTGACCTTCGCCCCGGAAATATCCTCGAACTCGAAGAAGCCATCCTTGGTCTTGGTTTTCGGCATGTCCTTGGTCAAATACTGGGTGCCGTTCTGCAGGGTCACCACGGTGGGCGTCGAGCAACCGGCTAATGCCAGAAAGGCTGCCGCCGCCAGGGGCAATCCCAGAGTCTTGATATTCATAACCACCTCTCAAACAAAGAAACGCTGTGCCTGTTGCGCACGACAGCACCTGTAACGCGGTTGGTGCCGTGGATCGACAAAAAGTTCGCCACGGCGGAAAAAATACCTCGCAGCGCCGCCGCTTATCCTTTTCCGTTTGCACCGGGCAGGCCGTTGCTGGTATCTGTACGCATAACCAGTACTCGCTTGCCATGGCCGCCATTTCCTGTGACTGCAAATCCCCTCGACGATCCGTTCTATTACTTGAACAACTTCATGCAAGTCATTGATTGGCTTGAACATCGCTACGCCGACGTGTTGACCGAAGAAGAGCACTGCTTTATTCGCGACTTCAAGGGGCTGGCGCGCGAATCCCGTGCATTGCTGGTGCGGATGGTCATGCGCAAGGGCATTCATTTCAGGGCCGGCAAACTGCATTACACCGAGATTGGTGACATCGCCGCCGCTGCCGGCCCGCTGCTGGGGCTGGGTTGGGTCGATGAACAGATGCCGCTGTCGATCGAAGAACTGTTCGATGTGCTGCTCAAGGCCGAGATCCTCGAGTGCCTGGGTTCGGTAATCGATCAACCCAAGGGGAAAAAGACCGATTGGCTGCCGGCGCTGAGTGATCGATTCCCTGAGGCGCGCAGTTTCAATCAGTGGTCTCCTGCGCTGGACGACCGCTTGTTCAGCCTGACCATCATGAGCTTGTGTGATCGCCTGCGCTTGATGTTTTTTGGCAATCTTTACCAGGATTGGTCCGAGTTCGTGCTGGCCGACCTTGGCATCTTTACCTACGAAAAGGTCGAGTTTTCCGCCGATTCCCGAGGCTTGCGTAGCCGTGAGGACGTAGACGCCTGCATGTACCTTTACCAATGCCAGCAACTGTTCGAAGCGGGCGAGGCGCTGGCTGATGTCGTTGCGCAGGTAAACGGGCTGGCATTGAGCAACCCTTGGCTGCAAAGGCGTCGCGATAAGCTGCTGTTCCAGATCGCTCAGCATTGCGAGCGCATTGCCGATTTCGCCTCGGCGCTGGCGCTGTATCGTCAATGCCGATACCCCGGCGCGCGGCTGCGGTTGATCCGCGTGCTGGAGCGCTGCGCAGAATATGCGTTGGCGCTGGAGCTGGCCACCGATGCCGAGCGAGCGCCGGAAAGCGCCGCCGAGCAACAGGGCCTGCTCCGGGTGCTGCCAAGGCTGCGACGCAAGCTCGGTGGCCCGCCAATGAAACGCGCATCGCCCCGGCAAATGCTGCGGCTGGACCTGCAATTGCCGCGAACCGATTTGGCCTTATCGGTGGAACATTACGTCCAGACGCACCTCTCGCAAGACGAGGCACCGGTGCATTACGTAGAAAACACTTTGATCAACTCGCTGTTTGGCCTGTTGTGCTGGCCGGCGATTTTCGCACCGTTGCCCGGGGCCTTTTTCCACCCGTTCCAGCGCGGGCCGGTGGACCTGCTCAACGAGGATTTCCACGAACGCCGCACCGACCTGTTCCAGGCGTGCCTGGCGCAACTCGACGACGGTCGTTATCGGCACACCATCCAGGAGCGCTTTATCGAAAAGTGGGGCGTGCAGTCGCCGTTCGTATTCTGGGGCGTGCTCAGCGAAGAATTACTCACACAGGCGCTGGACTGTTTGCCGGCGGAACATCTCAAGCACTGGTTCAATCGACTGCTGCTTGACATCAAGGCCAATCGCGCCGGCATGCCGGACCTGATCCAGTTCTGGCCGCAGGAAAAAACCTACCGCATGATCGAAGTCAAAGGCCCGGGAGATCGCTTGCAGGATAACCAGTTGCGCTGGCTGGAGTTCTGCCATGAACACCACATGCCGATTGCCGTGTGCTACGTGCAATGGGCGGAGCAAGACGCTTGAGCTACAGCATTGCCGTGCGCGCGCTGTGTGAGTTCACCGCCAAGGTCGGCGACCTGGACCTGCGCTTCACACCGTCGCCGACGGCGCTCGAAGGCATTGTCGGCCATCGCACGGTGGCCTCCCGGCGCAGCGAGAGCTATCAAAGTGAAGTCGCGCTGGAAGGGTTGTTCAAGAGCCTGAAGGTCAAGGGCAGGGCGGACGGCTACGATCCGGGGCAAAACTGCCTCGAAGAAGTCAAAACCTACCGTGGTGACTTGAGCAAACAACCGGACAATCACCGTCAACTGCACTGGGCCCAGGCAAAAATCTACGGTTGGTTGATGTGCCAAAAACTGCAACTTGAGCAGATCAACCTGGCGCTGGTGTACTTCGACATCGTCAGCGAAAAGGAAACCTGTTTGGTCGAGGGTTTCACCGCCGAGCAACTGCGGCTGTTTTTCGAGCAGCATTGCAGTCTGTTTTTGCACTGGGCCGAACAGGAAATGGCCCATCGCGAAGCGCGTAATCGTGCGGCGCAGCAACTGGCGTTTCCCCATGCCGGTTTCCGGCCGGGCCAGCGTCATCTCGCCGAATCGGTGTTCAAGGCCGTCAGCACCGGCCGTTGCCTGATGGCCCAGGCACCGACCGGGATCGGCAAAACCGTTGGCACCCTGTTTCCAATGCTCAAGGCTCTGGCACCGCAGCAACTGGACAAGGTGTTCTTTCTCACAGCGAAAACCCCCGGGCGCAAACTGGCTTTGGACGCCGCGCAAGTGATTGCCCGAAGTGCCGACGCACCGCCCTTGCGGGTGCTGGAGATGGTCGCCCGGGACAAGGCTTGCGAGCATCCGGGCAACGCCTGCCATGGCGAGTCGTGTCCACTGGCGCGGGGGTTCTATGATCGCTTGCCCGCCGCACGCCTGGCTGCCAGCCATGTGCGCATGCTGGACCAGAGTGCGCTGCGTGAAGTCGCCCTGGCGCACGACGTCTGCCCTTACTACTTGAGCCAGGAAATGGCGCGCTGGGCCGACGTGGTGGTGGCCGACTACAACTACTATTTCGATTTCAGTGCGTTGTTGTTCGGGCTCTGCCAGGCCAACCAATGGAAAGTCGCCGTATTGGTGGACGAGGCCCACAATCTGGTGGAGCGCGGAAGGCAGATGTACAGCGCCAGCCTCGACCAGGCGGTCCTCAACGATGTGCGAAAAATTGCCCCCGAGGCCTTGAAAAAACCGCTGCAACGGGTCAATCGTGAATGGAATGCATTGCATAACCAGCAACTCGGCGCCTATCAGGCCTATGACAAGGCTCCGGAAAAGCTGCTTCAGGCACTGTCGTCATGCAGTGCCAGTATCGGTGATTACCTGAACGATCATCCCCAAGGCCTGGACAGCGCATTACAGAACTTCTATTTCGAGATGCTGCAATTTGGCCGGGTCGCAGAGCTCTTTGATGAGCAGTACCTGTTCGATATCACCAAGCGCGACCTCGATCGCAAGCGCAACCTCTCGCAACTGTGTCTGCGCAACGTGGTGCCTGCCGGTTTCATTGGCCCACGCCTGACCACTGCACGCAGCACCGTGCTCTTCTCCGCAACCCTCAGCCCTCGGCACTATTACGCCGACTTGCTGGGCACACCGGCGAACACGGTATGCATTGACGTTGAATCGCCGTTTCATGCCGATCAGTTGCAAGTGCACATCGTCAACCGGATCTCCACCCGCTTTGTCCATCGCCAGGCATCGCTTGCACCCATCGTCGAGCTGATTGCCCAGCAGTTCAGCCAGCGGCCTGGCAACTACCTGGCCTTTTTCAGCAGTTTCGATTACTTGCAGCAAGTCGCGCAGTTGCTGGCCGAACGACATCCGCAGATCAACCTGTGGTCGCAGTCGCGTGGCATGGGTGAAGAACAGCGCCAGCAATTTCTCGATCAGTTCACCGAAAACAGCCAGGGTGTCGGTTTCGCCGTGCTTGGCGGAGCGTTTGGCGAAGGCATCGATTTGCCCGGCGCGCGACTGATAGGCGCGTTCATCGCCACCCTCGGGCTGGCTCAGCTCAACCCGGTCAATGAACAACTGAAACGGCGCATGGCTGCGATTTTCGGTGCCGGCTACGACTACACCTATCTTTATCCCGGGGTACAAAAAGTGGTCCAGGCCGCAGGCCGGGTGATTCGCACCCAGCAGGATCAAGGGGTGGTGATGTTGATCGATGACCGCTTCGGCGAGAGCAAGGTCAAGCAATTGCTTCCGCGTTGGTGGTCGATTGAACCAGCGCTTTTTCACACCGGGCAGTAGGATTTTTTACCTTTAAAAACATCGACATACCTTGAAGCAATCAGCGATTTGAACAATCGTCGAAAGCACACTTTATTGAAAAGGCCGGTTATCACTTTCACCCGGCTCTTTGATAAGGAGATCAAGGCATGTCAGAAGCACCGAATTACACCTACACCGAAGCGGACGTCACCAAAGCGTTCGATGAAATCACGGCCACGCTGTTCGCCGGTAAAACCGCCGAGACCCCGCCAAAACTGTTGGTGACCGCAGGATTGCAGGGTTCAGGCAAAACCTACCTGCTGGAAAAGAGCCTGCTGCCTTCAGGGCGGTTTACCAATCATGTTCGCCTTTACCTGCCCGAGTACCGGGAAAAACACCCGCAATACACAGACATGATCAAGGAGGGTGTTTTGCATGCCTATGCCCATACAGAATCATTCGTTCGAGCGCTGGGCAATAAGCTCTTCGCCGAAGCACTCACGCGACGGTACAACCTGATCATGGAGTGCGCGTTCGACGATGTTGGCTTTTCCGGCTTGGCGAGTATTGCTCCCGGCTATCAGCTCGAAGCCCATATCGTCGGCTGCGACCAGTCGTTTGCACACGTGTCGAGCATCAAGCGGGCACTCAGAAGCCTCGATAAAAAAGAACTCGAGCGGTTTGTCAGCTATTCGGCGCTGGAGACCAGCATGGATAACGCGCAGGCCATCCTGCTCGCGATTGAGGTCATCGCCAAAAAAGAGAGCGGCTCACAGATCCTTTTGTATGAACGCGGGCTTGGCGCATTGAAAGAGCGAACTTTAAAGGCCCACAGCACCTACACCAAAGATGCCGCAGGGAAACTGACCGTCACCGAGGCGACGAAGGCTTACGCCTACGCTGAATACAAAGCGATTATCGACAATCACCCCTATACCATGGCGGAGCGAGACGAAATGGTGAAGGAATGTCATTTGGCACTGATCAAGAGCGCAACCCATGCCAGCGAGGTGCCAGATTTTGCCTATAACGACCTGTACACCTACATCGAGAAATACGTGTACCGCTAACCGCTGGTGATAGCCCGATACATTGTATTAGGGCTTTCCAATTTTGCGCTTTGTCGCATACTCCTGAAAAAGCAAAGCGGATGTGAGGGGTCAATGAGCCAAGATCGAACCAATGGCAACGGCGTCGAAGAAAAGCGACTTCGTTTGTTGATCGATGCAGTGGTTGACTATGCGATCTACATGATTGATCCCGATGGCATCATCACCAGCTGGAACGCTGGCGCCAAACGTTTCAAGGGGTATGAAGAGGCCGAAATTCTGGGCCATCACTTCTCACGTTTTTACACCGATGAGGACCGCCGTGCCGGGCTGCCGCAAAAGGCCCTCGACACGGCGATTCGCGAAGGGCGCTTCGAAGGTGAGGGTTGGCGGGTGCGCAAGGATGGCTCGCATTTCTGGTCGCACGTCGTGATTGACCCGATTCTCGACCCGACGGGCAAGTTGCTGGGTTTCGCCAAGATCACCCGTGATCTGACAGACCGCAAAATGGCGGAAGAAACCCTTAAGCAAAGTGAACAGCAGTTCCGCTTGCTGGTGCAAAGTGTCACCGACTATGCCATCTATATGCTTGACCCGCGCGGGCACCTGACCAACTGGAACCTGGGCGCACAGCGCATCAAGGGCTACTTGCCGGAAGAAGTCATCGGTAAACACTTCTCCATGTTCTACACACCCGAAGACCGAGCAGCCGGGGAACCACTACGCACCCTGAGCATTGCTACCAATGAGGGGCGATTCGAAAACAAGGGCTGGCGCGTTCGCAAGGACGGCACGCGTTTTCTGGCGCATGTCGTGGTCGATCCGATCTGGGGCGAAACCGGCACCTTGCTGGGATTCGCCAAGATCACTCGCGACGTCACTGAAGTGACCCAGGCGCAACAAGCGCTGGAGCAAACCCGCGAAGCGCTGTTCCAGGCGCAGAAGATGCAGGCTATAGGACAACTCAGTGGCGGCATTGCCCATGACTTCAACAATTTGCTCACGGTGATCCTTGGCAATCTGGAGATTGTGCGAAAACGCCTGGCTGACGATCCGAAAATCGTTCGCCTGCTGGACAATGCCACCCAAGGTGCCCTGCGGGGTGTTTCGCTGACTCAGCGCATGCTGGCTTTTGCCAGGCGGCAGGAATTGAAATCCGAGCCGGTCGATCTCCCCGCGCTGATACAAGGTATTTCCGGGTTGTTACGTAGCTCGCTTGGGCCTTCCGTTGTCCTGGAAACCCGTTTTCCTCAAGGTGTCGAACCGGTCATGGCGGACGTCAACCAGCTCGAGCTGGCGTTGCTTAACCTTGCCACCAACGCCCGCGATGCCATGCCCAACGGCGGGACCATTACCATCAGTAGCCGTGAAGCCGAAGCCAGCGATGGCAATCGTCTTTCTTCGATTGCAGGCCGCTATGTGTGTTTGAGCGTCAGCGATACGGGTTTGGGCATGGATGAGGTAACTCTGGCATCGGCCATGGACCCGTTTTTCACCACCAAAGGGCTTGGCAAAGGCACCGGGCTGGGTTTGTCGATGGTCCATGGATTTATTGAGCAATTGGGCGGGCGCTTCATTCTCAAGAGTCGAAAAGACCACGGCACCACAGCTGAGATGTGGTTGCCCGTCGCGCTGGAGGGTTCCGCGTCGGCGCGGGTTGTCGAGCAAAACTCGACGCCAGATATCCCTCGACTGTGCGTGTTGGTGATTGATGACGACAGTCTCGTTCTAACCAGTACGTGCCTGTTACTTGAAGACCTCGGCCATCGGGTCATTAGTGCAACCTCCGGGAGGCAGGGGCTCGAATTGTTCGAGGTCAACCCTTCGATTGATCTGGTGATCACCGACATGGCCATGCCGCAAATGAGTGGCGCACAACTGGCGGATGCGATTCGCCGATTGAAACCCGATGTACCGATCATCCTTGCCACGGGCTATGCCGAGCGACTGGAAGGTTTCGCTGCCGGGCTGCCGCGGCTGTCAAAGCCGTTCACCCAACTCAACCTGGTGGAAACCATAGCGTCGGCGATGAAATAGCCGCATTAAAAAGGCCTGATATGAATCAGGCCCTTTTTTTGCGTCGTTTATCAGGCTGCCATGTGCTGAGCGCTGAATTCTTTTTTGAGCCGGGCTTTCAGAGTTTCCATTTCGGCGCCCAGTTCATCCAGCGTTGTTTTGCCCAGCAGCTTTTTCGCCTGGGGGAACATCTCGGTTTCTTCCTCTTCGATGTGATGTTCCAACAATTCCTTGACCACTTTGACCCGCCCCGAAAACTCCGGCGTGGACGGATCGGTGACTTTCAGGTCCGGCAGGACCAGTGAATCAACGGTTCGGTGTTCTTCCTTGGCTTCGTAATACATGACGTCCTGCTCCTTGCCTCCGGCCTTTTTGTACGCGGGGTACAAGACGTCTTCTTCCAGGCGCGTGTGAATGGAGATTTCCATTTCCAGTTTGGCCAGTAACTCAGTGCGTTTTTTCACACCGCGTTCGGTGGATTCGCTCAATTGGCTCAGGATGTCTTTTACGCGTGCATGATCGGCTTTCAACAGGTCTATGGCATTCATGGTCAGTCTCTCAAGTCGTCACGGTTTGAGGTCAGCGAACGGTCTGCCGCTCATGAACATTGAGCATTTGTCGTGCCTAACCTGACGAATCAAAAAGAGCCTTATAAATCAGAAACCTGCCGTGCCTGCTGGCCAATAGGGCCCGTGCAGGCTGCATGAGTCCGGAATTTGACTCATGCACTTCGCGGTGGCTTTTTCTGCCGTTCATAGTGGGCGAGGATCGGTTGAGTGCTGATGCCGTGCAGCAAGATACTCAGGGCAACCACCGACAATGTGAGATCGGTGCACAAGGTGGCCATGCTTGGCGCCAAGTCGTGATTCAACGCATAAAACAAATAGTAAAAACTGCCGATGCCACGAATCCCGAACCAGCCGATCAGCAGCCGTTGCCGGCGGTCAAGCAAACTTCCCCAAGGTGCAAACCCGACAATCAACGGCCTGATCACGCAAAACAGCACCAGTGCAATCACCAGCGCACGCCAGTCCCAATGCCCGACCAGGACAACCCCGAGCAGGGTTACCAAAAAGACTTCCATGGCGCGCTCGACCAGGCTGCCAAAGGACAGCATGTCGCCGATCATGATGCCCGCGGCCACTTGCGAGTCTTCAAGGTGTTCGACATTACCGTGCACTGCGGCATCGGGTTCGACGTTCTGGTGGCCAACCACCGGTTGAACAAGGTGTTCGGCCGGGGTCTGTGAGTCTTGCGCTGACGTGACTTCGGCTCGACGTAACCCCAAACCGGCCGCGAAGACCGACAGAAACCCGTAGCCGTGCACCGACTCGGCGGCGACGTACGCCAGGGCGATCAAGGCAAAAGTCAGATAATCGTTGGGGGAGAGCGTGCTGTCGGCATTGCGGATGCGCATCGACAGGGTCAAGCGACCAATGCCGCGGCCCATGCAGTAGCCGATCAGCAAACCGGCAGGCACTGCCCACAGCAAACGCTTGAGTGCCCAGTCATCGAGCCACGCGGTAGACGAACCGCCCCCTTGTTGCAGAAACAGCAGGCCGAGAATCACAAACGGAAAGGCTACGCCGTCATTCAGGCCCGCTTCGCCGGACAGGCCGAACCGCACAGGGTCTTCATCCTGGGCGTCGTTGACCTGGACCAGTGACGCCAGCACCGGGTCGGTCGGGGCCAGAATCGCTCCAATCAACAACGACAGCCCCCAGGAAAGTTCGAAGCCGAAATGCAGCAACAAGCTGACCCCGACGATGCTCAGCAGCATCACCGGCCCGGCCAGGCCGAAGGCGATTCGCCAACGTCGGTCCTTGAGCGGTAGGCGCAACTTGAGCCCGCAGACGAACAATGAAAAAAGCACCGCGACTTCCGTCAGGTGCTCCATCCACTGGGCGGCATCTTTGATATCCAGCCTGAGCCAGCCTAAACCGGCCGGGCCGATGGCAACTCCCAATGCCAGACACACGGCAGAAGTCGTCACCGGCATCCATCGCAGGTAGGACGAGGTCATTGCCAGCGTTAGCAGCACGGCGCCCAGCACCGCAACCCAGGCAATGAAGCTCATGAGAGTGGTTCGTCAACCGACCGTAGCGCGAATGTATTCGGGCGTCAGCACGTTGAACCAGACCAGAATCATTTCTACCAGAATGGTGACCAGCACCAGCAACCCAACGCCCCAGACACATGCGGAGTTGAGCAGGCCTTGTTCCTTGCGTTCATGCATGAACGTCGGCAATCCCACGAACAGCAGGAACGTCGAATAGGCCGAAGCCGCCGCCAGCACCACAATGGCCAGCCAACGGCTCGGGTACAGGCCAGCAATGCCCGCGAGGAAAAACGGCGTGACGGTGTAGGCGGCAAATCCGATGCACTGATTGACGGTCGGCCGGGCGTCGAAAGTGCGTGACATCCAGCGGATGAATAGCCCCATCAGTGCGACGCCGACCAGAATGCTCACATACAACAAGACGCACAGGTGCAGGGCGCTGCGGGTGCTCAGCTTGACGATTTCGTTTTCCGCCAGGCTCCAGCCCACCCATGTGGTGCCGATGAACAGGCACACCGGCGGAATCAGCGCGAGCAAGATCAAATGGGCGAGGTAATGGCGCGGATGGGCTTCCTCTTCCTTGCGGATATCCGTCCATGCGAAGTTCGGTTGGGTGAACAGCTTGACGATAGGTGCGGACATGGCAACCTCCAGATATCGAAGGGCCCGCCAGCGCCGGGCCCATAAGCTGTGGAGCGCGGCAATCGCTCCGGGGTTCCATTTTTACCTCACAGAATGGGCTTGCCGCCCGTCACCCCGAATCGCTGCCCGGTGATGTAGCTGCCTTCATCCGAGGCCAGCAGCACGTAGATCGGGGCGACTTCTACCGGTTGGCCGGGGCGGCCCAGCGGCGTATTGCCGCCGAAATTCTGCACCGTGTCTTCGGGCATGGTCGAGACGATCAGCGGTGTCCAGATCGGCCCCGGCGCCACGCTGTTGACGCGGATATTCTTCGGCCCGAGCATTTGCGCCAGGCCGGCCGAGAAGTTGGCGATTGCGCCCTTGGTGGTGGCGTAGGCCAGCAGGGTGGGGTTAGGGACGTCCGAGTTGACCGAGCTGGTGTTAATGATCGAACTGCCCGGTTGCATGTATTTGAGCGCCGCTTGGCAAATTCGGAAAATCGCGGTGATGTTGACGTCGAAAGTCATCACCCATTCTTCGTCGGGAATGTCTTCGAGGTTTTCGTGGGTCATCTGGAACGCGGCGTTGTTGACCAGGATATCGATACGTCCGAAGCGCTCGACGGTTTTCTCCACCAGCGCACGGCAATGCACCTTGTGCGCCAGATCTCCGGGCAACAACAGGCATTGGCGGCCAGCCTGTTCGACCCAGCGTGCGGTTTCCTGCGCGTCTTCTTGCTCATCAAGGTAGGCAATCGCCACGTCGGCGCCTTCACGGGCGAAGGCAATCGCGACGGCGCGGCCAATGCCACTGTCGCCCCCGGTGATCAGGGCGATCTTGCCGTCCAGCCGGCCGGAGCCCTTGTAGCTTTGCTCGCCACAGTCCGGATACGGGTCCATCTTGCGCTGCGAGCCGGGAACGGGCTGCTGCTGTTTGGGGAAGGGCGGTCTTGGGTAGTCGTTCATCATCCATCTCCGATCTCAAGGCTAGGGAGTCAAAGGGTTGACCCTGGCGTTTTGACTGGAGTTCGGTTGGATTTTGAAGCAGGGAAAACACAAATCCCCAGTAGGAGCGAGCCTGCTCGCGATGGCGGTATTTCAGCCAATACTGATGTTGACTGACACTACGCCATCGCGAGCAGGCTCGCTCCTACAGGGGGAAATGGATCAGGCCTTCAGGTGACGCAAACTGCGCTCCATCCGCGCAATCCCTTCTTCGAGCAACGAGCGAGGGCAGCCGAAGTTCAACCGCACGAACTGTTTACCGTCATCGCCAAAGTCCAGGCCCGGGCTCAAGCCGACCTTGGCCTGCTCAAGGAAAAACTGCTGCGGGTTGTCCAGCCCCAGCGCCGTGCAATCGAGCCAGGCCAGATACGTGCTTTGCGGCACGTTCATGGTGATACCCGGCAACCGGCTACGCACAGCGTTGACCAGATAGTCGCGGTTGCTTTGCAGGTAGTCCTTGAGCGCGGCCAGCCATGGCCCGGCTTCGCTATAGGCGACGCGGGTGGCTTCCATGCCCAGCGGGTTGACGCTGTCGACCATGCCGCAGCGGGCGTGGTTGACCTTCTCACGCAGGTGACGATCCTGAATGATCATGAACGAAGTTTTCAGCCCGGCGATGTTGTAGGCCTTGCTCGCCGACATCAGCGTGATGGTGCGCTGGGCGATTTGCGGGCTCAGGGTGGCCATCGGGATGTGTTGGCGACCGTCGAAGCACAGTTCGGCGTGAATCTCGTCGGAGATGATCCAGGCGTCGTGTTCCAGGCAGATGTCGGCAATCGCTTGCAGTTCGGCGCGGGGAAAGGCTTTGCCCAGTGGGTTGTGTGGGTTGCTCAGCAGTAGCGCGCCGCCACCTTGCAGCGACTGGCTGAGGGTCGCCAGCGGCGTGACGTAGGTGCCGTCAGGCTGCGGATCGAAATTCAGTTCGACCTTGTTCAGGCCCCAATGCCCCGGTGCGTGCCGCAGCGGCGGGTAGTTGGGGACTTGAACGACCACGTTCTGTTGCGGCTGCACCAAGGCCTTGAGCGCCATGTTGAAACCCGATTCGACACCCGGCAGGAAGATCAGCTCTTGCGGCTCGATGCGCCAGGCGTATTTGTTCCACAAATCGGCAACGATGGCTTCGCGCAAGTCGTCCTGCGCCACGCTGTAGCCAAGCAACGGGTGTTCCAGGCGTTTTTGCAGGGCCTGGACGATGACGGGTGGTGCCGCGAAATCCATGTCGGCCACCCACATCGGCAATACGTCGGCCGGGTAGCGGCTCCACTTGGTACTGCCGGTGTTGTGGCGGTCGAACACCTGATCAAAATCGAAAGTCATGCGGGATCTCGTGAAGGCGGGGTTGAACATGCGCCAATGATAAACGCCAACCCCTGTAGGAGCGAGCCTGCTCGCGATGGCGTTGTGTCAGGCGCCGCTTAATGCCGGATCTGCCGGCCCTATCGCGAGCAAGCTTGCGCCTATAAAAAAGCGAGGGCAGGGCCGACGGTCGGTTGTCATGGTGATATCGACAGCCTTGTCTAGAATTCAACTGTCGGCAGCCCGTCTGCCGCCACCGTGTTTGTCCAGAAGAGTCCGGCAACGCACCGGATTTCCACCTGATCAGGAGTGCACGATGGACCTCAGCCGTCGTCAGTTCTTCAAGGTCGCTGGTATCGGCCTTGCTGGCTCGAGCCTGGGCGCGTTGGGCATGGCCCCCACGCCAGCCTTCGCCGAGCAGGTGCGCCACTTCAAGCTTGCCCACACCCATGAAACCCGCAACACCTGCCCGTACTGCTCGGTCGGCTGTGGGTTGATCATGTACAGCCAGGGCGATGCCGGAAAGAACGTTGCGCAAAACATCATCCATATCGAAGGTGACGCCGACCACCCGGTCAACCGCGGCACGCTGTGCCCCAAAGGCGCAGGCCTGCTCGACTTCATTCACAGTCCCGGCCGCCTGCAATACCCGCAGGTGCGCAAGCCCGGCAGCACCGAATGGACGCGCATCTCCTGGGATGAAGCGCTGGATCGCGTCGCCGACCTGATGAAGGCCGACCGCGACGCCAACTTCATCGAGAAGAATGCCCAGGGGCAGACGGTCAACCGCTGGCTGACCACCGGCTTCCTCGCGGCCTCGGCAGCGTCCAATGAAGCCGGCTACATCACCCACAAGGTGGTTCGCAGTCTCGGCATGCTGGGGTTCGATAACCAGGCGCGTGTCTGACACGGCCCGACGGTGGCAAGTCTTGCCCCGACGTACGGCCGTGGTGCCATGACCAACCACTGGACCGATATCGCCAATGCGAATCTGGTCCTGGTGATGGGCGGCAACGCAGCAGAAGCGCACCCGTGCGGCTTTAAATGGGTGACCGAAGCCAAGGCGCACAACAAGGCGCGGCTGATCGTGGTCGACCCGCGTTTTACCCGGACCGCTTCGGTGGCCGACTATTACGCGCCCATTCGCACCGGCACCGACATCGCCTTCATGGGCGGGTTGATCAATTACCTGCTGACCGAGGACAAGATTCAGCACGAGTACGTACGCAACTACACCGACGTGTCGTTCATCGTCAAAGCCGGGTATGGCTTCGAGGACGGTATTTTCAGTGGTTATGACGCGGCCAAGCGCCTGTACACCGATAAATCCGGCTGGGGCTATGAGATGGGCGAGGACGGTTTTGCCAAGGTCGATCCGACCCTGCAAGACCCGCACTGCGTCTATCAATTGATGAAGCAGCATTACAGCCGCTACAACATCGACCTGGCGAGCCAGATTTGCGGCATGCCGGTCGATGCCATGCAGAAAATCTGGGAGGAAATCGCCACTTGCTCGCAACCGGGCAAGACCATGACCATTCTTTATGCGTTGGGCTGGACCCAACACTCGATCGGCGCGCAGATCATCCGCAGCGCGGCGATGGTGCAACTGTTGCTGGGCAACGTCGGCATGCCGGGCGGGGGCGTGAACGCCTTGCGTGGGCATTCCAATATCCAGGGTTTGACGGACCTGGGATTGTTGTCCAACTCGTTGCCGGGTTACCTGACGCTGCCCGGCGACGCCGAACAGGATTACAACGCCTACATCCTCAAGCGCACGCAAACTCCGCTGCGGCCGGGGCAACTGTCTTACTGGCAGAACTACAGCAAATTCCACGTCAGCCTGATGAAATCCTGGTACGGCGCCAATGCCACCGTGGAAAACAACTGGGCCTACGACTACTTGCCGAAACTGGATATTCCCAACTACGACATCCTCAAAGTGTTCGATTTGATGGGCCAGGGCAAAGTCAACGGCTACATGTGCCAGGGCTTCAACCCGATCGCCGCGTTGCCGGATAAAAACCGCGTGATGGCGGCGCTGGCCAAACTCAAATGGCTGGTGGTGATGGACCCTCTGGCCACCGAAACGTCTGAGTTCTGGCAAAAGGTCGGGCCGTACAACGACGTCAACAGCGCCGAGATCCAGACCGAAGTCATTCGCCTGCCCACCACCTGTTTTGCCGAAGAAGACGGCTCGCTGGTCAACAGCAGCCGCTGGCTGCAATGGCACTGGAAAGGCGCAGATGGCCCCGGCGAAGCGCGTACCGACGTGCGGATCATGAGTGAGCTGTTTCTGCGCCTGCGTCAGCGTTACCAGGCCAATGGCGGCAAGTATCCCGACCCGCTGCTGAAACTGTCGTGGCCCTACAAAATCGCCGATGAGCCTTCACCGGAAGAGCTGGCCAAGGAAATCAACGGCTCGGCCATCGTCGACTTCACCGACGCCACGGGTGCGACGATCAAGGCCAATGCGCAACTGACCGGTTTTGGTCAACTCAAGGACGACGGCAGCACCGCGTCCGGTTGCTGGATTTTCTGTGGCAGCTGGACTGAACTCGGCAACCAGATGGCCCGCCGCGACAACAACGACCCGTTCGGCATGCACCAGCATCAAGGCTGGGCGTGGGCCTGGCCGGCTAATCGGCGGATTCTCTACAACCGCGCCTCGGCGGACCTGCAAGGCAAACCGTGGGATCCGAACAAGCGCCTGGTGTGGTGGAACGGCAAAGCCTGGGCCGGCACCGACGTGCCGGACTACAAGGCCGATGTGCCGCCGGAAGCCGGGATGAATCCGTTCATCATGAACCCCGAAGGCGTGGCGCGGTTCTTCGCCGTCGACAAGATGAACGAAGGTCCATTCCCCGAGCATTACGAACCGTTCGAAACGCCGATCGGCATCAACCCGCTGCACCCGAACAACAAAAAAGCCACCAGCAACCCGGCGGCGCGGATCTTCGATTCGGTGTGGGATTCCCTCGGCGTGGCCAAGGATTATCCGTACGCAGCGACCAGTTACCGGTTGACCGAGCATTTCCACTTCTGGAGCAAGCATTGCAAGCTCAACGCGATTGCCCAACCGGAGCAGTTTGTGGAAATCGGTGAAGTGCTGGCCAAGGAGAAAGGCATTGTTGCCGGTGACCGGGTGCGGGTCAGCAGCAAGCGCGGCTTCATCGAAGCGGTGGCGGTGGTGACCAAGCGAATCCGTCCGTTGCAGGTCAACAATCAGGTGGTGCACCAGATCGGCATTCCGCTGCACTGGGGTTTTACCGGCCTGACGCGGCACGGATACCTGACCAACACCCTGGTGCCGTTCCTCGGCGATGGCAACACACAGACCCCGGAATCCAAGTCATTCCTGGTCAACGTGGAGAAAGTCTAAATGGCCAGCCAAGACATCATTGCCCGCTCGGCCACCACCACGCCCGCGCCGTCGGTGCGCGGCGTGGAGGAAGTCGCCAAGCTGATCGACACCACCAAATGCATCGGCTGCAAGGCCTGCCAGGTTGCCTGCTCGGAATGGAACGAGTTGCGCGACGAGGTCGGCCACAACCTTGGCACCTACGACAACCCACAAGACCTGAGCGCCGACAGCTGGACGCTGATGCGCTTTACCGAACACGAAACCGACGCCGGCAACCTCGAATGGCTGATCCGCAAGGACGGCTGCATGCATTGTGCCGAACCCGGTTGTCTGGCCGCGTGCCCCAGCCCTGGTGCGATCATCAAGCATGCCAATGGCATCGTCGATTTCGATCAGGATCACTGCATCGGTTGCGGTTATTGCATCACCGGTTGCCCGTTCAACATTCCGCGTATTTCGCAGAAGGATCACAAGGCCTACAAATGCACCTTGTGTTCGGACCGTGTAGCGGTGGGGCTGGAGCCGGCCTGCGTGAAAACCTGCCCGACCGGCGCCATCGTGTTCGGCACCAAGGACGACATGAAGGAACACGCCGCCGAGCGCATCGTCGACCTCAAGAGTCGCGGTTTCGACAATGCCGGCCTGTACGATCCGGCCGGGGTCGGTGGCACCCATGTGATGTACGTGCTGCACCACGCCGACACACCGAGAATCTACGCGGGGTTGCCGGCTGATCCGGTGATCAGTCCGCTGGTGGGGTTGTGGAAAGGCATCAGCAAACCGTTGGCGCTGCTGGCCATGGGCGCAGCGGTGCTGGCCGGGTTCTTCCATTACGTGCGCGTCGGGCCGCAGATCGTTGAAGAGGATGAACATCCGGCCGCGCCGGACACGTCTGTGCATGAAGTCGATCCATCGGTGCACACCTTCGACCCACGCGGGGAGGGCAGGCCATGAGAGACAAACCGATCCTGCGCTACACCAGCAATCAGCGCACCAACCACTGGCTGGTGGCGATCTTGTTCCTGATGGCTGGTTTGTCCGGGCTGGCGTTGTTCCATCCGGCCATGTTCTGGCTGACCAACCTGTTCGGCGGCGGGCCGTGGACGCGCATCCTGCACCCGTTCATGGGCGTGTTGATGTTCGTGTTTTTTCTCGGCCTGGTGTTCCGTTTCTGGCGCGCCAATTACTTCATTGCCAATGATCGCCTGTGGTTGCGGCGCATTGACCGTGTAATGAAAAACGAGGAAGAGGGCGTTCCGCCGATTGGCAAGTACAACCCCGGGCAGAAGCTGCTGTTCTGGACTTTACTGCTGTGCATGCTGGTGTTGCTGTTCAGTGGCCTGGTGATCTGGCGCGCGTATTTCAGTGCGTATTTCGGCATCACCAGCATCCGATGGGCCATGCTGCTGCACGCGTTGGCGGGTTTTGTGCTGATCCTGAGCATCATCGTGCACATCTATGCCGGCATCTGGATCAAGGGTTCGGTCAGCGCCATGATGCATGGCTGGGTCAGCCGCCCCTGGGCGAAGAAACATCACGAACTCTGGTATCGCCAAGTGACTCAAGACGAGCCGCGCGACGACACTCCCGTGCGACCGATCACCAAAAAGGGCTGACGCTTGCCAACCATTCTCGAACCCGGGCAAATCGAAGCGGCGGCCAGTTCGCCGCCGTTTCTGCACCTGCCACCGCGCAACCTGTTCAACCTGCGTGCACAACGCTTAGAGCAACTCGCCGTCGCTCATCCACTGGCCGACTACCTGTTATTGATCGCAGGCTTGTGCCGGGTGCAGCAGCGTATTCTCGACGATCCGCCGCCAAGCGAGCCCCTGGACTCGCAACGCCTTGAACTGTGCCAGCAACACGGTTTGCCACCGTTCGCCGCCGACAGCCTGACCCGCGAGGACCAATGGCAACCCTATCTCGACGCCTTGCTGCAGCGTTATGTGGCACCTGATCAACCGGCCGTAGTCAATGCGTTGGGTACGTTGCAGGCAGCCAGCCCGGGCCAACGCCGTTCCTGGGCGGTGGCATTGGTCAGCGGCCAGTATTCGCTGGTGCCAGCGGCGTTGGTGCCGTTTCTCGGCGCCGCCCTGCAAGTGGCCTGGAGCCACTGGCTGTTGAGTACACCCAACCTGCAACTCAAACCCGGCGACAGTCTCAGTCAGTGCCCATGTTGCGGTTCGCCAGCGATGGCCGGGATCATTCGCAATCGCGGCAAGCACAACGGTTTGCGTTATCTGGTGTGTTCGTTGTGTGCCTGTGAATGGCATGTGGTGCGGGTCAAGTGCGTGTATTGCGAGCAGAGCAAAGGCCTGGAATATCTCAGCCTTGAAGACGATCGTCACGCCGCCAATCAGGCGCCGCTGCGCGCCGAAATGTGCCCCGGCTGCAACAGTTATCTGAAGTTGGTCTACCTGGAAAACGATGCGGCCGCGGAAGCGTTGTCGGCGGACTTGGGCAGCCTGATGCTGGACATGCGCCTGGCCCAGGATGGTTATCAGCGTCTGGCGCCGAATCTGTTGCTGGCACCGGGAGACGAATGACCACAGCGTCTACACTCTGGCGCGACGGTCTTTCGATTTCAGGAGCGCCAGATGTCTGCCAGCGGTACCAGCCCTAACCTGCGTTTGCCTTCCATCGACAGTTTGTTGCGTCACCCGGCGTGCCAGCCTTTAACCGAGCGCTACGGGCGCGATGCGCTTCTGGCGACGTTGCGACAATTGCTCGATGAGTTGCGCGAAGCCGTACAACAGGGGCTGGTGCAAGCGATTGAAGTCAGCCCAGAAGTGCTGGCGGGGCGAGTAGGCGAGCGACTACAGGTTCAACACCGCAGCCATGTACGCCGGGTGTTCAACCTCACCGGCACCGTGTTGCATACCAACCTGGGGCGAGCGTTATTGCCGGATGAAGCCATAGAAGCGGTGCAAATGGCCGCACGCTATCCACTCAATCTCGAATTCGACCTGCACAGTGGCAAGCGCGGTGACCGCGATGATCTGATCGAGGGCTTGATCCACGAACTGACCGGCGCCGAAGCGGTGACGGTGGTCAACAACAATGCTGCGGCGGTATTGCTGACCCTCAACAGCCTCGGCGCACGCAAGGAAGGCATCATTTCCCGTGGTGAACTGATCGAAATCGGCGGCGCCTTTCGCATTCCCGACATCATGGCCCGGGCCGGGGTAAAACTGCATGAAGTCGGCACCACCAACCGCACCCACGCCAAAGACTATGAAGCGGCCATTGGCCCGCGCAGTGGCTTGATCATGCGCGTGCATGCGAGCAACTACAGCATTCAAGGTTTCACAACGAGTGTGCCCACCGCGGAACTGGCGCACCTGGCGCATCAACATGGCTTGCCATTGCTCGAAGACCTGGGCAGCGGCAGCCTGCTCGACCTGACCCGCTGGGGCCTGCCCGCCGAACCGACGGTGCGCCAGGCCTTGCTCGATGGTGCGGACATCGTCACCTTCAGCGGCGACAAGTTACTCGGTGGCCCGCAGGCCGGGTTGATTGTCGGGCGCAAAGACTTGATCGGCAAAATCAAGAAGAACCCGCTCAAGCGCGCATTGCGGGTCGACAAACTGACCCTCGCCGCGCTGGAAGCCGTGCTCGGCCTGTACCGCAATCCGGATCGACTGGCCGAGCGACTGCCGAGTTTGCGCCTGCTCACTCGATCACGGGCTGACATCCTGGCCCAAGCCGAACGTCTGCAACCATCCCTTGCTTTCAGATTGGGCGATGGCTGGAGCGTCAGCGCACTGCCGGCACTGGGCATGATTGGCAGCGGCAGCCAACCGGTCGCGCGCTTGCCGAGCGCCGCACTGTGCCTACGTCCTAATACCAGCAAACGGCTGCGCGGACGGTCGCTGCTGGACCTTGAGGCCGCGTTGCGCGGGTTGCCGATTCCGGTGCTGGGGCGCATCGATGACGATGCACTGTGGCTGGATTTGCGCCAACTCGATGACGAATCGGCGTGGCTCGCGCAACTCGAGCACTTGCGCGTGGAGGGTCGGGCAGGGTGATTGTCGGCACGGCAGGGCACATCGACCACGGCAAGACGGCGCTGCTTCAAGCGTTGACCGGGCAGGCCGGCGACCGACGCCGGGAAGAACGCGAGCGCGGCATGACCATCGACCTCGGCTACCTCTACGCCGCGCTGGAACCGGGCGCAGCGCTGACCGGGTTCATCGATGTGCCGGGGCATGAACGCTTCACACACAACATGCTGGCCGGGGCGCAGGGCATCGATCTGGTGTTGCTGGTGGTGGCTGCCGATGACGGCGTGATGCCGCAAACCCGCGAACACCTGGCCATCGTCGAACTGCTCGGCATTGCCCGTGCGATTGTGGCAATCACCAAGTGCGACCGGGTCGAGCCTGCCCGGGTGGAAACGGTGCGCGAACAAGTCAGAACATTGTTGGGGCCTGGGCCTTATGCCGCTGCGCCGCTGATTGCGTTGTCGAGCGTTACCGGGCATGGCGTCGACACCTTGCGTCAGGCGCTGCTGGAGGCTCAGCGTGAAGTGCAGCAACGCAGTCAAACGGGCGGTTTTCGCCTGTCGATCGATCGGGCGTTCAGCGTCCCTGGTGCCGGTATCGTGGTCACCGGCACGGCTGTCTCCGGCGTCGTTGCGGTAGGTGACACGTTGCGCCTCGGTCCACTCGACAAAACCGTGCGCGTGCGCGGCCTGCATGCGCAGAATCAACCTGCGGACCTGGCCATGGCCGGACAGCGCGTGGCCTTGAACCTGAGCGGTGAGCGCCTCGCGCTGGAGCAGATGCATCGTGGCCAGTGGCTAACGGCAGAGTGGCTGTACGCACCGACTCAGCGCCTGGACATCGATTTCCAGTTGTTGCCCGGTGAGCCACGTGCCTTTGAGCACTTTCAGCCGGTGCACGTGCACATCGGCACGCAAGACGTCACAGGGCGTGTAGCGTTACTGGAAGGTTCCAGCCTGGTTCCGGGCGAACGGATGTTCGCGCAGATCCTGCTTAATTCGCCGGTGCAGGCGGTGACGGGCGATCCACTGATTCTGCGCGACCATAGCGCTCAACGGACCGTGGGCGGCGGACGTGTGCTCGACCCGTTCGCCCCCAGCCGACATCGCCGCAGCCCCGAGCGATTAGCGCAGTTGCAGGCATTGACGGCGAGTCATCGCCTGGAAGACGTGCTGCCAATGTTGCTGGCCAACAGCGAAACCGGGCTCGACCCGCAAACGCTGGAGCGCCAATTCAACCAACCAAGAGCGAACTGGTCGCTACCCGCTGACGTGCTGCTGATCGAAACCCGACAGTCGCCGGTATTGTTCAGCAGCCTGCGTTGGCAAACCTTGCAGGACGAGGTGCTGCAACACCTGGCAAGGTTTCACCAATTGGAACCGGATCAAATGGGGCCTGACCGCGATCGCTTGCGCCGATTCGCCGGTAGCGCCCTTGATCGCTCGACCTTCCTCAGCCTGCTCGACCATTTGCTGAGCGACGGCACCATCGCCGCGAGCGGACCGTGGCTGCATTTACCCGAGCATCAGGTGCGCCTGAGTGAGGCGGACGAAGCGTTGTGGCAACAGTTGCAGCCGCAATTCGACGCGGCGGGTTTCGATCCACCCTGGGTTCGCGATCTGGGGCACGATGAGATCGCCGTGCGTTTGTTGCTACGCAAAATGGCCAGGCTGGGGCTGGTGCATCAGGTGGTGCGCGACCTGTTTTATACCGACGCAACGATCCATCGTTTGGCGGCTATGCTGTTGCAACTGGCCAGTGATAATCCGGTGATACAGGTCTCGGCGTTTCGTGATGCCGTGGGGTTGGGTCGCAAGCGCAGCATCCAGATACTGGAATACTTCGACCGGCTGGGCCTGACCCGACGCTTTGGCGATCGCCGTCAGATCCGCCTCGACAATGCCTTGGCCCGGCAGACCGGGCACTGAATTCAAGGAAGGTAATCGCGCCCGGTGGCGCGGCCGGGCTTCAAACCCGGTTGGGGACGGCATCCGTTCCCGGGCAGGTTCGACTCCGGCTACCTTCCGCCACTTTCCTGTCAGAACCGCTATCGACCGTCCATAACGGCGAAATCGCCAAACTTGAGTGCAAATGCCGGGTTTTGACGCGTATACGAACATCACGTTTGCGGATGTACGTCTATGCTGGGCAAACCGACTTTCTACCTTCGCAGTGGAACTGCCAGGAGATTTCCATGGTGCCCGTATCGCTCTCAGAGAAAGCGTTATCCCGCGGATTGCTCGATGTCTTGATTCGTGCCGGGCTGATTGTTGTTCTGGTGTTGTTCTGTTTCCAGATTTTCAGTCCGTTTCGCGACTTGATGTTGTGGTCGGTGATCCTCGCGATCACCTTGTATCCGCTGCAGCAGAAGCTCAGAGGCCCCTTGGGGCAAAAAGACGGCCGCATCGCGACGTTGATCGTGCTGGTGGCGATCATGATTCTCATGGTGCCCATTTATCTGTTGGGCACGTCGATTGCCGATTCCGTGGAAAGCGCCATGAGTGTCGTCAAGGACGAAGGTGTGCATATTCCGGCACCGGCGCCGTCCGTGGCGGAATGGCCGCTGGTGGGCAATCAAGTGTTTGCACTCTGGCAACAAGCGGCGACCGACCTTCCCGGGCTTACGGCCAAGTACATTCCGCAGATCAAAGGCGTCAGCCTCGGCCTGCTGGGTAAACTGGCCGGGGTCGGCATGGGGTTCCTGACCTTTATTTTTGCGCTGATTATCGCCGGGATTTTCATGGCTTACGGTGAAAGCGGCAGCCGCGCTTCGGTACAGATTGCCTCGCGGATCAGCGGGCCGGATAAAGGTCCCAGCGTTGCTGCGTTGTGCACCGCCACCATCCGTGCCGTGGCGCTCGGCGTGGTCGGTATCGCGTTCATTCAAATGCTGCTGGTGGGGCTCGGGTTCGTGCTCAAGGGTGTACCGGGCGCGGGCCTGCTGGCATTGGCGGTCCTGCTGCTGGGCATCATGCAATTGCCGGCGACGTTGATTACCGTACCGGTGATTGCCTATGTGTTCGCCACTGAAGGCCCCAGCACCACCACCATCATCTTCGCTGTTTTCGTCTTCGTTGCCGGCCTCGTGGATAACGTGCTCAAGCCACTGCTGCTGGGCCGTGGCGTCGACGTGCCAATGCCGGTGGTGCTGATCGGCGCCCTCGGCGGCATGGTCACCAGCGGCATCATTGGTTTGTTCATCGGCCCGGTGATACTGGCAGTCGGTTACCAACTGTTCTGGCAATGGGTACAGGATCGCCCGCCATCGGAAGGAGGGATGTAGCTGAGGGATTGGGGGAATGGCGTAAGGCGCCGATCAGCCGGTCGGCTCAACCGAACAGCTCATTCCTCCTGAACCCGGCTTTTGGAAATACGCGCTATTGCCGTCTTGCCGAAAGCTGTAGCTCCCCTGTAAATCCTTGCCGGTGTATTGGGTTCCCAGTTCACTCGGCACCTGATTCAGCGTCACGGAACTGTTGGCCCACGTCAGGAACACCACACCTGGCTGCGTGGTAAAAAACGTGGCCGCGATCAACGCGTTCAACCCTGCGCAGCGATAGGCCAGCGGGCCTTCGGTGAGCCGGCTGGGGTCCTTGGTCCTGACGATGGCCGAACCTTGGCGCAACTGATGCGCGCGCTTGGCGTAACTGACAATCGTGCACGTCCGGATATCAGATTGGGAGGCACACTGGTTACGGGCATCGACCCAGAACTGCTGGTCGAGGGCCACTTTATCAGGGCGCGGAACTGAGTTTTCATCGGTGAGCGCCAGACGATAAAGGCGCATCAGTTCGATATCCATCTGCGCCAGTTGCGCGTCGCCACAGATCAGTTTTTCAACCTTCGCCGTCGCTTTGGTGCAATCGTAGCTGGTGGTGAACGACGCAGCGTCTGCGCAGGGAGCCGTCCCCAGGCAAAGGCTGGCAGCGAACACAGAGGCAAAACAGGCCGAGACCGTTTTCATGTTGGCGTCACCCAGATCACCGGATTGCCTTGGGACGAATCGAATCATTGAGTAGTCATTGGTACACGGGGGTGTATCGCAGTGTAAGTCAGTGCTCAGAACTTGCCACGTCGACTGACGGCTGGGTGGCGTCAGGCGTTGGCGCAAACCCATGCTAGCGTTTACAGGATAGGTCCGCGGCAGCGCGGTGATCATTGGCCCGAGCGGGAGATATCAGATGCTGTCCTTGTTCTCTGAACGTCCATTGGTCGGCGGCCTGGCCTTGATCCTGATCGACATGGTGATGTGGCGCGTGGTCGGTTCCCATCGGTACAACTGGAAAGTGCTCGCGCGGGTGGTGATCTTTTCGTTGTACAGCGCATTGATGTTCCATGAAGGCTTGAGTCCATGGGAGCCAGCACCCACGATCGATGACGCACCCCTGCAATTTGCGCACACGGTGCTGCAGATCATGTGGTGGCTGTTCGGCGCACGCACGCTCACGGTAATCATCGGCGCCGTGATGATGTACCGGGTCGGGCACACCGGCCGATTGCTCCAGGACCTGCTCGGTGCGGTGATTTTCCTGGTCGCGGTCATTGCCGCCCTGGCCTATGTGCTCAATTTGCCGGTCAAGGGCGTGCTGGCGACGTCCGGTGCGTTGGCAATCATTGTCGGCCTGGCCCTGCAATCGACCCTCAGCGACGTGTTTTCCGGGATCGTCCTCAACACCACCAAGCCTTATCAAATCGATGACTGGATCGCCATCGACGGCACTGAAGGCCGGGTGACCGATATCGATTGGCGCGCCACGTTTTTGCAAACGTCCCAGGGCAGCATGATCGTGATCCCCAACTCGATGGCCGCCAAGGCCAAGATCACCAATTTCAGCCGGCCCAGCGACATGTTCGGGGTCTCGATCAGTTTGCTCATCAGCCCGCTGGTGCGCCCCAACAGGGTGTTCGATGCCCTCGAACGGGCATCGCAAGGCTGCCGCATTCTGCTGACCAAGCCGGCCCCCAAAGTGACGATCAAAAGCACCGGCGGCAACGGCGTGGAATATGAAGTCAGCGGTTTCGTGGTGTCGATGGATCAGAAGCGCACGGTGCGCAACCAACTGTATGACCTGGCCTATCGGCATTTACAGTCGGCCGGGATCAACTGGTTGTCGACGGTTGAATCGAGTCTGCCTGCGGCGCAGTCAAAACCTCGCGCGTTACTCGACAACGCGAGCATCTTCGCGGCGACGTTGAGCGAGGAGGAGAAAGACGACGTCAGCCAGAACATGACGCGGCAGATCTTTCAGCCGGGCGAAGTGATTTTGCCGGCAGGGCAGGTCAGCGAACACTTGTACATCATCGAGTCGGGGGTGGTGACGGTCGCCTTGAGCCGTGCCGGCGTCAAGTTCGAAGCCGGGCGCATGGGGCCAGGCGAGGTGATTGGCGAGGGCGGGATTGTCTCGGGGACGGCGCTGCCGGCGGAGTTTGCCGCCCTGACGTTCTGCAACCTGTACCGCATCGAGAAGGAATTCTTCAGACCATGCGTGGAAGCTCGTCATGACATCGGAGTGGCAATGAAGGCATTGCTCGATTTCCGCTTGCAGATAGCCCACACGATGACTCAGGAAGAGCCAAAAGCCATCGAGAAAAAGGGCTTCCTGCAATGGTTGCGAAGACGAGTGTGACCCGACGCGCTCCGCGAGCGCTTGCTTGTAAGCGGCCTATCAATCATCTCAGGTTCGAGAGGAAACCGATTATGTCCCATTCCGCACTCAACCCCGGTTGCCAGTGATTTGAACTTGAGAAAAAGGGCCCTTGGTGGGCCCTCATTCCTGACGCGATCAGCCGCGTATGAACGCCAGAATGTCAGCGTTGATTTCAGCCGCATTGGTCGTCGGCATGCCGTGTGGAAAACCAGCGTAGGTTTTCAGTGTTCCATTCTTTAAAAGCTTCACGGAAAGAGGTGCAGAGTCAGCGTACGGCACGATCTGGTCGTCATCACCGTGCATCACCAAGGTGGGCACCTGGATGGCTTTCAAATCCTCGGTGAAGTCTGTTTCGGAAAACACTTTGATGCAGTCATATTGTGCTTTGGCGCCGCCCATCATGCCTTGGCGCCACCAGTTCTCGATGGTGCCTTGCGAGACCTTGGCCCCCGGACGGTTGAATCCGTAGAACGGGCCTGACGGCACGTCAAGATAGAACTGCGCGCGGTTTTCCAGCAAGGCCTTACGCAGCCCATCAAAGACCTCGATGCCCAGACCACCAGGATTTTTGTCCGACTTGACCATGATCGGCGGTACAGCGCTGACAAGTACCGCTTTGGCAACACGACCCGGCTTGGCGCGGGCGACATAACGCGCCACTTCGCCACCGCCCGTGGAGTGACCGACATGAATCGCACCTTTAAGGTTGAGTGCGTCCGTCAGTTCGATCACATCAGCCGCATAGGTGTCCATGTCATTGCCCAGCCACGTCTGGGTCGAGCGACCGTGGCCGCGACGGTCGTGTGCAATAACCCGATAGCCTTTTTCCAGGAAGAACATCATCTGGCTGTCCCAGTCATCGGCACTTAGCGGCCAGCCATGGTGGAACATGACGGGGGTTGCGTCCTTCGGGCCCCAGTCCTTGTAGTAAATTTCGGTGCCGTCTTTGGTTTTTATCGAGGTCATGGCGTCACTCCCTACAGTGTGTGGTTGAGTTGTCTGTTGCGTGGCAGCGAACACTCCGAACGGAATGTTGGCGAGTATGGCCGTTGCGCTAACGCCCACCAGAAAGCTACGTCGGGGCAGTGCAACGTCACCGGCATCAGCCAGTGCTTCGTCTTCTGAACTTTGCTGCATCGTCTTTCCTCACTGGAAACCGCACTTGCGATTAAAGCTGACCAAACTTGATTGGGTATTCGATCACGATATAAATCCTGTCAATGTCATCTCCCCCCTGAGCGCTGTTGGCCCGATGTGTCACATGGGAAAGTTGCACGGACAAATCCTTGGCCGCACCCGACTGCACCACGTAGTGCAGATCGATATCGCGCTCCCAATGTCGCCCCCCATCACCCTGTTGGGGCACGTACTCATCGAGCGATTCATCGAAAGGGTTGTAGCCACCGCCTTGTGGCGCGTGGGTTCCGTCGATACCGCGCCCGGTTACATAGCGGGTCATGAATTTCAAACCGGGCACGCCGAAGATGCTCAGGTCCAAGTCATAGCGTGCCTGCCAGGAGCGCTCATGCGGGCCATTGAAGTCGGCGTACTTGATCGAGTTGGCCAGGTAAATGGAGTCGCCACCGACAAAGTCGAAAGGCGTGTCGCCATTGATGTGTTGATAGGCGAGGGTGAAAGCGTGGGCGCCTGCCGTGTATTTGCCGGCCAGGCTGTAGGCGGTGTTATCGATGGCGCCGGCCACGGCATCGCCATAATCACGGGTGTGATAAACATTGCTGTCGATAAACACCCCGGATTGCTTCATATGCAGGTTGGCGTAGTACTGATGCCAGGTGTCGCTCAGCTGGGACGCGTAGAGGGCGCCACCCACCGGGCGATCTTCAAACAGGTTAGCGCCGACAAAATCGATGCCGCCCGTTTGGGTGCTGACACCGTAGCCGGAAAAGTTGCCTTTACTGGTCGACGCATTCTGATTCTTGAAGGCGGTGAAGTGACCGGCGAGCCAATGCACGTCACTGATTTCACGGCTATCCAATAGCAGGCCCGTGGCGTACTCCGGCTGCAGGCGTTTGTCCGCCGTGTCGAATACCGGCGTTTCCACCATCATCTCGCCGTACGACAGGGTCGTGCGGGAAGTTCGCAGCTTCAGCGTGCCACCACCGCTGGAGTAATTGTCTTCGCTGCGGCCCTCTTGATCGAGGGGCAGCAGTCCCGTTCCTGAATGTCCTTTCCCGCCGTCCAGTTTCAAACCCAGAAAAGCATGGGCATCGATGCCAACGCCAACGGTGCCCTCGGTAAACCCGGATTCGAACGAACTGATGAACCCTTGAGCCCATTCCTGGGTGTAGTTCTTGCCTGTAGGCGAAGGTGTTCTAAAGTCATTGTTGAGGAAAAAGTTTCGACTGAGCACCTCAAATGATGATCCCTCCCGAAACCCTTGTGCGGCCTCGGTGGTGTCGGAAGCGAACGCGAATTCGCTGCGGGCGCAGATGGACAAAAGAAGCCCGTAACTGACTCGTCGAACAGTCACTGATGGCCTGCCGTGTCATTTGTCGCGTGCATGTCCGAGTCTCCCTAGGGTCAGAGAGATGGTCGCGTATTGTTGAATGCCAGAATTGAACAGGCGTGCTGTTTTTTTTAGTTAAGCGCAAATACAAGAGTAGGGCAGCACATTGTCTGGTTGAACAGTCGTAAAACGGGAGGCGTTCATGAACGATGATTCTACCGACAGCAGTCGCCGGCGATTTCTTGCCGACAGTTCGATTCTCGGGGGCGTTGGAGCGTTATGGTGTGCAATGCCGTTTACCGTGTCAGCAGGTTCATCAACATCGAATGTTCAGGGGGGCACACTAAACGCCGACTTGATCATGTTAAATGGCCGCTTTCATACCGTTGACCGCGAGAAGCCCACCGCCAGTGCGGTGGCCATCAAGGATGGAAAATTTATAGCCGTAGGCAGTGATGAGGAAATCATGGCCACGCGCGGCAGCACCACTCAGGTCATTGATCTGAAAAAGCGCACGGCGATTCCCGGGTTGAACGACTCCCATATCCATCTGATTCGAGGCGGATTGAATTTCAACCTGGAGCTGCGCTGGGAGGGTGTTCCCTCGCTGGCGGATGCGCTGCGAATGCTCAAGGCTCAGGCTGATCGTACGCCGGCGCCTCAGTGGGTGAGGGTGGTGGGTGGCTGGACGGAGTTCCAGTTTGCCGAGAAGCGCATGCCCACGCTGGACGAGCTGAACAAAGCAGCCCCCGACACGCCGGTGTTCGTACTGCATTTGTACGATCGGGCGCTGCTCAACCGGGCCGCGCTGAAGGTGGTGGGCTATACCCGCGATACACCGAACCCGCCTGGTGGGGAAATTCAGCGCGATGCCAATGGCGATCCCACCGGCATGCTGATTGCGCGGCCTAACGCGCTGATCCTCTATTCCACGCTGGCCAAAGGCCCGATGCTTCCCTTGGAGTACCAGGTCAACTCAACGCGTCAGTTCATGCGCGAACTCAATCGCCTGGGTGTCACCAGTGCGATTGATGCAGGGGGTGGTTTTCAAAACTATCCCGATGACTACAAGGTCATCCGCGAGCTGGCTGAAAAAAATCAATTGAGCGTGCGCATCGCCTACAACCTGTTCACTCAAAAACCCAAGCAGGAACTGGCTGACTTCAAAAACTGGACGAGCATGGTCAAGCCGGGGGACGGCAACGACTTCTTTCGGCATAACGGTGCTGGAGAAATGTTGGTGTTTTCAGCCGCGGACTTTGAGGATTTTGTGGAGCCGCGGCCCGATCTCTCCCAGAGCATGGAACAGGAACTGGAGCCTGTTGTTCGTCATTTGGTCGAGCACCGCTGGCCTTTCAGGCTTCACGCGACCTACAACGAATCCATTACACGAATGCTCAGTGTTTTTGAGAAGGTCAATCGGGATATCCCTTTCAATGGCCTCCCTTGGTTTTTTGATCACGCCGAAACCATCAGCCCTGAAAATATTGAGCGGGTTCGAGCGCTGGGTGGCGGCATCGCCATTCAGGATCGAATGGCTTTCCAGGGCGAGTACTTTGTCGAGCGTTATGGCAACAAGGCCGCGCAACAGACACCGCCGATTCAGCGAATGCTGTCTGAAGGTGTACCCGTGGGTGCAGGCACCGACGCGACGCGGGTCTCAAGCTATAACCCGTGGACGTCGCTGTACTGGCTGGTCAGTGGCAAAACCGTGGGCGGAATGACGCTCTATCCACAAGGCCTCTCACGGGATACAGCGTTGCAGCTGTATACCCACGGCAGTGCCTGGTTTTCATCGGAGCAGGGCAAGAAGGGACAGATCAAAGTCGGTCAACTGGCAGATGTCGTGGCCTTGAGCGCCGACTTTTTCAGTGTGGATGAAGAGTCGATCAAGTGGATCGAATCAGTACTGACGGTGGTCGGTGGCCAGGTCGTTTATGGTGCCGGTGAGTTCGATCAGTTGGCACCACCGGCAATACCCGTCATGCCCGACTGGTCACCCGTCGCCAAAGTGCCTGGGCACTGGAAACCCAATGCGATGGTGGCAGCCGGCGTGCATCAGTGCAGTGGTCCTTGCGCCGTTCATTCCCACGGTCACGAACGGGCCCGGTTATCGTCGGTACCGGTCAATGACTTCGCAGGTTTCTGGGGGGCTTTTGGTTGCTCGTGTTTTGCCTTTTAGCAGCAGGCTACGCGTGCGGATGATGCGGTGGCGAGTCTTTCGGGAAAGATACTGATAGCGGACTTCGGCACTAGCGATGGCTGCGATAGCGTTCGGTCAGCGATTGCACGAGGGTGACGTAGGACTGCGTCTCGGCGTTGTAACCTGCCAGCGCCAGCACCTGATTGTCATTGAAGCGTTTGAGCAGCCAGGCGCAATGAGGCGACGTCGAAATCCTTCGTCGCCCTGCGAAGGTAGCGGCCCTTGGCGGGTCTGTCTGGGTGACCCGCCTGCTGTTGTCATAGTTATACCCTTTGTAACCGGCCTGCGCGTTTCCCCTCTGTCGGAACGTCATGCAGGGAAATCCTTGATGTCTCAGGCAGTGCCAATCCACCCGCCAGCGCCAGCAAGGCAATCGCGATCAGATAGAACGCCGGCGACAGGTTGCTGCCGGTGGTGCTGATCAGCCAAGTCGCCACCAGCGGCGCGGTACCGCCGAAGAGGGTATATGCCATGTTGTAGGTGATCGCCGAGGCGGTGTAGCGGGTTCGGGTGGGGAAGGTTTCCGAGAGCAATGCCGCGGTAACGACGCCACACAGCACCGCGCCGATCGCCAGGAGCATCACGCCGATGATGGAGGCTGCGAACGAGCCGGAACTGGCCATCAGGAACGATGGATACACGGCCACGATCAACAGCGCACATGCCGTCATCACGGTTTTTCTGCGCCCGATCCAGTCGGAATAGAGTCCCGCCAGCGGGCAGATCGCCGCTGCGAACAGCAATGCAATCAACGACACCAGCAATGCGGTGGCCCGGCTCAAGCCTCCAGCGACTTGCAGGTAGGTCGCGAAGTAGGTGGTGAACATATAGAACGACAGGGCCGTGAGTGACACAAAAGCGCCCAGGCAACAGATGGCCCCACCATGGTTGCGCAAGGTTTCCTTGAGAGGGGAATGCGCGACGGCATGTTCCTGAGTCACTGCCTGGAAGGCCGGTGTTTCATCGAGTTTCCAGCGCAGGTAAAGACCCACCAGCCCCAACGGCGCTGCAATCAGGAACGGCAGGCGCCAACCCCAAGTGCCCATCGCCTCGGCCGATAAAGATGCCTCGAGCGCGTAGGCCACCACGGCGGCGGCAGCGAAAGCGGAAAATGTCGAGACCGGGATGAAGCTGCCGTACCAGGCGCGTTTATCGCTCGGTGCATGCTCCATCAGGTAGGCGCAGGCGCCTGCGTATTCCCCACCGGCAGAGAACCCCTGAGCGCAGCGGATCAGCGACAGCAGTATCGGCGCCATGACCCCGATTGCGGCATAAGTGGGCAGCAGGCCGATCAAGGTCGTCGCACCGGCCATCAGCAGAATCGTCATCGCCAGTGTCCGCTTGCGGCCGATCCGGTCGCCCAGCATGCCGAAGAAAATCCCCCCGAGCGGCCTGAATGCAAACGCCACGGCAAAGACCGCAAAGGTCTTGAGCAGCGCGGCACTGGCATCACCGCTGGGGAAAAATTGCTGGGCGATGGTCGTGGCCAGAAAGCCATAGACGGCGAAGTCGAACCACTCGACGAAGTTTCCGATACCGGCAGCCACGATCACTTTTCGCAGGGTGCGTGGGCTGACTTGTTCCGTTGTTGTGCTCGTCATGCTTGACCTCGACAGTTCGTCAGTGAGCTATCGATTATCGAGGCAGGCGTTGAAGTGGTTCACTTCAAAAGTGTCACCCACGTAGTCAGGACCGACTTCGCCCACATCCAGAGTGTGACGGGTGACATGAAGGTGCTGATTGCTACGTGACCACGCAAACTCAATCCGTTATGGGATCAGCGGCACGCCACTGAGCGCTTGCAAGTCCTCAAAGCTGATATCGGCAACAATCTCCCGGACCTTCAAGCCATCCGCGGTAACGTCCAGAATAGCCAGGTCGGTATAGATCCGAGTGACGCAGCCAATGCCGGTCAGCGGGTAGGTGCATTGCGGCACCAGTTTGCTGTCGCCCGTCTTGGTCTGGTGATCCATCATGACGAACACCTGACGTGCGCCCGTCGCAAGGTCCATCGCACCACCCACTGCCGGAATGGAACCTTCGGCGCCTGTGTGCCAATTGGCAAGGTCGCCGTTGACCGAAACCTGGAAGGCGCCCAGCACGGCAATATCGATGTGCCCGCCGCGCATCATCGAGAACGAATCGGCGTGGTGGAAATAGGCGCCACCGGGCAGCAGCGTCACATGCTGTTTACCCGCGTTGATCAGATCATCGTCTTCCTCGCCTGGCGCAGGGCTCGGGCCCATGCCCAGTACACCGTTTTCACTGTGCAGGAACACTTCCTTGTCACCCAGGTAGTTGGCCACCAGCGTGGGTACGCCAATGCCCAGGTTTACGTAGGATCCTTCGAGAATATCGTCGGCCACTCGTTGGGCCATTTCGCTACGCGATAATTTTTTCATAACAGTCATGGCGGGCCTCAGTTGACGTTGGCATTGGAGATAGGGGCGAACGGCACGGCGACCACGCGCTGAACGAAGATCCCCGGCGTAACGATGTGTTCGGGGTCCAGCTCTCCCAACTCAACGATCCGATTGACCTGGGCGATGGTTGTTTTCGCGGCCATTGCCATGATCGGTCCAAAATTTCGCGCGGCTTTGCGATACGTGAGATTGCCCCAGCGATCGCCTTTTTCAGCCTTGATCAGTGCGACGTCGGCGTGCAGCGGCATTTCCAGCACATAGTTGCGACCGTCGATCACACGGGTTTCCTTGCCTTCGGCCAGCAAGGTGCCATATCCGGTTGGAGAGTAAAACGCACCGATACCAGAACCTGCCGCGCGGATGCGTTCGGCCAGATTGCCTTGTGGCACGACCTCAAGCTGCACCTTTCCTGCCAGATAGAGTTCGTCGAAGACATAGGAGTCGGATTGGCGTGGAAACGAACAGATGACCTTGGCAACACGGCCGGCCTTGAGCAGTGCGGCCAGACCGATTTCACCATTGCCGGCATTGTTGCTGATGATGGTCAGCTCGCGAGCGCCCGAAGCGATGACGCCATCTACCAATTGCGATGGCATCCCGGCAGTGCCGAAACCACCCACCATGATGACCGAACCATCGGCAATTCCGTCTAGTGCAGCAGCGACGGATTCAAATGTTTTATTGATCAAGGGGTTCTCCTGTTTTTATTTGGCTGAACAGAATGATCCGACGGCAAACCGCATGAATCAGGGTTGCAGCAAAGGTGTGTATAGCCTGCCGAACAAAAGGCTGAGGAGGGTGTTCCGGTATGCGATGTCGTGCGATTAACGAACAAAACTTGAGCGGTTGACGGGGTTTAATATCATTTGAGTGCTCTACGATACCTGGAAGGTATGGCCAGGTTGGCGCTCAACTGGATTGTCGGTGGGCGAGGGCGGCGAGCTGATCCAGTTGCCGGTGGTGGTGATTGTGCCGCCATTGAGCGTAATGGTGTCGTTCAGGACCGCGATCGCGCCCATTGCGTTATCGTCGCCGCGGGTATTGATCGTCACGTCGTTCGCCGTCACCGAGCCCGGCTCATCCGCCAGACCACTGGCGGTGAGCGCTGCTGAAACGTTTGTACCGGAGGTGCCGGCCGCGATGCCCGGGGCATTGATCTGGCTGTTGGCACCGGTGTCGGGCAATGCCTGTTTGTCAGAACTGGCGCTGTGTCAGTCCTGCCCAGAACCCCTTGCCACCGGCAGCGATCGCCGCTTGGCCGAGGACTTCAGCCCACTGCGAATCGCTGCCGAATTCATCGCGCCACGACCACAAGCGCCGGGTGGTGAAATGCAGGGTATGTTCGTGCGTGAAGCCGATGGCCCCATGAACCTGATGCGCAATCGCGGTGGCCAGGGTGGCGGCCTCGCCTGCGCAAACTTTGGCGACAGCTACATCGAACGCCAGGCTGCTGATATCGCCGGCCTCTGCTTGCAGGACTTCGCAAGCGCTGCGCAATGCGACCTGGGTCGCCATGCGCGCCGCACCGATGGCACCGGCCATCTGCGCCAATTGCTGCTGGATCGCCTGGAATTTACCGATGACCTTACCGAACTGGGCACGTTCATTGGCGTAGCCGACGGCCTTGTCCAGGCTCGACTCCAGCGCGCCGACCAGCATGCACGCACGGATCAACGCGCCGAACAGCCAGACAGGCTCCTGCACATCCGCTATCTGCAACGGGCCGATGGCGCTAATGCGAGTGTTGGTAAAGTGCAGGATGTCACGTTCCTCACCGGCAAAATTGCTGCCGGCCTCCAGGCTGACGGTGGACTGGCGCAGGTCTACCAATGCCAGTTGTCCCGCGTCATTGGCCACGACAGCCCACCGACTGCTGCGGGCCCAAGGTACGTTGAATGCGCGGCCCTTGAGATGGCCATCTGCGCTCAAAGACAGGTCGCCGAGGCGGCCGATCTGAATGAGCGTGATGGGGTCATCAGGCACCTCCAGACCGGCACGGCTCAGTAAGAGCGAAGCGAGCATGGTTTCGCTCAAGGGCAGAGGGGCGCTCCAGTAACCTATGGCGCGCAACACCGGGCTGATCTCCAGCCAGCTGGCGCCACTGCCGCCGGCCTCTTCGGCCATCAAGGCACCGGGAAGGCCTTGCTCGAGCACCTGTTGCCACAACGCCGTTGCGGTGTGACCGGCATCGAAGCTCGCCAGCACCTGAGGCGTGACCTGTTCGTCGAACAAACGCTCAACGCTGTCGGCAATGATCGATTGCAGTTCGGATGGCGCGTTGTCATCCAAGGTTGGGGAGTGAGTGGCCTGGTTCATCGCAGTCCTAATCCTTTGGCGATAATGCCGCGCAGAATCTCGCGGGTGCCGCCACGCAGGGAAAACGACGGGGCGGTCTGGGTCAGGTAGCGCATTACCTGGTCGAGTCGGGAACCGGCTTGGCGGGTGCCGCCAAACAGGTCATGGGCAAGGTCGGGGAGGGATTGTTCGAGCAGGGCGCCCTGATCCTTCACCAGCGCTGCCGGCACTGCCGGGTTGTCGCCACGGGCAAGCATGCCGGCGACGCCCAAGGACATCTGCCGCAGCACCGCATAGCGTGCGGCGACGCGCCCAAGACTGACACTGTGGCGCGAATTCTGTGGATCAGCCTCGTCAAGCATTTCCAGGTACAGCTGGGTGCTGCTCAAGTAGCGCTCCGGGCCGCTGCGTTCCAGCGCCAGTTCGGCCCCGACTTGCTTCCAGCCATCACCTGGCTGGCCAATGACAAAATCGTCTGGAACAAACACATCGTCGAGGAACACTTCGTTGAAGTCGTGCTCACCCAACATGTTGTAGATCGGACGCACCGTAACACCCGGGGCGTGCATGTCGATCAACAATTGCGACAGGCCTGCATGACGATTGCTCTCATCCTTTGGCTCGGTGCGCAGTAGGGTGACCATGTAGTGGCAGCGGTGGGCACCGGTGGTCCAGACCTTGCTGCCGTTGACGAGCCAGCCGCCCTCGGTCTTGCTTGCGCGGGTTTGCACCGACGCCAGGTCGGAGCCGACATTCGGTTCGCTCATGCCGATGCAGAACAGCAATTCGCCCCGGGCAATGGCCGGCATTAACCGGGGTGCCAGCACCTCAGGGGAAAATTTCATCAACAACGGTCCGGATTGACGCTCGGCAATCCAGTGCGCGTTAACCGGCGCACCGGCAGCCAACAGTTCCTCAAGCACCACGTAACGTTCCAGGGCACTGCGTTCGTGTCCTCCGTAGCGCTTGGGCCAGGTCATGCCCAGCCAACCACGCTCGCCCAGCTTGCGGCTGAATTCAGGGTCGGCGCCATTCCAGTTTTTCGCACGTTCGTGGGCTGGAAAATCCTTCAGCGCTTCGGCGACAAATTCGCGCACTTCGGCTCGTAAAGCCTCGGTTTTGGCGTCCAGTCGACAGGGACGGATATCGAGTGCCTGCATGGTTTTTGCTCATATGAAGAAAGGGTGATTGTCTTGTTTTTCTAACTTGCTGAACGCCCAACAAGTAAATAAGCTAGCAGCAACTCTGGTAGCGAATCAAGCCGCTGCCACCCTTGAACATCGCCAAAATCACGGAGCTTTCATGTCGACCCATACCTCCTTCACCCCTGGACGCGGCCTGACACTGGGCCTTGAAGGTCATGTCGCGACGCTCACTTTTAATCGCCCGCCGCTGAATTTTTTCGATGCGGAACTGATCAACGACCTGGCGGACGCTCTGCAATATCTCGATGACTTGCCGCTGTGCCGGGTTGTCATCCTGCAAGCGCAAGGCAAGGTTTTTTGCGCTGGCGCTGACTTCTCCGGTGACGATCAGCGCGACCCGCAATACCCGCGCCGCGTGTACAAGTCAGCGGTGCGCCTGTTTCGCAATCGCAAGCCGCTGATCTGTGTGGTGGAGGGCGCAGCCATCGGCGGTGGGCTGGGCCTGGCACTGGTCGCTGATTTTCGCGTGACCAGTGAAAAAGCGCGGTTCTCGGCCAATTTCAACCGCTTGGGCATTCATCAAGGTTTCGGTATTTCGGTTACCATGCCGCGTCTGGTCGGCCCGCAAATGGCGTCGCTGCTGATCGCCACCGGGCGCCGCATCGATGGCCGCGAAGCGGTGCGTATCGGCTTGGCCGATGTACTGGCCGATCCGGGCATGGAGCGGCAAAAAGCCCGCGAACTCGCAGAGGAAATCGCCGCTTCGGCGCCCGGCGCGGTCATGTCCAGCCGTGAAACCCTGCGCATGGGACTGGCCGATGCGGTCGACCGGATCATCGATCGCGAGGCGTCCGAGCAGGAATGGCAGATTGTCAGCGCCGATTTTGCCGAAGGCACTCGCGCCATGGCTGAACGACGCACGCCCGTTTTTACAGGACAGTAAGGAATTGCTGATGGACCCCGTTGAAAAAAACTCCCAACCGACTTCACGGCGTACTCAGCTTGAGCGTCGCGCCGAGGCGGAACAGCGCCTGTTGATCGCTGCCCGACAGATCGTGGCGCGCAAGGGCTGGGTCGGCATGACGCTATCGGAAGTGGGCGAGGAGGCGGGTTACAGCCGTGGCCTGGCAACTCACCATTTCGGCAACAAAGCCGGTCTGCTGCGTGCCCTGGCGGGTTTCGTCAATTCGACATTCATGGAGTTGGTGCAGGCCCGGTCACCGCAGTGGCGTCCGGGGATGGATGCACTCAAGGGATTTGTCAGTGTTTATCTGGCGCGCCCGGACGGCGACTGGGTCAATACCCGAGCACTGCTGACCCTGTTGGCGGAAGCCGTGACCCAAGACTCGGAAACAGTAGAAATCCTCGCCGAGTACAACTCATCGGTGCAAAAGCATCTGGCGCGTTACATCCGCCAAGGTATCGACAGTGGAGAAATCCGCGCTGATGTGGACCCCATGACAGGAGCCTTGCTGTTCTTGGGCACGTTGCGCGGCATGATGTTGCAAGTGCTGCTGAACCCATCGGCCGTCGATCTTGAATTGGTCCACACGCAGATGCTGGCCTTCATTGAGCATGCATTGGCGTCCGTGCCGAAAGCCTGACCCAACCCCCTATAGGAGCTGCCGTGGGCTGTGATCTTTTGATCTTTTTTGATCAACATCAAAAGATCGCAGCCTGCGGCAGCTCCTACAAAGAAGGCGATCAGTCCAGCAAGCCTTGGGCTCGTGCGATCGATACCGCTTCGGTACGGCCGCCGGCACCGAGTTTGGTGTTGATCTTGCGCAGGTGTGATTTGACTGTCAGTTCCGAGAGGAACATCTTTTCGGCGATTTCCCGGTTGCGGTAACCCAGTGCCAGCAAGCGCACCACCTGGAGTTCACGGGTGGAGAGATTGGTCTGTGCTTCGTCTTCACGCTTGGGTTCGACCTTCCTGTGGCTGCTTTCACCGCGCAGCAACCGGGCGATAAAACCGCTGCCAATGCCCAGCGCATCTTCCTGGCCATGGTAAGTCACCGACCAACGCTCCAACACAGCCGCCAGGGGTGCGCCTTCATCGAGAAAGGTGCGGATAAAACCGACATGGCTGGCAAGGCGCAAGGCCGCCGTCAAATGTTCAAGCGCCTCTTTGTGCTGTTTCGCGCCGTCGAGCGCGAGGGTCAGCAGCAAACGCAGCTTCAAGGCTCGACGATGCTGGTGTCGTTGAAGTGCTTGATCCATGGCCAGACGCAACGTGTCGACGCAAGCGGTATCGCCTTGCGCGATAAGCAGGCGCTGGCGGGCGATGAAGGGCGTGTCAACGTCATTGGCACTGAGTGTCACCCCCGGTTGCTCCCAGTCACTCAACTGCTCGGCGGCGCGCATGGCGTGATCGGCGGTATCCAGACGATTTTCCAGGGTGGCGATACGTGCTCGCTCCAGCCATGCCGAGCAGAGAATTCGCGTCGAACCGGCCACTTGACCCAACTGGTCGAGATCGGCCAGATAACGCATCCACGCCGGGCGGTCGCCGTGCAAGTAAGCGAGGCGTGCCAGCAACACGTGGGTGCTGATCAACGAGTCCGGCGCAGCGTGCTCCCTGGCATAGGGCAACAGTTCCGTAAGTCGGCGCCGTGCATCATCGATGGCGTCCGTTTCGTACAGCACCACGCAATGGATGGTTTGCAGGACCGGGAAACCTACGGGCGGGGTTCCGGCCAACGTCTCGCGACTTCGGCGCATGGCGGTGTCCACGCGGGTCAGGGCACTGTCGAGTTGCCCCTGAGTCAAGTCGAGCATCGCTTCCAGGGCATCGGAGACGTCACGCAGGTAGGTCGAATCTTGTTGAGCTTCGCGCATCCCGGCACTGCCGAGTTTTTTCCGCGCTTCGTCGAAACGGCCTGTGTAGAACAGCGAGCAGATTTCCACAAAAGCCGCGATGCGATACGGCATTTTGTCCTGAGGGCCCAGTTGCAACAGGAGGTCGGAGGCGGCCGCCAAGGCTTCATCGACTCGATCACCGATCAGCAGCAACAGCGGATGAACGTAGTGGTGCTCTCCCGCCAGTGCCGGGTTCTCCAGCACTTGCAAGGCATCTTTGTGGCGACGTGCATGCAGCAGGGCCCAGGCGTAGGCAATGCCCAGGCGCGGATGCAAGTCGCGAATCTCCACGGGAATGCGTGAAAGCCAGCGCATCATCAGGCTGGCATGGCCGTTTTCCACCAGTTCGTCGATGTGTAGAACCAGTTGCGTGGCGGCTTCGTCGACGGCGTGCGCGGTGAACAGATGCTCGAGGGCCTCTACCGGGCGTTCATTGGCGAAATACCAACTCGCTGCCTTTTGATGTTGCTGCTCGAACTTGTCCGGGTGGTGCTTGAGTGTTTGCAGGAGGAAGTCGGCAAACAACGGGTGAAAACGAAACCATTGGCGCTGGTCGTCCGTGGCGATCACGAACAGGTTGGCTCGTTCCAGTGACTCGATCATTAACTGGCTGTCTTCGCGACCGCTGACGGCGTTGCACAAGGCTGGACAGAATCGTGTCAGGACGCTGGTCTGCAACAGGAACTGCTGGCATTGCCCGGTCTGCCGTGCCAGCACGTCTTCGGCGAAGTACTCGGCCAGTGCCGGATTTGAACCGTTGTAAGAGGCGATGAACGCGGCCGGATCGCTGTGTCTTTGCAGGGACAGCGTGGCCAGGTAGATGCCGGATATCCAGCCTTCGGTGCGTTCGTGCAGGCTCTCGATATCGGCCAGGTCCAGAGGCAATTGGCGCTTTTGCAGGATGTAAGTGGCGGTCTCGTCAGGGCTCAGGCACAGCGAATCGGTACCGATCTCCAAAAGTTCACCACGTGCCCGTAATCGGCCCAGATTGATATCCGGGGTTGTCCGCGAAGCGATGGCCAACGTCGCGCCCATGGGCAACGCCTTGAGCAGTTGCTGAATAAATTCAAGGGCCGGCGCCTGATCAATGACTTCGAACTCGTCCATCAGCAGGGTGAACGCCTCGGTGCTCGCGGCGATGCGCTCAAGCAGCCAATGCTCCAATTGTGCTGGGCTGCTGTCGGCTGAGGGGCTGTCGCCAGCCTCGATCACGCCGATTTCGCGCAGGCCGCTGAGCAGTACCTGACTCAAGCGCTGCGGATCGTTGTCCAGGGCATCGAGGTTGCACCACAGCACGCGCCGGTCTTCGGCCAGACAACGTTCGCGGTATTGCTGCAACAGCGTGGTCTTGCCATAGCCGGGGCCAGCACTGATCAGGATCAGCCGCAATCCATCGCGTGGTTGCAGCTGGGCAAGCAAAGTCGAACGTTCCAATTGACCAGACAGACTGGCGGGCGCCAGGAATTTACCCGCGCGAATGGGCGGCTTTGCTCCCTGTGCTGGTTCGTTGGAACTACGTTCAAAACCTTCCATGCATCCTACCTTTGGTTGTCGTCGCGCCGGTGCGGCCCTTTCTAGTATCGCCTGTCATGAGCGACACCCGATTCATGGTTCGAGCCCGGCAGTGTAGCGGGACGACACCGGATTGGCAGCTCCCCAAAACGTCCACCCTTGCATGGAAGTCCGAACACCATGAGTGCCAACGAAAACCTGAGTGTTGCCGATATTCGCGTGACCCTGGACAAGCAGCGCGCCGCTTGCCTGGCCAGTGAGCCGTGGACGGCAGAACAGCGCTGTGAACTGATCGACCGGGCGATCGGCCTGCTGGTCGATTACCAGCACGACATCATCGAAGCCCTATCGGCTGACTTCGGCCATCGCAGCCACGACTTCTCGCGCATGCTGGATGTGCTGGGGCCGTTGGCGTCCCTGAAGTATACAAAAAGCAAAATTGCCGAATGGATGCAGCCGGACCAGAGGGCCTCCGACCGTGGCGAGGCCTGGGTGCAGTATCAGCCGTTGGGCGTGGTGGGCATTCTCACGGCCTGGAACTTTCCGGGAAACATGGTCTTCAACGGTCTGGCTGGAGCCCTGGCCGCCGGCAATCGGGTGATGATCAAGGTATCGGAATACAACCCGAAAACCTCCGCGTTGCTGGCGCGGATCTTCCGCGAAGTCTATGCCGAAGATGAAGTGGCGATCATCACCGGTGGTCCGGACATCGGCCACGCTTTCAGCCAGCAACCGTTCGACCATCTGCTGTTCACCGGTGCCAGCAGCATCGGCAAGCATGTCATGCGCGCCGCCGCCGAAAACCTCGTACCGGTTACCCTGGAGCTGGGCGGCAAGTCGCCCACCATTATTTCGCGCTCCGCCGACCTCAAGGTCGCGGTCACTAAAATCATCACCGGCAAGCTGCATAACGCCGGGCAGATCTGCCTGGCACCGGACTATGTGTTTGTGCCCGAGGAAATGCAGGACGCATTCGTCGCAACGGCCCGGGAAGTGGTTGCCACATTGTTCCCGACCTTGCTCGACAACCCGGACTACACCTCAATAATCAATGCCCGCCACTTTGAACGTCTGCACGGTTGCCTGAATGAGGCGCGTGACGCAGGTGTCGAGCTGATTGAACTGAATCCGGCCAGCGAGGACTTCAGTGGCCAGCCGCACCACAAGATGGTGCCGACCCTGCTGCGCAATCCCGGTGAGGAATTGCTGGTGATGCAGGACGAAATCTTCGGCCCGTTGTTGCCGTTCAAAACCTACAACTCGTTCGCCGAAGTGGTCAGCTTCATCAATTCGCGCCCGCGTCCGCTGGGCCTGTACTACTTCGGCAACGACGCTGGCGAAGAGTCATTCGTACTCAATCGAACCACCTCTGGCGGCGTGACCCTCAACGACGTGCTGCGCCATGGCGGTATCGAGACGCTGCCTTTCGGTGGTGTGGGCCACAGCGGCATGGGCTGCTACCACGGTATCGACGGCTTCCGCACCTTCAGCCACGGCAAATCGGTACTGCGCGCTGTCGACGGGCCAGACGCGATGCGTCCTCCGTACAGCGAACAGGTGCGCCAGTTTGTCGGTTCGATGATCAAGCGCTGAGACAACCACTGGCATGACGGGTGCGCGCATCGCATTCGCCATCGCCACCCACTTCCTGCTTAAAAAGAGAATAAAAAATGAAAGCTGCCGTTCTGCACGCCCCCGGTTCGCCACTGATCATCGAAGAAGTCGGCATCAGCAAGCCCGGCCCACGGGAAGTGCTGGTGCGCACGGTTGCGGTGGGTGTTTGCCACTCCGACCTGCATTTCGTTGACGGAGCCTATCCGTACCCAATGCCGGTGGTCCTCGGTCACGAGGCGTCCGGGATTGTCGAGCAAGTGGGCTCCGAAGTACGCACGGTCAAGCCGGGCGATCACGTGGTGACTTGCCTGTCGGCCTATTGCGGCCACTGCGAACATTGCGTCACCGGGCATCTGTCGCTGTGCGTGTCCCCGGACACCAAGCGCCGTGTCGATGAAGAGTCGCGACTGACTTATGTGCAGAAGCCGATGACGCAGTTCATCAACCTGTCGGCCTACGCCGAGCAAATGCTGGTGCACGAGAACGCGCTGGTCTCGATTCGCCGTGACATGCCGCTAGATCGTGCGGCGCTGCTCGGTTGCGCGGTGACCACGGGCACCGGCGCAGTGTTCAACACGGCGAAGGTGCGTCCGGGTGAAACGGTAGCGGTGATCGGTTGCGGCGGCATCGGCTTGTCGACCATCAACGGCGCGGCGCTGGCCGGTGCCGGGCGCATTATTGCCATCGACATGCTCGACTCGAAACTGGAGCTGGCCAAACAGTTCGGCGCCACTGATGTGGTCAACGCCAAAGACGGCAGCGCAGTCGCGCAAGTGTTGGAATTGACCCGAGGTGGTGTGCATCACGCGTTCGAGTGCATCGGCCTCAAGCAAACCGCCGAGCAGGCGTTCAGCATGCTGGCCCGTGGCGGCACCGCGACCATCATCGGCATGATCAAACCCGGCGTGAAGCTGGAGCTGGACCCAATGGCCATGTTGCATGAGCGTCGTATCCAGGGCTCGTTCATGGGTTCCAACCGTTTCCCGGTCGACCTGCCGCGCCTGACCGACTTCTACATGCAAGGCCGACTCAAGCTCGATGAAATGATCTCCCAGCGCATCAAGCTGGAGCAGATCAATGAGGCCTTCGACGAACTGCGCCGTGGCGAGTTGGCACGTTCGGTCATCGTCTTCGATCAATGACGCTGCGTTGCCGTCGCCTGGTTCATGCCGGCGACGGCACACCTTCAAGTCGTCTACCCACAAGACCGGCCCCAGGCTGGCGACTCATCATTGAGGTATCAGATGGATATTCATTTCAGCGCCGAGGAAGTGGCGTTCCGCGAGCAAGTGCGCGCGTTTCTAAAGGCCAATTTGCCGCAAGACATCGCGGACAGGATCAATCAGGGCAAGTCCGTTTGCAAAGCTGACCAGGTGCTGTGGATGCGCACCCTGAATGACCAGGGCTGGCTGGCGGCGAGCTGGCCGGTAGAGCAGGGCGGCACCGGCTGGACTGCCGTGCAGAAGCATATTTTTGACGAAGAATGCTCGGTGGCCGGCGCGCCACGGATCGTACCGTTCGGCATCAACATGGTCGGCCCGGTGATCATCAAGTTCGGCACTGAAGAACAAAAGGCCCATTACCTGCCGCGCATCCTCAACTGCGACGACTGGTGGTGCCAGGGCTACTCCGAGCCGGGCGCTGGTTCCGACCTGGCCAGCCTGCGCACCCGAGCGGTGCGTGAGGGCGACGACTACATAGTCAACGGCCAGAAAACCTGGACCTCCACCGGGCATATGGCCGACTGGATGTTCTGCCTGGTGCGCACCGACGCCGAGGCGCAGCAGCAACGGGGCATTTCCTTCCTGCTGATCGATATGAAGACGCCTGGCATCACCGTGCGCCCGATCATCACCCTCGACGGTGGGCATTACGTCAACGAAGTGTTCCTCGATAACGTGCGTGTGCCGGTGAAGAATCTGGTCGGCCGCGAAAACGAGGGCTGGACCTGCGCCAAGTACCTGCTGACCCACGAACGGACGACGATCGCCGGGATCGGGATTGCCAAGGCCATGTTGTCGCGGCTCAAAGAGGTGGCCCGGGCAGAGCGTCGCAACGGCAAGCCATTGATCGAAGATCCGCACTTCCGAGCGCAGATCGCTGACGTGGAAATCCAGTTGATGGCCATCGGCATGAGTAATCTGCGCATCCTTGCCTCGGCCCAGGAAGGCGGCGTTCCCGGTTCGGAAAGTTCGATTCTGAAAATCAAGGGCACCGAGATTCGCCAGGCCATTACCTATCTGCTGACCAAAGCGGTGGGCGCCTATGCCAACCCGTACCTGAAGAACGAGTTGGGCTACGACCATGAAGGCGAACTGTTGCACAGCGAGTTCAGCAACTCATCCACCTGCCAGTACCTGGACATGCGCAAAGCCTCGGTCTACGGCGGTTCCACTGAAATCCAGAAGAACATCATCGCCAAGATGATTCTCGAACTCTAAGGGGCAGACCATGGACTTCAAACTTTCAGAAGAGCAGCAAATGCTGCAAGACACCGCCGCGCGCCTGGTGCGCGACACCTACACGTTCGAGCAACGCGAGCAGTTTCGCGACAGTGCCAAGGGCTTCAGTGGCGAGTTCTGGCAGCAGATGGGCGAACTGGGGCTGACGTCGGTGCCGTTCGCCGAGGACTTCGGCGGTTTCGCAGGCAATGGCGTGGATGTGATGCTGGTGGCCCAGGAACTCGGTCGCGGCCTGTGTCTTGAACCCTGGCTGCATTCGGTGATCTTTGCCGGCGGCCTGATCGATCAACTGGGTAACCCAACGCAAAAGAGTGAACTGTTGCCACAGGTGGCCAGTGCCGAGTTGCAACTGGCGGTGGCCGTCGAAGAGCCGCAGAGCCATTACCAGTTGCACGATGTACAGACCCGCGCTGAAGCGGTCAGCGGTGGCTGGTCGCTCAATGGGCGCAAATCGGTGGTGGTGGGCGGGCAGTGCGCCGGTCTGATTCTGGTCTCGGCGCGAACGTCAGGAGATGTGCGTGACGAGGCGGGTATCAGCCTGTTCCTGGTCGATCCGGCCACCCCGGGCGTGAGTGTGCGCGAATACCCGACCATGGACGGCCGCCGGGCTTGCGACCTGTTCCTGGATAACGTGTTTGTCAGCAACGCTGCTGTGTTGGGCGAACACGGCAAGGCGCTGGATGCGTTGCTGTATCAGCAGGGCCGCGCCATCGCCGCACAGTGCGCCGAAGCCGTCGGCAGCCTGCAAGCCACCTGCGCGCTGACCCTGGATTACCTCAAGACCCGCAAGCAATTCGGCCAGGTCATCGGCAAATTCCAGGCCTTGCAGCACCGTATGGTCGACATGTACATCGAGCTCGATCAAGCGACTTCGATGACCCTGCTCGCCGCCTGCGTGGCAGACGAGCCGGACAGCGAAGAGCGCAGCCGCACCCTGGCCGCCGCCAAATACACCGTCTGCCGCGCGGCGCGTTATGTCGCCGACCAAGGCATCCAGTTGCATGGCGGTATCGGCCTGACCTGGGAATACGTGCTGTCTCACCACGCCAAACACCTGCTGATGATCGCCCGCCAGTTCGGTGACGACGACCATCACCTGCAGACCTACAGCGCGCTGATGCAGGACGCCTAGTACTCACTCGGCGCGCCTGTTTTCCCCGCCAGGCGCGCTCGATCCAGACAATAAAAACAAGGAGCAAGACATGATGACGAGATCATGGCGTTGGCTGCGCGACCTGAGCGTCGCTAGCACGTTGCTGGCCGTGTCGGTCTGCAGTTCTGCCGCCGACAAACCCAACGTGCTGGTCATCTTTGGCGATGACATCGGCATCTTCAATGTCAGTGCCTACAACCAGGGCATGATGGGCTATGAAACGCCCAGCATCGATCGCATCGCCAAGGAAGGCGTGCTGTTTACCCATGCCTATGGCGAGCAGTCCTGCACCGCTGGCCGCGCCGCTTTTGCCTTGGGCGAACACCCGTTCCGTACCGGCCTGCTGACCATTGGTATGCCCGGTTCCGAACACGGCATTCCCGATTGGGCGCCGACCATCGGCGATGCGATGAAACAACAGGGCTACACCACCGGCCAGTTCGGCAAGAACCACCTGGGCGATCGGGACAAACACCTGCCGACCAACCATGGCTTCGACGAGTTCTTCGGCAACCTGTACCACATGAACGCCGAGGAAGAACCGGAGACCTACTACTACCCCAAGGACCCGGCGTTCAGGAAACAATACGGCCCGCGCGGTGTGATCCATTCCTATGCCGACGGCAAGATCGAAGATACCGGTCCCCTGACACGCAAACGCATGGAAACCATCGATGACGAGCTGGTGCAAGCCACCAACAACTTCATCGACAAGGCGCACAAGGCCGATAAGCCGTTCTTTGTCTGGTTCAACGCCACCCGCATGCACATCTGGACCCACCTCAAGCAAGAGTCCGAAGGCAAGACCGGCGTCGGCCTCTACCCCGACGGCATGGTCGAGCACGACGGGCAGGTCGGTCAGTTGCTCAAGAAGCTCGATGACCTGGGCATCGCCGACAACACGATCGTGATCTACACCACCGACAACGGCGCGGAGAAATTCAGTTGGCCCGATGGCGGCACGTCACCGTTCGCCGGCGAGAAGGGCACTTCCAACGAAGGCGGGCATCGCGTGCCGTTGCTGGTCAAGTGGCCGAAGGTACTTAAGCCCGGCACCCATATGAACAACCTGATTGCCCATAACGACTGGATGCCGACCCTGGCCGCGGCGGCGGGCGCACCTAATTTGGTGGCGGACCTGGCCAAAGGCACGCAGCTCAACGGCAAGCAGTTCCGCGTGCATCTGGACGGCTACAACTTCCTGCCGTTCTTCAAGGGCGAGGTCAAGGACAGTCCGCGCGAGGAGTATTTCTACTTCAGCATGGGCGGCGACCTGGATGCGATCCGCTGGCGGGAATGGCGCCTGGCGTTCGCGCAAATGACCGGAGATTTCGCCAGTGCTTCGCGCAAGGTCACCAATGTGCCGGTGTTGACCAACCTGCTGGCCGACCCTTTCCAGACCGCGCGCAAGGAATCGCCGATGGCCAAGCGCTGGGCGGCTGACCAGGCGTGGTTGCTGGTGCCGATCCAGGCCAAGGTCAAAGCCTTCCTGGCAACGCTCAGCCAGTACCCGTTCCAGGAAGGCGCCACGCTCAATCCCGGCAATATCAACTACCAGAGCCTGGCCGTGAAAAAAGCGCTGATGGGCATGCAAAAGCCGGCACCTGCGAACTGATCGCCGCTACCCACTGTGGGGGGGGCCTGCTTTGCGATGGCCGTTGATGATAACGCGTGATTTCTGATTCAACGCGTCGTCTTCAAGTGTTTCGTGAGCAGGCTTGCTCCTACAAAAAAGCTATCCATTTTTTGGAGTTATCTGATGAAAGTCCTCGTAGCCGTTAAGCGCGTGGTCGATTTCAACGTCAAGGTTCGCGTCAAGGCGGACCAGTCCGGCATCGACCTTGCCAACGTGAAAATGGCCCTTAATCCCTTCTGCGAAATTGCCGTGGAAGAAGCCGTACGCATGAAAGAGCAGGGCATTGCCACGGAAGTCGTGGTGGTCAGTGTCGGTCCGGTTGCCGCGCAGGAGCAGTTGCGCACGGCGCTGGCGCTGGGCGCCGACCGCGCCATCCTGGTCGAGAGTAATGACGAGCTGAGTTCGCTGCCGGTGGCCAAGCTGCTCAAGGCCGTGGTCGATCAGGAGCAACCGCAACTGGTGATCCTCGGCAAGCAAGCCATCGACAGCGACAACAACCAGACCGGGCAGATGCTTGCCGCACTCACCGGTTTCGCCCAGGGCACCTTCGCCTCCAATGTCGAGATCGTCGGCAATCAGGTGATCGTTGCCCGCGAAATCGACAGCGGGATGCAAACCGTCGCGCTGAAACTGCCGGCCATCGTCACCACCGACCTGCGCTTGAACGAGCCACGCTACGCCTCTTTGCCGAACATCATGAAGGCCAAGAAGAAGCCGCTCGAAACCGTGACGCCCGATGCCCTGGGTGTTTCCACGGCCTCCACCAACCAGACCGTGAAAGTCCAAGCGCCAGCCACACGCAGCGCCGGTATCAAGGTCAAGTCGGTGGCTGAACTGGTCGAAAAACTGAAAAACGAAGCGAAGGTGATCTAAATGGCAATCCTGGTAATCGCTGAGCACGACAACAAATCCATTGCCACGGCCACGCTGAACACCGTGGCGGCCGCTGCCAAAATCGGCGGCGACATCCATGTGCTGGTTGCAGGGCAGGGTATCGGCGCTGTGGCTGAAAGTGCTGCACAGATCAAAGGTATCGCCAAAGTGCTGCTGGCCGACAACCCGGCCTACGCCCATCAACTGCCGGAAAATGTCGCCCCGCTGGTGGTCAGTCAGGTGATTGAGCAACACACTATTTACAGTCACGTCCTGGCGCCGGCGACCTCCAGCGGCAAGAACATCCTGCCTCGAGTTGCGGCTGCGCTGGACGTCGACCAGATCTCCGAAATCATCTCGGTTGAAAGCGCGGACACCTTCAAGCGCCCGATCTACGCTGGCAACGCCATCGCCACTGTGCAATCGAGTGCCGTGGTCAAGGTGATCACCGTGCGTGCCACGGGTTTCGACCCGGTGGCCGCCCAGGGTGGTAGCGCCGCGATTGAAGTTGTTGGAGCGGGGCATGACGCCGGCATTTCCTCTTTCGTCAGCGAAGAACTGGCCAAGTCCGATCGTCCGGAACTGACCGCCGCGAAGATCGTCGTGTCCGGCGGGCGTGGCATGCAAAACGGCGACAATTTCAAACACCTGTACAGCCTCGCCGACAAACTCGGCGCAGGGGTGGGGGCTTCCCGTGCAGCGGTCGACGCAGGGTTCGTGCCCAACGACATGCAGGTCGGCCAGACCGGCAAAATTGTCGCGCCGCAGTTGTACATCGCTGTCGGCATCAGCGGCGCGATCCAGCATCTGGCTGGCATGAAGGACTCAAAAATCATCGTCGCCATCAACAAGGACGAAGAGGCTCCGATTTTCCAGGTGGCGGACTACGGCCTGGTGGCTGACCTGTTCGAAGCGGTCCCGCAACTCGAACAAGCCCTCTAAAAACACATAAATCCCCGTAGGAGCTGACGAGTGAAACGAGGCTGCGATCTTTTGATCTTGTTTTTTTAGGGCAAAGTCAAAAGATCGCAGCCTCGTTTCACTCGACAGCTCCTACACGGGACGAGTGTTCTCCCATGGAAAGGAGCGCCACATGAGCCACGCAGCGGAGCACTATCTGCCAGCGACACCCGATTATTCCGTTCAGGAAACCCGTGCGGTTTACCGTAAGGTCATCCTGCGCTTGTTGCCGTACCTGGTCCTGGCCTACGCCATCAACACCATCGACCGGCTCAACGTATCCTTCGCCAAATTACGCATGGCCGAAGACATCGGGCTGACGGATGCCGCCTACGGCATTGGCGCCGGTATTTTCTACTTGGGCTACATCCTGTTCGAAGTACCGAGCAACATGTATCTGCAGCGCATCGGTGCGCGGGCCACGCTTACTCGCATCATGGTGCTGTGGGGCATGGTCACGGTGGCCACGGCATTTGTCACCACGGCGAACCAGTTGATTGTCGCGCGGTTTCTGCTGGGTGTGGCCGAGGCCGGTTTCTTCCCCGGCGTCATCCTGTACCTGACGTACTGGTTTCCGCCCGCACTGCGTGCGCGCATCACCGCGGTGTTCCTGATGGCGGCGATGGTTGCCGGCATCATCAGCGGGCCGCTCGCCGGGACCATCATGAGTCACTTCCATGGCTGGCTGGGCCTGCGCGACTGGCAGGTGCTGTTTGTACTCGAAGGCGTCCCGGCGATGCTGCTGGGGCTGTTCGGCTGGTTCTGGCTGGTGGATAAACCGGACGATGCACGCTGGCTCACACCGCAGGAAAAACACATGCTGGCGGCGGGCCTTGCCTTGGGGCGCCCGGCAGACATGCCTAACGCCAGCCTGGCGCAAGTACTGCGTAATCCCCGGGTGTACATCGCCGGCCTGGTGTTCTTTTGCATCTACAGTGGTTCCAATACGGTGTCTTACTGGATGCCGACATTGATTCGTGGATTCGGTGTGCATGATCTGAAAACCATCGGATTGCTGGCCAGCGTGCCTTATGCCGGAGCCTTGTTCGGCATGTACTGGCTGGCCCGCAGTTCCGACAAGCGCCTGGAACGTCGCTGGCATGTGAGCCTGACCCTGTTGCTCAGCGCAACCTGCTTCTTTCTGCTGGGCCCGGTTCAGGATCATCTGGTGCTGTCGCTGGTGTTCATGAGTATCGGTGCCGCCGCCGCAATGTCCGCGCTGTCGCTGTTCTGGAGTATTCCACCGGCCTTGCTGTCGCCTTCAGCGGCGGCGGTGGGGATTGCGGTCATCAGTTGCATCGGTGGCCTGGCCGGGGTCATCAGCCAGGTTGTGGTGGGCGCGATCAAGTCGGCGACCGGGGACTTGTACCTGGCGTTCGATGTGATTGCGGGTGTTTTGGTGGTGGGCGCGGTGGTGTTGCTGGTCGCCATTCCGGCCAGTCACCTCAAGGAACGCGCAACGCCGTAGCCGTCCTGATCGGCTCATCGCGGGCGACCCCGCGATGAGCGCTGATGCTTCAGGTGATCCAGCCCCGCGAACGGGCAATGGCCAGCGTTTCCGTGCGCCCGTTGGCTTCCAGTTTCGCGTAGATCTTCTGCAAGTGGGATTTGATCGTGAACTCGGAAAGAAACACCTTCTCGGCGATCTCGCGGTTACGGTGCCCGAGGGCCAGCAGTTGCAGGATCTGATACTCGCGCACCGTCAGCACTTCATGAGCGCCGTTGTCCTTGCGCGCATCTTCCATGTTGCCGTCGCTGACATCCAAACGTTGCATCAGCTTGTCGACGAATCCGCAGTCGATCCCCAGTTCCTTGCAGCGTGCCTTACCGGTCGTGGCCCAGCGTTGCATGAGCCCGGCCATCCGCTCGCCTTCTTCTATGAACGTGGCTAGGAAGCCGTCATGGCTGGCCAGGCGAAGCGCTTCACTGAGTGCCTGAAAAGCCTCTTGCGGTTGCTGGATGCTGTCCAGCGCGAGCGCCAGAAGTATGTGCAGCTTCAGTTCGCGGCGGTGATGTTGCCAGTGCCGCGCCTGCTCGATCGCCGTGCGCAAGGCCTTGGCTGCCGCTGCACCTTCGCCCTGAGAAATGCGCAGGCGTTGTCGGGCGATACTCGGTGTATCCACGTCGTTGGCGATACGGATGAAATCGGGACGGTCCCATTCACCGACAAGGTCAGCTGAGTGCAGGGCTTGCATCGCCGTGTCCAGGCGCTGTTCGAGCAACGCCACGCGGGCACGCTCAAGCCAGGCAGAGCACTGGACCCGGTGCGAGCCGACTTGGCGGCCGATTTGCTCGAGCTCCACCAGGCATCGGGTCCAGATGGTGCGATCGCCCTGGCTGTAGGCGATACGTGCGGTCAGCACGTGCGTGATGATCTGGTTCTCGGGCGAACTGACCTGTTTGGCAAAAAACAGGCAGCGTGACAGATACTTTTGCGCCTCGGCAAAGTTGCCGTTTTCGTACAGCAGCAGGCCATGGAGGATATCCAGTGACAGCTTGGCTTCGTGAGGTTTGCCCTGGCCGCTGTTTTGGGTTCGCTCCGGCGTGCTGTGCATGCGCACCAGCGCATTGCTCAAGCGTCCCTGGATCAGATCCAGGGTGCTCTCGTTGACGCGGAAGATGTGGCGCAGAAAACTCGAATGAACCCGTGAGTCACGTTGCAATGCGCTGGACAACAGGTTGCGCGCCTCATCGTAGCGACCGCTGGCAACCATGTTCATCGCCACCGAGTTGGCCAGCACGATATACAGATGCACCTCATCGGCAGGCATGCACTCGAGCAGTTCGACGCCCTTGCGGCAACAGGCTTCGGCCTGATCGGTCACCCCAAGGCGCAGGCATTCCACGACTTTTGGAACATAGGCATAGGCAGGTCCTGATTGATGCGCCAGACGTTCGGCCACGTGCATCGCCTCTTTGAGGCGCGTCGTGCTTGCCAGCAGCCAGGCGTAGGCCTGGTTGAGTAGCGGATAGCGGTCGCGAGTCGCCTCTGGAATCCGGTCCAGCCAACGCAACAACAGCCGTGTGCGACCACTGCCGATCAGGGTATCGAGGTGACTGTTCAAACCTTCGGCGGCTTCATCGAGGAGCCCGGCACTGAAAAGATGCTCGACGCCGGGGATCGGTTGCCCGGCGTCGAAAAACCATTGCGCGGCGGTTTCATGAAGGGTCTGTGCCATGCCCGGGTACAGACGATCCAAAGCGTGGCGCAAGAAACTGGCGAACAGGTGGTGATAGCGGAACCATTGCTGCTGGCTGTCGACCGGGACCAGGAACAGGTTGGTGCGATCGAGATGGTCGATCATGGCGCGGCTGTCTTCGCGCCCGGTCACTGCTTCACACAGCGGTACGCAGAATTGCTCGAGGATACTGGTTTGCATCAGGAACACCCGGCAGTCCTCGGTCTGTCGCGCCAGGATGTCTTCGGTGAGGTATTCGGCCAGTTCCAGGTTGGAGCCGGAAAAAGACGAAATGAAGGCGCCGTGATCGTCCCGATCCTTGAGCGACAGACTGGCCAGATAAAGCCCGGCGATCCAGCCCTCGGTGCGCCTGTACAGCGTGGCCAGCTCATCGTCATGCAGCGGGATCTGCCGTTTGCCGCGAATGAACGCCATGGATTCTTCAAGCGTGAAACGCAGATCCTGTGGGCGGATTTCCAACAGTTGGCCACGGGCGCGAATCCGCCCCAGGCCGATGCCCGGCGTTGAGCGTGACGCCATGACCACGACGCTTCCGGAAGGCAGTTGCTCGATTATTTGCTGGAGAAATTCGAGCACTTCGGGATTCTGGATGACTTCGACTTCGTCGAGCAGGACGGCAAATGGCAAAGGGCTGCTGACCATGTGTTCCAGCAAATCCTCGGCGCAGGGCGGATCGTTGCTCGCAGAGTGCTCGTCGGCCATGGCTATCAAGCCACCGAGGCCCTTGTGCAACAGGTTGACGAAGCGTTGCAGGTCATTGTCGGCGGGCTCCAGGTTGATCCACAGCACACGTTTGCCGCTGGCCAGGCAGTGCTCGCGGTATTGCTGCATGAGCGTGGTTTTACCGAAACCTGCGGCTGCACGAATCAGGATCAGGCGGACGGCATCGGCGTCGGCCATTTGCTGGAGCAGGCGCGAACGTGACAAATGGCTGTCAGCCGATTTTGGACTGGCGAACTTGATAGAGCCACTTCTTGAGGCTGACGGCTCACTCGGGGCGGTAATGAGTGCAGGGCCGGCGGACCCGACCGTTGAATTATCCCAGTGAACTGGCATTGAAAGAACCTCCATACAGATCACTCGCCTTGCGAAACCGCCTGGCAACGTGACCTTTTATTCTTGTTAGTCCGGCCATATTGCCACGTCTGGCCGTTGCCCGAGACTTTGGTCTAACGCAACCCTCAGGGCGCACCGTTGAGCGGCTGCGTCATTCCATGAGCTTGCCCGATTATTGTGCACGCACAGCGTCTTGCAAACCCGCCCCCCCTGTGAGGGTGGCTCTCTACCAACCGGCTCCCATGCAACGATTGCCGAGACAAATTGGAACGGGGCAGCCCGTTTTACTCATGTAATCGGGCGATGGCCAAAGGTTCCGGATGGACGTTCAACGCACTCTCTACCGCGAAGACCATGAAATGTTTCGCACCGCCGTGCGACGCTTTCTTGAACGCGAATACTGGCCTCATCAGGCACGCCGGGAAGAGTCCGCCAGGTTTGAGCGGTCGCTCTGGCTGAAAGCCGGTCGTGAGGGGCTGTTGTGCGTGACATTGCCGGCCGAATTTGGTGGCGGAGGTGATTTTGGCCATGCCGCGGTGCTGCGCGAAGAGTTCGCTCGGGCGGATGTTTGCGACCGGGCGCTGTCTCTGCATTCGAACGTTATCGCACCCTGTATCGCCCAATTGGCTGACGACGAACAAAAGCGCCGCTGGCTACCGGGCGTTTGCAGCGGTGAAGTGCTGTTGGCTCTGGCTGTTTGCGAACCCGTTGGCAAGTTACGCAAGTCGCGCACCCGAGCCGTGCGCGACGGTGATGACTATGTGATCAACGGCAATAAAAGCCTCGTGGGCAATGGCATGTCCGGCAACCTGGTCCTGCTGGCTTGCGGCATAGAGGGTGAGCCCGGCACGGGAATCAGCCTGATCATGGTCGAAACCGATCGCCCGGGTGTGCGGCGAACCGTCAGTGTGCAGACGAGCGAGCAACCCGGTGCCGCCGATTTCTGCTTCAGCAACGTACGTGTACCGGCAAGCAACCTGTTGGGCGAGGCGGGTAGAGGGCTGGATTACCTGAACCGTTCAGGGGAGGAGGAACGCCTGTTGTCAGCGGTTTATGCGGCCAGTCGCCTTGAATACTTGCTGGACCTGACCCTAGTCGATCTGCGCCAGACCGACCCAGGCGGCCATAGTTCATGGCAGCTGCAATACACCCGCAACAAGATCGCCGAAATCAAATCCCGCGCCGTCGCCTTGCGGGTGCTGGTCGATCACTACCTGGACAGGCACATGCGCCATCCGTTGACCGCCGAACACACGGCGATCGCCTGGCTGTATGCCAGCGAAACCCTGCGCAAATGCTCCGAGGATCTGGCGCGCCTGCGCGCAACCCAAGGCCGCCTGCGCACTCATTCCATTGCCCATGCCACTGTCGATCACAGCGTAACCGGCAAGGCCATGCACGAAATCATCGCGCAAGCGCTGTGACACCCTCAAACCAGTAAGGACATCACCATGAGTCAGAACGCATTAGTAGCCGGGGTCGGCATGATCCCGTTCAGCAAGCCAGGCGCGAGCCCGAGTTACATCGACATGGGGGCCGAAGCGGTACGCCTGGCGCTCGCCGATGCCGGCCTGAGTTATGACCAGGTGCAGATGGCGTTTGCCGGCTACGTGTACGGTGACACCACTTGCGGCCAGGCCGTGTTGTACCGGGTGGGCCGCACGGCGATTCCGGTGTTCAACGTCAACAACGCCTGCGCCACTGGCTCCAGCGCCTTGTTCCTGGCGCGTGCCGCCGTAGAAAGCGGTCAGGTCGAATGTGCCCTGGCGGTAGGTTTCGAGCAGATGCGCCCGGGGCCGACCCGCTCCAATTTCGATGACCGGCCGTTGCCCCGTGGCGACTACTTGCCGATTCAGGATGAACTGTGTGGCGACGCCGGCGACATCCCTCGCAACTTGATTACCTTTGGCGGTGCCGGTCGCGAGCACATGCGCAAATATGGCACGCAAATGAGCACCTTCGCCGCAATCCGCGCCAAGGCCAGCCGCCATGCCGCCAACAACCCCTTGGCCTTGTTCAAGAAGATCGTCACCACCGAAGAGGTCATGAACGATCAGTTGATGTGGGAAGGGGTGATGACCCGAATGATGGCCTGTCCACCGACTTGTGGCGCCGCCGCCGCGATCATCTGCTCGCCGGCGTTCGCCAAAAAGCACGGCCTGCGCACTGACGTGGCGATCCTAGCCCAATCACTTGTCACCGACCCGGTGGAATCCTTCGAGCCGAAAACCATGATTGGTTTCGTCGGCGCGCACATGGCCGAACGGGCCGCCGGAGCAGTGTACGAAAAGGCCGGCGTCGGTCCCCAGGACGTTCGCGTGGTCGAGTTGCACGATTGTTTCGCTCACAACGAACTGTTGACCTATGAGGCCCTTGGCCTGTGCCCGGTGGGTGGCGCCGAGAAGTTCGTCCTCGACGGCGATAACACCTACGGCGGTCGCGTGGTCACCAACCCGTCCGGCGGCTTGCTGTGCAAAGGCCATCCGCTGGGCGCTACCGGTTTGGCGCAATGCTACGAGCTGACCCACCAGTTGCGCGGCACCGCCGGTGCGCGACAAGTCGAAGGTTTGCGCCATGGCTTGCAGCACAACCTCGGGCTGGGCGGCGCCTGCGTGGTCACGCTTTACGGCAAGAACTGAGTCTGAACGGCCGTGCCAGTCGCGGCTTACTCACCTGAAAACTACGGTCGGGGACTTGTCCCCGGCCTGTTTCAAACGCTCTTGCGATGCAGCAAGAAGGAATTGAATGATGACCACCGAGCCCCTTGACTCGCCGACTCGCACACTGCTGCACACCCGCGAAATCATCTGCAAGGGCTATCAGCGCAGCGATGGCCTGTTCGACATCGAAGGACGCCTGCAGGACCTGACCAACGAACCGACCGACCTGCCATTCCACCGTGTCCCTCAGGGCGGAACGATCCATGACATGCGCCTGGTGATGACCATCGATGCCGACATGGTGATTCAGCACATCACAGCCGTGACGGCTACCGGTGCCAGTCAGTTCTGCGGTGAAGCGGCGGGTGCGTACTCAGGTTTGGTGGGGCTGAAGATTGCCGCAGGCTTCAAAAAGAACATGAAAGCCATCGTCGGTGGCGCCATCGGCTGCACCCACCTGACCGAACTGCTTGAGCGCATGGCCAACGTGGCGATGCAAACGCTGTTTTCTACTTACCGTGCCGAGGCTACTCGTCGTCGGGAAACCGGCGTGCAACAGGTCGTCGCGGTACGCCCATGGGTGATCGGCACCTGTCATGCCTATCGAGAAGAGGGGGATGCGGTGCGGCTGTTGTGGCCTGAGGGCTTGCCCAAGGCCTGATCAACACACTGTCCCCCTGTAGGCGCTGCCGGAGGCTGCGATCTTTTGACTATGACTTTTAAAAGCAAGATCAAAAGGTCGCAGCCTCGTTTCACTCGACAGCTCCTACAGGCGAGTGTGTTCACAAACAAAGCAAGTTCGGACGAAAGCCGTATCGGCAAATGACGCGCCAAGCCCTACAATGAGCTGCGAAATTTCATGCAGTCGGGATAGCCTTTGTCCCACATCGTTTGTCGTCTGGCTCGCCATTCCGGAAGTGTTCTCCCATGTCGTTACCCCCCCGCAAAGACACCGACTTTCGTTGCACGGCCAACGCTGATCAGTCCATCGCCGACACCAAGGTTGTGCCGCCGCGCGGGGCTCGTCGACTGGTGCCACGGGAGAGCCTGATGCTGCGCCTGCAGGAAGTCCGGCGCCAGCGTTGCGTAGTGATTCAGGGACCGGCCGGCTGTGGCAAGACCAGCACATTGCTGGCCTGGCGCCGGGAGCTGTTGGCGATGAATTTCGAGGTCGCGTGGTTGTCGCTCGCGGCCGAAGACGATGAGCTCGGGCGTTTCTGTCATTGCCTGCAAGCCAGCCTGTCGGAAGTGCTGCCGGAGCAGGTCCGCGATGCTGGTGTTCTGCTTGGACGCGACAACCAAGAAATGGCCGTCGAGCATTGGGTCATCACCCTGGTACAAGGCATTGCCCAGCATTCGCGTGAGCTGGAGTTGATGCTTGATGATATGCAGCACTTGCAAGACCCGCGAATCATCCAGGCACTGCAATGGTTGCTCGACTACGCACCGTCAAATCTGCATCTGGTGTTCGGCACGCGCACGGCGTTGCCGATCCCGCTGGCGGGGTTACGTGCACGCGGCCAGGTCAGCGAGTTCGACCTGCGCGACCTGCGTTTCAATCCCGCTGAATCGGAGCGTTTCCTGCGTGAGCACCTGGGCGCTATCGACCCACGCGACGCGGCGCAATTGCACGAACTCACCGACGGCTGGGTCGCCGGACTGCAACTGTTTGCGGTCGATCTCAAGGCCAAACAGGTGACCCGCGTCGACCAGGTGCAGATTCGCGACGCCGCTGCGTTCGCCGATTACTTCGAGCGCGAAGTGCTGGTGCGCCTGGAGCCTGAAGACCTGCGCCTGCTGACCTGCGTTTCGATCTGTGAGCGTTTTTGTGCCTCGTTGTGCGCGACCTTGCTCGGTCAACCGCAGGCCATCGCCGGCATGATGACCCAACTGGCACGGCTCGATGGCGACAATCTGTTTATCACTCAGGTCAAAAGTCACGACCGCGAAACCTGGTACCGACTGCACCCGCTGTTGGGCAGCGTGCTGCGTGCGCGGCTGGCGTCGCGACCGCAGCAGGAACAGGTCCTGCATGTCGTGGCCCGCGGCTGGTTCACTGAGCACGACCATCTTGATGAGGCCGTGCGCCATGCGGTCAAAGCGGGAGACGCGGAAGTAGCCGCCGATATCGTTGAAGCCTGTGCCTATGACCTGCTCGCCAAAGGCAACCTCAGCCAGATTGCGGGATTATTGAAAGGCTTGCCGGCAGAGCAGACCGCCGAACGTTTCGGGTTGCAAGTGGTGATGGCCCACTTGCAATTGTACTCGCGCAATTTTCAGGGGTTGCAGCAGACGCTCCAGCACCTGCAAAGCCACTACGAAAAACTCGACCGCCGACAGCGCCACTCACTGACGGTGCTAAAGGGTAGCCAGGCGATCCACCAGGATGACACGGCGGCGATGCTGGCGATCCTCCCGGAGTTGCTGGCGATACCCACCGATGCCGATGATTTCGCCTGGTCGGGACGGGGCAATACGCTGGCCTGGCTGTACATGTATCAAGGTGAATTCGAGAAAGCGCGCGAGATACTCGAGTGCGGCGAGCGGCCGTTCGGTTCCCCGCGCCGCAGTCTGCTAGGGCGCTGCATGAGTGGCATGAGCCTGGCACTCGAAGGGCGTGCCACCCAGGCTGAGCACCTGTACCGTGAAGTGCTGGAGGAGGCCGAAAAACACGGGGTGGCGTACCTGGTGGTCAGCACCATGGCAGCCGGCCTGCTCGGTACCGCGTTATACGAACAGGGCGATTATGAGGCAGCCTGCCATTTACTTGAGCGGCGAATGAAACTGTTGGAGCAGGTGGCGATCCCGGACACGGTGTTGCAGTGCATACAGACGCTGGCGATGGCGCACTGGCTGGCCGGGCGCCAGACCGAAGCCCTGAGCTGGCTCGACCGCCTGGAGCGATACGCCACTCGTTATGACCTGGGACGCTTGCTGGTCAGTGCGTTGGTGGTGCGTATGCGTTGGTTGCAACAGACGGGGGATGAAACGGGCGCTGAAAACGCTTTGCAACGCATCCTGCAAACAGCGCAACAACACGACGCACTGGAATCAGGGACGCCTTTGGAGGTGCGGACCATCGCTCGCCGCGCCACCCTGGAACGGCACCTGCACGCCAAGAGATTTTCGGAAGCAACCGAACTGTTACCGGCCCTGATCGAAGTTTCACAAAGTAATCGCCGTTGGCGGCGTGTCGTTGCCATGCGCGTGCAGATGGCGATGGTTGAACAGGGCAGGGGACGTCCGGTCGACGCCCACGCGCAGTTTGTCGAAGCGTTGCGCCAGGGCCATCGCCTGGGGCTGGTTCGCAGTGTGCTGGACGCGTGGTCGGGTGTCCCATCGATGCTCGAAGCAACATTGGCCGACAACACCCTTGATCCGGTGCTGAGGTTTTATGCGCAACGTTTGCTCGATATTGCCGGCAGTACCGTCGCCGGAAACCAGCAGGACGCAAGCGCTGAGAGTGCCAGCATCCTCAGCGTTCGCGAACTGGATGTGCTCGGCCTGGTGGCCCAGGCGCTGCCGAACAAGAAGATCGCCCGAGTGCTGAACCTGTCGCCAGAAACCGTGAAGTGGCACATGAAGAACATTTTCTACAAGCTGGAAGTCACCGGGCGCGACGAGGCCATTGCCAAGGTGCGCGACCTCGAACTGAAGCTGCCCGGTCATCCGCCGGTTTGATCAAGCGTTGCGGTTCTTGCCATGCAGGCTTTGGCTATTGCCGATAAACGTCGCCTTGGCGCGCGCCACCAAACGTTCGCCATCGCGCAGGTCGAGACTGGCGTGGGACAGCGAACGCCCGACGCGATGAATCTGAACGTGGGCTTCAACCCATGAGCCGAGATTGGCCGGGCTCAGGTAGTCCATGCTCAGGTTGATGGTTGCGGGCGGTAGATCGGTCGCTGCCGCCAGTCTCAATGCGCGTCCGAAAGCGGTGTCGGCCAGGGTTGCAAGAAAACCGCCGTGAGCAATGCCCAACGGGTTCAAGTGTTCAGGGCGGATGCGCGCCGCCAGCACCGAGCGCTCTTCATGGACATACAGGCCGGTGCAATGCACCACGAAACCGACCCGCCCCATCGGCACGAATCCGGCGAGCGGTTTGTCCTCATGGGCGGCAGCTTCAAAGGGTTCAGGGATTGAATTCATTGGCATGTGCTCTGTGTGCGCGTGTAGTGATGAGTGCCGATCACCCAAGGCGCTGCTCACCTCAAATCCTGTGGGAGCGAGCCTGCTCGCGATAGCGGATTGTCAGGCAACACAAATGTTGACTGTGCAATCGTCTTCGCGAGCAGGCTCGCTCCCACAGTGTGTGCACCTTGGCTAACCGGTATCGGTTTACAACGTACGGGCAATCAGCTCTTTCATGACTTCGTTAGAGCCGCCGTAAATGCGCATCGGTCGGCTGTTGACGTACAGCCGAGCGATTGGATATTCCATCATGTAGCCATAGCCGCCGTGTAATTGCAGGCATTCGTCGATGATCTGGCAGGCTTGCGTGGAGGTCCACCACTTGGCCATGGCGGCCGTGGCCGGGTCCAGTTCGTGCTTGACCATCTTGTCCAGGCAATCGAAGACGAAGGTGCGGGCAATGGTCACGGTTGTCTGCATTTCCGCCAGTTTGAAGCGGGTGTTCTGCATGTCCAGCAACGGCTTGCCGAACAGCTTGCGGTCACTGGTGTAACGGATGGTTTCCTCGACCGCGCGCTCCATGGAACCCAGGGCGTTCATGGTGATGAACATGCGTTCTTCGGGCAGTTGTTGCATCAGCTGGACGAAGCCTTTGCCTTCTTCCGGACCCAGCAGATTGGTCACCGGCACGCGCACGTCATCGAAGAACAGCTCCGAGGTGTCCTGGCCTTTCTGGCCGATCTTGTCGAGGATGCGCCCACGGCGGAAGCCTGGCAGATCCTTGACCTCAAGGCCGATGATCGACATGCCCTTGGCACCCAGGGATGGGTCGGTTTTGCACACCAGTAGCACCAGGTCGGCGTGGAAGCCATTGGTGATGAAGGTCTTGGAGCCGTTGATGACGTAGTGATCGCCATCACGAATGGCCTTGGCCTTGATGTTCTGCAGGTCGGTGCCGGCACCGGGTTCGGTCATGGCAATGGCTGCGACCATTTCGCCGGTGGCCATTTTCGGCAGCCAGCGCTGTTTCTGCTCTTCACTGGCGTAACGCAGGATGTAGTGGGCACAGATTGCGCTGTGCACGTTGGTGCCCAGGCTGGTGGCGATCCCGCGAGCCAGTTCATAGCCGATGATTGCATTATGCGCATGGCTGCCACCGCCGCCGCCGTACTCCTCCGGAATGGCCGGGCACAACATGCCCATCTCGCCTGCTTTGAGCCACGTCTCGCGGTCGACGTGCTGCTGCTTGGCCCAACGCTCCTCATGTGGAACCAGTTCTTCGGCGACAAAACGGCGAACCGACTCCTGGAAAATCGCCAGGTCTTCGGTTAGCCACGCGGGTCTGTATTCGCTCATTTGAATCCTCGGTAAGTCAGGGACAGGGACTCTTGTAATGCTGGGCGTGGTGCATATTTTCAGCGAGCGCCGAAGGGATGATGCTGCGGAGTAGGCGGGGGATCGTTCGAAGGGATGTTTCGGGGGAGTAGAAGCTACTTTCCTGCGAGAGCGTTTGAATGCAAAACCTGCGGCCATCCGAAATCATTGTGGGAGCTGGCCTGCCAGCGATGGCGCCGGCACATCCAACATACATGTCGCCTTTCACACCGCCTTCGTGAGCAAGCCCGCTCCCACAGTTGACCGCATTCACCGCAAGCCCCTCAGGCATTACTCCCTCCACTCGTTCCTTGGAACGCCTCCCGCTACCTCCGCAACTTCATCCCTTCGACGGTCGTAGCAGCGCCGTGGGCAAACCTAGGATGAATCCCACAAGAACCTACCGGCCGGCAGGTACGACAACCGAACGTGTATGCCAAAAGGAAATTCATCCATGAGTGAAAAAGTCGTAGTCGCCGGGGTCGGCATGATCCCCTTCGCCAAACCGGGTGCCAGCCCCAGCTACACCGACATGGGCGCCGAAGCCGTGCGCCTCGCCCTGAAGGACGCCGGCATTGCATACGATAAGGTCCAGATGGCCTTCACCGGTTACGTGTTTGGCGACTCCACCTGTGGCCAGACCGCCCTGTATGAAGTGGGCCGCACCGGCATTCCGATCGTCAACGTCAACAACAATTGTTCCACGGGTTCCACTGCACTGTATCTGGCCCGCGCAGCCGTGCAGAGCGGCCAAGCGGAATGCGTGCTGGCCCTGGGTTTCGAGCAGATGCAGGCCGGCGCGCTCAAGTCGCACTGGGATGACCGTCCACAGACCCGGGCCAGTGTGGTCCATGTGCTGGAAGGCCTGACCCGCGACGTCGACTTGCCGCGTGCACTGAAAACTTTCGGCGGTGCCGGTCGCGAGCACATGCAGAAGTACGGCACCCGCATGGAAACCTTCGCCGCCATCCGCGCCAAGGCCAGCCGCCATGCCGCGAACAACCCGTTGGCGCTGTTCAAGAAAGTGCTGACCACCGAAGACGTGATGAATGACCAGGTGCTGTGGCCGGGCGTAATGACCCGCCTGATGGCTTGCCCACCGACCTGTGGCGCTGCGGCGGCGATCATCTGCTCGCCGGCCTTCGCCAAGAAACACGGCCTGCGCAGTGATGTGGTGATTCTCGCGCAGTCGATGGTCACCGACCCGGTGGAGTCCTTCGATCCACCGTCGATGATCGCTTATGCCGGTTTCCACATGACCCAGCGCGCCGCGCAACTGGTCTACGAGCAGGCCGGCGTTGGCCCGCAGGACGTGCGAGCCGTGGAGCTGCATGACTGCTTCGCGCACAACGAACTGCTGACCTACGAAGGCTTGGGCCTGTGTGCAGTCGGTGGCGGCGAACAGTTCGTCCTTGATGGCGACAACACCTTTGGCGGCCAGGTGGTGACCAACCCGTCCGGCGGTCTGCTTTCCAAAGGGCATCCATTGGGCGCCACCGGCCTGGCCCAGTGCTACGAGTTGACCCACCAGCTGCGCGGTACCGCCGACAAGCGTCAGGTCGAAGACCTGAACATCGCCCTGCAACACAACCTCGGCCTCGGCGGCGCCTGCGTCGTCACGATGTACGGGCGCAACTGAGCCTTTCTATAACAACAAGAGGAATGAGACACATGGCTGACAAGAGCCTGATCGGGCACAAGCTCAATAAATTCGCCGTCGACGTGGAGAAGGGCCGCCTGCGCTTCTTCGCCAAGGCGATCGGCGAAACCGACCCGGTCTACACCAACGAAGCCGCCGCTGCCGCCGCAGGCCACAAAGCCCTGCCGGTGCCGCCGACCTTTCTCAAGTGCCTGGAAGGGGAAGGTCGTGACCTGACCGCTTTCCTCAAGCTGGTCAACTTCGACCTCGGTCGCATCCTGCACGCCGAACAATCCTTCGTTTATCACGCCATGGCCTACGCCGGCGACGTGCTGACGTTCGACGCCGCCATCACCGATGTCTACGAGAAAAAGGGCGGGGCCCTGCAGTTCGTGGTCATGGAATCGCGCGTGACTAACCAGGACGGCGTGCATATCGCCGACGTCCGTTCGTCCCTCGTCCAGCGTTGAGGAAATGTTGATGACTCTCACTAACACCACCCGCGTGCAGTTCTCGGATATCCAGATTGGCGACGTGATTCCGCTGCTGAAACTGCAACCGGTCAACCGCACCACACTGGCGCTGTATTGCGGCGCTTCAGGCGATCACAACCCGATCCATATCGATATCGATTTTGCGCGCAAATCGCGCATGCCCGATGTGTTTGCCCACGGCATGTTGTCGGCTGCCTACCTGGGTCGCCTGCTGACCCAATGGGTTCCGCAGCAGCAGGTCCGCAGCCTGTCGATCCGTTTCACCGGCATTACCCATCTGGGGCACCTCCCGACCTGCACCGGCACCATCACCGAAAAATTCGAAGAGAACGGTGAGAAACGCGTGCGTCTGCAGATCCGTTGCGGCAACCAGTACGGCGAAGAAAAGCTCGCTGGTGAAGCTGTCGTGGCCCTGGCCTGAACCCCTTAACCCCATTTCTCAGGAACGATAAAAATGAAAAAGCTTGAAGGCAAAGTTGCTCTGGTTACCGGCTCCGGCCGTGGCATTGGTCGTGAAGTCGCTCTGCAACTGGCCGCCTATGGCGCGAAGGTCGTGATTAACGATCTGGATGCTGAACCGGCTGACGAAGTGGTCGCCGAAATTCGCGCTGCCGGTGGTGAAGCCGTGGCCTGCGTGGGCAGCGTCACCGCGCCGGACTTCGCTGACCGTTTCGTGCAGACCGCCGTCAAGGCCTACGGCTCCATTGACATCATCGTCAACAACGCCGGTTTCACTTGGGACAACGTGATCCAGAAGATGAGCGACGAGCAGTGGTACGCAGTCATCGACTGCCACCTGACCGCGCCGTTCCGCATCCTGCGTGCCGCCCAGCCGATCATCAGCGCCCAGGCCAAGAAAGAAGCCGCCGAAGGCCGTGAAGTGCTGCGCAAGGTGGTGAACATTTCCTCCGGCGCCGCTGGTGGCAACGTGGGCCAGTCCAACTATTCCTCGGGCAAATCCGGGATTCTGGGCCTGACCAAGACCCTGTCCAAGGAGTGGGGCCGCCTGAAAGTCAACGTCAACGCCGTGGCTTTCGGCCTGATCGACACGCGCCTGACCCAGGCGCTGGCTGGCGATGACAGCAAGACCGTGAACATCGAAGGTCGCGAAATCAAGGTCGGCGTGCAGCAGGCGCGTCTCGACGGGGTGGCTGCCACCATCCCGTTGGGTCGTGTCGGCAAACCGGAAGAAGCCGCGGGTGCAGTGGTGATGTTCTGCCTGCCGGAGTCCAACTTCTGCTCCGGCCAGGTCATCTACTGCGGCGGTGGTCCAGGTTCCAACTTCTAAGACTGTTGCGGTGTGTGCCCTCGTGAACAGGGCCAATGATTCGTCGAGCTTGTTGCCCGCCCGCGGGTAACAAGCCCAAGAACTTGAGGTATTTGCAATGCTGAAAGATTACCGCTCCCCGTGGATGACCGAGGACCTGGAGTCGTTTAACGACGTGGTCATGCGCTTCGGCAAGGAATACATGGAGCCCAATGAACTGAAGTGGCGTGAGCAGCACTTCGCCGATCGTTCTGCATGGCTCAAGGCCGGCGAATTGGGTCTGATTCTTCCGGATGTCTCAGAGGAGTACGGCGGTGCGGGTGGCGACATCGGCCACTACGTGTGCGTGGTCAATGCGATGAGCACCTTCGGCGGCGGTCTGGGCCTTGGCCTGAGCCATATCGTTGCGCACTACATCCTTGAATCCGGTACCGAAGCGCAGAAAAAGCACTGGCTGCCGAAGATCGGTTCCGGCGAGATCATCTGTGCCATTGCCATGACTGAACCGGGTGCTGGTTCCGACCTGCAATCGGTGCGCACCCGTGCGGTGAAGAATGGTGACAAATACGTCATCAACGGTGCCAAGACATTCATCAGTAATGGCCAGACCTGCGACATGGTGCTGGTAATCGCCAAGACCGACATCACCCAGGGTGCCAAGGGCGTTTCGCTATTCATGGTCGACACCAACACCCCGGGTTTCCGTCGCGGCAAGCTGCTAAGCAAAGTCGGCATGCACGCCCAGGACACCTCGGAAATGTTCTTCGACGACGTCGAAGTGCCGGCTGACTGCCTGCTCGGTGAAGTGGAAGGGCAGGGCTTCTACACCCTGATGAGCCAGCTGCCTTACGAGCGCGCGCAAATCGGTGTCGGCGCCGTTGCGGTGATGGAGCGCGCCCTGCGCCTGACCGTGGAATACACCAAGGATCGCAAGGCCTTCGGCAAACCGGTGATCGACTTCCAGAACAGCCGCTTCGTGCTGGCGGACGCCAAGGCCACCGTGCTGGCGTCGCGGACCTTTGTCGACGTGATCATCCAGCGCTGGATCGACGGCACCCTCGACACCACGCTGGCGTCGATGGGCAAGTTCTGGCTCACCGAACGCCAGGGCGAAGTGCTCGATCGTTGCCTGCAACTGTTCGGTGGCTACGGCTACATGAACGAATACCCGATTGGCCGCATGTGGGCCGATGCCCGGGTTGCGCGCATCTACGGTGGCTCCAACGAGATTCAGCGCGAGGTCGTGGCGCGGTCGCTCTGACCGGCGAAGCACCGTGCGAGGCGTCGATAGTTCCAAATCGATTGAATAATAAAAAAGCAATTTGGAGTTTTCATGTACATCACTCAAGGGCTGCACCGTCATCTGCAGCAACGTCCCAATGCCGTGGCCATCCGTTCCGAGGGCCGCAGCATCACCTACGCCGAGTTCGGTGATCGCGTCGCACGCCTGGCCGGTGCATTGAAGGGCCTGAATGTCGGCAGTGGCGATCGCGTGGCCATGCTGTCATTCAACTCGCAACGCTTCATCGAGTATTACCAGGCTGTGCCGTGGGCCGATGCCGTGGTCAATCCGGTGAACTTTCGCTGGAGTCTGGCGGAGATCGTCTATTCGCTGGACGATTCCGAAACCACAGTGCTGATCGTCGACGATCACCACAAGGCACTCGGTGCCAAGGTGCGTGAACAGGCGAAAACCGTGCGTCTGGTGATCTACGCCGGTGACGGCGAAACACCACCCGGGATGCTCAACTACGAAACGCTGATCGAAATCAGTACGCCCGTGGAAGACGCGCGTCGCGCAGGGGATGCGTTGCTGGGCATCTTCTACACCGGCGGCACCACCGGCCAGCCTAAAGGCGTGATGCTCAGCCATAGCAACGTGGCGTTCTCGGCGATGAACTCCTTGATCGCCGGACGTTGCAAACCGGGGACGACATTCCTCCACGCGATGCCCATGTTTCATCTGGCGGACTTCGCAGCAATGTCCTCCTGTTTCATCAGTGGTGCGACTCACGCGGTCTTGCAGACGTTTACCGCGCAAGGCGTTCTGCATGCCATTGACCGAGAGAAAGCCAATGAGGTGCTGCTCGCGCCAACCATGATCCAGATGCTGCTGGACTGGCACCAGGAACACGGTCGGGATCTGGATCTGGGCTCACTCAATCGAATCATCTACGGTGCCTCCACCATTACCCCGGCCTTGCTGGATCGGGCACGTGCGGTGTTCACCGATGCCAATTTCTCCCAAGGCTATGGCATGACCGAGCTCTCCCCGGCAGCAGCGATCCTGGACAGCGAATATCACAGCGCCGAGCATCAGGCGAGCGGCAAGATGTATTCGGCCGGCCTGCCGGTGCACTGCGCGGAAATTCGAGTCGTTGACGCCGATGACAACGAAGTACCGCGCGGGACCGTGGGCGAAATCATCGTGCGCGGTCCGAACGTGATGCTCGGCTACTGGAAAAAGCCGGAGGCCACTGCCGAGGCGCTGCGCGGCGGCTGGATGCACACCGGTGACGGCGGCTATATGGACGAGGACGGCTTCATCTACATCTGCGACCGCCTCAAGGACATGGTGGTCAGTGGCGGCGAAAACGTCTACTGCGGTGAGGTTGAAGCGGCCATCGGCAGCCATCCCGCCGTGGCACAAAGCGCCGTGATCGGCATTCCGTGCCAGAGGTGGGGTGAGACCGTGCATGCGGTGATCATTCTCAAGCCTGGCAGCAAAGCCAGCAGCGAAGAAATCATTGCCCACTGCCGCGAGCGGATTGCCGGCTACAAGGTGCCGCGCAGTGTCGAGTTCCGAGATTCACTGCCGCTGACCAGCGTCGGCAAGGTGCTCAAGACCGAACTGCGCAAACCTTTCTGGGACAACCAGCAACGCGGAATCGCCTGAACCATCACTGTCGCGCGGTCGGTACGGCCGCGCATTTTCTAATACCCGAGTCCAAACCGCATCCCCGGGTGTGGTCGGGGCTCTCTTGCGCCAAACCATCGGAGGACGCATGAGCAATACGGGATTGCGTGGAGCTTTTTACCCACACCTGCTGGCAGTCGCCGTCGCAGCCGCCGTTACCCCACAGGCTTTTGCCAAGGATTTCAGCATCGGTGAAATCGAAGGCAGTTTCGATTCCGCGCTGTCGGTGGGTGCCAGCTGGGCGGTACGTGGGCCGGACCCGGATTTCATCTCCAACTTCAACTCGCAGGGCGTACGGGGCAACGCCTCAGCCCGCACCAACGATGACGGTCGCTTGAACTTCAAGAAGGGTGAAACCTTCTCGAAGATTTTCAAGGGCGTGCATGACCTGGAGTTGAAATACGGCGACAGTGGCGCCTTCGTGCGTGGCAAATACTGGTACGACTTCGAGTTGATGGACGAGAGCCGTTCGTTCTATGACATCGACGATCATGGCCGCCAGCGTGCGGCCAAATCCTCAGGCGCGATGTTCCTCGACAGCTTTGTCTATCACAACTACACCCTCGACGATCTTCAGGGCAACGT
>Ga0247819_10000050_pt1 | contig 76579 bp, 68 predicted proteins | sample 13C_Xylose_Day6_FD_193428 | JGI IMG/M metagenome (GOLD analysis project Ga0247819, IMG submission 193428) | Soil microbial communities from agricultural site in Penn Yan, New York, United States - 13C_Xylose_Day6 | ecosystem: Environmental > Terrestrial > Soil > Agricultural land | place: USA... | reverse complement strand
TTGATCTGGCCCATGGCCTGCACCTGCCCAATCCGCTTGAATGCCCTGCGCGAAAATCCGCTTGCACGGAGCGCGCCGTGAGCGCATATGCTCACCTGCACTGTGAAACATTTCGAAAGGACTGCGCATGTTTCTCTCACGCTGGCTACCGGGCCTGGCCAACCTGCTGCACTACCGCCGCGAGTGGTTCCACGCTGACCTGCAGGCGGGACTGTCGGTGGCAGCGATTCAGATCCCGATCGCCATCGCCTACGCCCAGATCGTCGGCCTACCGCCGCAGTACGGGCTGTACGCCTGCGTACTGCCGATGATGGTCTATGCCTTGATCGGCAGTTCACGGCAGTTGATGGTGGGGCCGGATGCGGCGACCTGCGCGATGATCGCCGGAGCCGTGGCGCCGTTGGCGATGGGTGATCCGCAGCGCATCGCCGAGCTGTCGGTGATCGTCACGGTGCTGGTGGGGGTGATGCTGATTGCCGCCGGTGTGGCGCGAGCTGGGTTCATTGCCAGCTTCTTCTCGCGGCCGATCCTGATTGGCTACCTCAACGGCATCGGCCTGAGCCTGATCGCCGGGCAATTGAGCAAGGTGGTGGGCTTCAAGATCGAGGGCGACGGGTTCATCCTCAGCCTGATCAACTTTGTTCAACGCCTGGGCGAGATCCACTGGCTGACCCTGCTGATCGGCGTGGCCGGTCTCGGCTTGCTGATCTGGCTGCCACGGCGTTATCCGCGCCTGCCAGCGGCGTTGGTCACCGTTGTGCTGTTCACCTTGCTGGTCGGACTATTCGGGCTCGACCATTTCGGCGTCGCCATCCTCGGCCCAGTGCCAGGCGGGATGCCCGAGCTGGCTTGGCCGCAAAGCAATCTGGCCGAGACCAAGAGCCTGCTGCGCGATGCCTTGGGTATCGCCACCGTCAGTTTTTGCAGCGCCATGCTCACCGCCCGCAGCTTCGCCGCCCGGCATGGCTATGCGATCAACGCCAACCACGAGTTCGTCGCCTTGGGGGTGAGTAACCTGGCTGCCGGGCTGTCGCAAGGTTTCGCCATCAGTGGCGCCGACTCACGTACCGCGGTCAACGACATGGTCGGCGGCAAGAGCCAACTGGTGGGCATCATTGCCGCACTGGTGATTGCCTTGATCCTGCTTTTCTTCACCGCCCCAATGGCCTGGATTCCCCAGGCTGCGCTCGGTGCTGTGCTGCTGATGGCTGGCTGGGGGCTGATCGATGTGCAGTCGCTGGGCAAGATCTATCGCCTGAGCCGCTTCGAGTTCTGGCTGTGCCTGCTGACCACCGTCGGTGTACTTGGCCTGGGGGTATTGCCGGGGATCGTGTTCGCCGTGACCTTGGCCATCCTGCGTCTGCTCTACAGCATCTACCAACCTACCGATGCAGTGCTCGGCTGGGCGCCGGGCATCGAAGGCCAGGTCGATGTGCGCCATCACCCCGACGCGCGCACGGTGCCAGGTTTGGTGGTGTACCGCTTCGATGATGCGATCCTGTTCTTCAATGCCGACTATTTCAAAATGCGCTTGCTCGACGCCGTGCAAGGCGAGGACAAGCCCCAGGCAGTGCTGTTCGATGCCGAGGCGGTGACCAGCATCGACGTCAGCGGTATCGCCGCCCTGCGCGAGGTGCGCGACACCCTCGCAGCACAAGGGATTCACTTCGCCATCGCCCGCGCCCGCGGCACCTTCCTGCGCATGCTGGTGCGCTCGGGAATGGCGCGAGAGATGGAAGACAAGCTGCTGTTCGGCTCGGTGCGGGCGGGGATACGGGCTTATCGGGTTTGGCGCAATCGGGCGCGTAAGGAGACGACGAACGATTAAGGCTTTGCGTGAGGCCACTAAGGGCTTGCTCTTCGATCAGTACCCGAGCCTGCGCAATACCTGTCCTTCCTCCAGCGCATCCGCCCGTCCATAAAAGCGCATCAGCGCCCCGGTCCTATTGGTAAAAATTCCATCCACCCCGGCCTGCATCGCCTTGGCGAAATCCACCGGCTCATCAAGGGTATACACATGCACCAGCAGCCCCTGTTGATGGCTGAGCTGGTTCATCCACGGCTCAATCAAATCGGCATAGCTCTGCTCGCCCAACTGGCTGCGCCGCGCCGATGGCCCTGTGCCGATCGCGCCGCCCACCTTGGCAAACTCAAGCCAACGTTCGAACTCAGCCCGATCGCGAGGCCGCTGACGGGCGTAGAACGCCGCTTTGTCGCGCTCACCCGATTCGACAAACGACTGCCCCGAGGCCGGCTCGATACTGCCCTTGCCCACCCACAGCAACAGCACCTTGGGCACCTGTGGCATGGCCTCATGCAGCAGTCGCAGGCTGTTGCGATCAAACGTCTGCAGTACCACCCGCCCGGGCTTGTCCAGCCAGCCCCGCGCCTTGAGTCGCTCGGCCAGATCACGCTCGATGCCAGGAAACTGCCCCGGCATCTTGGTCTCGATATACAACCCAGGCCGCTGCTGCGGGCTGTCTTCTGCGATGTCGATCACCTCATCCAGGGTCAGGATCGGGAGCTGCTTGAACGAAGCCCGGGCGCGATCCGGATACGCCTGGTTGAACCAGCTGCCCGCGTCCAGCGATTTAAGCTCCGCCAGGGTGAAAGCGCTGACCGGGCTGTCACGGCGCGTGGGGAAGCGCTCGGCGACATCACTGGTGCGCGACAGCACATCATCGTGCACCACCACCAGCACGCCATCGCGGGTGCGTTGCAGGTCCAGCTCCAGATAGTCAGCGCCCAGTTCGCGGGCCAGCAGGTAAGCCGGCCTGGTGGACTCGGGCGCATCGAAAGACGCACCGCGATGGGCGATCACTGCCGGATGTGCAATGCCCTGGGCAGCCGCCAAGCTGCGCCCATCGCTGGCTTGGGCCGCGCCCGACAACAGTGTTGCAAGGCCCAGTGCCCGTACGATCTGCGTGTACATCTTGGCTCTCCTGCGTCTCTATCCATGGCCAGACAGCCTCGCACAGCTTGCATGACATGCTAAAGTCCCCGCGATTTCCGCCTCTACCCCTGGACCCTCGCATGCCTGCACTAGACGCCCACCTGATCGCCTGGCCAACGCTCAACGCCAGCCATCCCTGCGATGCCTTGCTGCTGGGCAATGGTGCCAGCCGTGCGCTGTGGAAACCGTTCGGCTATTTCTCGCTGTTCGAACAGGCCCAGCGCGTGCGACACAAGGCCTTGGGTGTCAGCGACCAGGCGTTGTTCAAGGCGTTGGGCACAGAGTTGTTCGAGCCGGTGCTGAGCACCTTGAACACCACGGTCCGGGCCAACGCTGCGCTGGCGATCAACTCCACCGCGCCGCTAAACCGCTACTACTCGCTCAAAGAAGCGCTGATCCATGCCGTGCGCGCGGTGCATATGCCCTGGCCACTGATGCCAAGCGCCACCCTCGACACGATCAACCAGGCGCTGCGTGGCTATCGCCGTGTCTATACCAGCAACTACGACCTGCTCTTGCCCTGGGCGATGCGCCATGCACCGCAGGGGTTTGCCTCGCTGTTCGATGAAGAAGGCTTTTTCGATGTGCGCAACAAGCGCAGCGAAGGTACGCGGGTGATGCACCTGCATGGCGGGCTGCACTTGCTCAAGCTGCCCGACGGCAGCACCCGCCAGCGCAGCGCCAATAACGCCGAGTTGCTCGATGGCTTTGCCGTGAACATTCCCGGTGAAGTGCCGTTGTTCATCAACGAGGATCGCAGCGAACACAAACTGCGGGCTATTCGTCATTCCGATTACCTGTCTTGGTGCCTGGGCCAACTCGCCGGTGAAACCCAGGGGCTATGCCTGTTCGGGCAGCATCTGGATAGCAGCGACCAACACCTGCTCGAGGCCATTCGCCAGGCGCGGCCGGCACACCTGGCGATCGCCATTCGGCCGCTGAGCGAGGCTTCGGTTATCAACCAAAAACAGCATTTCATTCAGCGGTTTGCCGATATTCCACACATTTCCCTGCACTTTTTCGACGCCAGCACCCACCCGTTGGGCGATACCCAGCTGGCCATCGACGTCCCCGCTGATTTCTCCCGGCGGCGCTGAACGAGCAATCAGTAAAACTTGGCAAATGTAAATAATTATCGATAAGATCCGCACCCTTTCTCCAGGCCAGCCCGGAAAGCGTGCATGCAGCGCCTCAAACCCGACCCAGCCGCCCAGGAATCCTGCCGGGGTTTCTATGCCGACATCCTGCACTTCCTGCGCAAGCGCATGGACAATGCCAGCGATGCCGCAGACATGACCCAGGACGTGTTCACCCAATGGCTGGGGTATCGCGACCGGGCCAAGGTCGAGCAGCCGCGCGCGTTTCTGTTCCAGATGGCGCGCAACCTGCTCAGCGACCATTGGCGCCGGCAGAAGGTGCGCCACAGCGCGCTGGGCGAAGAGCAGGCCGAGGTGCTGCACAGCGAGCCGGCCAACGACCCGCTCGACCACGCCCAGCGCCAGCAACGCCTGGAACATCTGCGCCAGGTGCTCGCGCAACTCTCGCCGCGGCGCCGCGAAGCCCTTATGCTGCATCGCTTCGAAGGACTGACCCAGGCGCAGATCGCACAACGCATGAATATTTCCGTAAGCATGGTCGAAAAGCACATCGCCGCCGCCCTGCTGCAGTGCAAGCAACGCCTGGACAGCGATAACGGCAGGGAGCACGCAGAATGACCCCTCTTGACGATCTCGACGCCAACTCGATCGACGCCCAGGCCGCCAGCTGGTTCAGCCGCAACCGCAATGCCCCCTCGCGTGAGGCACGCAAGGCCTTTGCCCAGTGGTTGCAAGACCCGCAGAACGCTCGCGCCTATCGCCAGTTCGAGCAACTATGGGACGACCTCGAGGCGCTCAAACAGGCCAACCGCCCGGTGCCCCTGGTGGTCCGCCGCGCGCCGCGCTGGCGCCCGGCCCTGGCCGCCGCCGCTGCGCTGCTGTGTGCGCTGCTGGCCGGCAATCTCGGCGCTGGCAGCAGCGCCTACCAACAGCGTCTGAGCGCCCAGCACGACCTGCGCAGCCTGCGCCTGCCCGACGGCAGCCAGTTGGTGATCAACGCCCAGACCCGGCTGCGCCTGGACTTCAGCGCCGAGCGCCGGCTGATCCACCTCGATCAAGGCCAGCTGTACATCGACGTGGCACCGGACAAGGAGCGGCCACTGCTCATCGACGCGGGCAGAGGACAAGTACGGGTGGTGGGCACAGGCTTCGATGTGCGCCGCGGTGAAAAGGAGCTGGTGGTCACAGTCGCCCACGGCCAGGTAGCCTTCGACACACCAGGCGAAACTAATCCGCCGCTGCTGCTCGGCGCAGGTCAACAGGCCACCTACGACACAACGCGAGGCACTGTCACCCAACAGGCATTGAACGACCAGCCGGTAGCCGACTGGCGCGACGGTCATGTGAGCTTTCGCAACCGCGAGTTGGCCAGCCTGATTGACGAACTCCGCCTGTACCGCGAACAGCCGGTGCTGCTGGCCGATCCGTCACTTGGGCAATACAAAGTCTCAGGGAATCTCGACGTACACGACCCGGACGCCCTGCTCAACGCCCTGCCCGCTCTGCTGCCGGTGAAAACCACCTTGCTGGCCGACGGACGCCTGCGCATCGACCGCCGCTGATTTTTTAAGAATTTTTATCATTCGCAGGTGAGGACTTTTCTCAACGCCACGTCTTCCTCCCCGCCTGTCGCGCAATTGGCAGGCTTTTTCCGGCCTTTTGCCGTTTGGGGGAATTCATGTTGTCCGCGTTGCGTCCGTTGCGATCCTTGCCTGTTCGTCCATCCCTGCTGGTGCTGTGCCTGGCTGTGAGCCTGGCCGCCGAGGCCGCGCCTGTACAGCTCGACCTGCCGGCCCAGGCGCTGGCCCGCTCGCTCAGCCAACTGGCGCAGCAGGCCAAGGTGCAGCTGCTGTTCGATGAGGCGGTGCTGCGCGATGCCCAGGCCCCTGCGCTCAACGGCGCCTATGAGGCGCACGAGGCGATCTCCCGCCTGCTGGCCGGCAGCCGCTTCAGCGTACTGCGCATGGGTGAAACCTACGTGGTGCGCCTGCGCGAGGACCAACCCAACGCCGACAACAGCATCCAGCTCGGCGCCCTGAGCATCGTCGGCGATGGCCAGCAGGTCACACCCGACAACGTCGGCCGCTCGACCCTGGACCAGGAACAGATCGACCGCTACCAGCCCAGCAACATCCCCAGCGTCTTGGCCACCCTGCCTGGAGTGAACATGGGCGGTTCGGCCAAACCTGGCGGGCAGACCATCAACATCTGGGGCATGGGTGACGCCGAAGATGTGCCGATGACCGTCGACGGTGCTACCAAGAGCGGTTTCGAGCGCTACCAGCAGGGCACCATCTTCATCGAGCCAGAACTGATCAAGTTCATCGAGGTGGAAAAAGGCCCGCACTCGGTCAAGACCGGCAACGGCGGCTTTGGTGGCAGCGTCAACATGCAGACCAAGGACGCCAGCGACCTGCTGCAAGAGGGCCGCAACAGCGGCGCGATGGTCAAGTACGGCTACGCCAGCAACGACCACCAGCAGATCTACAGCTCGGCGCTGTTCGGCCGCAGCGACGATGGCCGCATCGACGGTTTGGTCTACCTGACCAAGCGCGACGGCGGCGACATGAAAATGGCCGACCGCCTGCCCGATCCGGAAAACCGCTACCCGATCAACCCCAAGCGCCTGCCCAACAGCGCCTTGGACCTGGAAGGCGCTTTGCTCAAGAGCAACATCCACTTTACCGACGAGCACAGCCTGGGGCTGTCCTGGTCGCGCTCGCAGACCGAGCGCTGGACGGCCTTCTCGTCCACCGCCTACCCGACCCCGCCGACCCAGGCCAACATCGATCGCTATGGCTACGAAAACGCGATCAAACGCTTCCTCGCCCTGCGCAACACGGTCGACACCACCTGGTCGGCCACCTACAACTACCAGCCGATCGAAAATCCCTGGGTCGATTTGCAGGTCAAATATTCCGAGTCAGATACCGACCAGACTGACGAACGCAACGCCACGGCGTTCTTCCAGGCCGCCACGGGCGGGCGCAAGATGGACACCGAGTACAAGGACCGCATGCTCGATGTGAAGAACACCAGCCTGTTCACCACCGGCCCGCTCGAACATGCGCTGACCGCAGGGTTGCAAGTGCGCCAGCATGAGCGGGATACGCAGATGTGGATGCCGGGCAAGATGTACGACGTGCCCAAGTACAACTACGGCCATTTCCAGCCGTACTTCATGCCGCGTGGCAAGGTCGAGAGCCAGGGCTACTACCTGCAGGATGCGATCACCATTGGCGACCTGACCATCACCCCATCGCTGCGTTACGACCACGTGACCAACGAAGGCGAGCCAAACCAGGCGCCCTACTACAACAGCCCAGCAGCCGGTCACGACTACAGCGCCAAGACCTACAGCGGCTGGTCGCCGCGCCTGGCGCTGTTCTACAAGCTAAACGACCAGCACGCGCTGTTCGCCAACTACAGCAAGACCTGGCGTGCCCCGGTGCTGGACGAGCAGTACGAAGTGCAAGGCGTGGGCAGCCGCACGGCCACCAGCCGTAACCTCGACCCCGAGCGCATCACCGGCATTCGCCTGGGCAGCATCAGCAATTTCTCCAACGTGTTCGTGCAGGGCGACAGCGCACAGATTCGCACCACGCTGTTCCGCAACCATGTCAAAGACGAGATTTTCAAAGCCACGGGTATTGGTTGCCAGCAGCAGATGGTCACTGGCGGCACCATCGCCCAGACCTGCGGCGGCGGGCTGATGAGCAACTACCGCAACATTGGCGACACGGTGTACCAGGGCTATGAGGTGGAGACCTTCTACGACGCCATCTACCTGTTCGGTGCCCTGTCGTACGCCTGGATGGAAGGCCGCCACGAAGGCGCCTACACCAACCCATGGGGGCCGGATGTGTGGGCCAAGGACGTGCCGGCGCCCAAGTGGATCGCCACCCTGGGCGTGAAGATTCCGGCCTGGGATGCCCGCGTCGGCTGGACTGCCGAGTTCGTTAGCAAGACTCACCATCTGCCCAGCGACAAGTACTTCGAAGGCCCGGCCAGCGCATTGGGCGACCGCTACTACGACAACTTCGGCAACGAGCGTTATCAGATCCACGGCCTGTTCGCCAACTGGAAACCGCAGCAGCCTTACCTGAAAGGCACTGAGGTCAACCTGACGGTGGACAACCTGTTCAATGTGTCGGTGCGGCCGGAATTGTCTGGGGAAAATGCCTACACCATCGGGCGTAATGCCAAGGTCAGTGTGACCCGGTTCTTCTGAAACATCTGACACTTCGCGGCGCCCTTTTCGCGGGCAAGCCCGCTCCCACAGGGATAGCGCTGCTTTGGAAGTATGCGCGATGCCCACTCCCACAGGGATAGCGCTGCTTTCGAAGGTATCGCGGTACTTGTGGGAGCGGGCTTGCCCGCGAAAAGGCCAACGCGCAGTCAGATAGCGATCAAGCCATCCGCCCGCAACAACGTCTCCAGGCAATGCTCGCTGACGCCATAGAACGCCTTGAGCTGGGCAATCTTCTGCAAAAGGGCAGTCGCATCCACCGGCTGCTTGCGCTTGACCGCAAGAATCATCTTGTTCTTGTTGGTGTGCTCCAGCGAGATGAACTCGAACACCTTGGTCTCGTAGCCACAGGCCTCCAGGTACAAGGCGCGCAGGCTGTCGGTGAGCATCTCGGCCTGTTGCCCCAGATGCAGGCCGTACTGCAACATTGGCTGCAACAAGCCTGGGCTCTGCAACTGCGGGCGTACCTGTTTGTGACAGCACGGCGAGCACATGATGATCGCCGCGTTGCAGCGAATACCGGTGTGGATGGCGTAGTCGGTGGCGATGTCACACGCGTGCAGGGCGATCATCACCTCGATGGCCTCGGGCACCACGCTGCGCACATCGCCGCACTCGAATACCAGGCCTGGATGCTCAAGACGCGCGGCGGCGGTGTTGCACAAGTCGACCATGTCCTGGCGCAATTCGACGCCAGTGACCTGCGCCTCGCGGCCCAGGGAGTTGCGCAGGTAATCATGCATGGCGAAGGTCAGGTAGCCCTTGCCCGAACCGAAGTCGGCAACCCGCAATGGCTGCGCCGCCGCCAGCGGGGCACTGGCCAGGGCATGGTCGAAGACTTCGATGAACTTGTTGATCTGCTTCCACTTGCGCGACATCGACGGGATCAGCGCGCCCTGGCCATCGGTCACCCCCAGATCGCGCAGGAACGGCCTGGAAAGCTCCAGGTAGCGTTTCTTCTCGCGGTCATGCCCAGCCGCAGGCGCGGCTTCGCGCGGAGCCTGCGCCACATGGCGCTGAAGCATCGGCTTGCCTTTTTTGCTGAAGGCCAGCTGCACTTCGCCGTCAGTAGTGAACAGGTGCGCATTGCGAAAGCTGTCCGGCAACAGCTCGGCGACCAGCGCTTGCACTTGCTCGACTGGCACGTTGCGGGTGATGTCGCGGGTTTGATGGCGGTAGACCAGCGACAGGCTTGGCTGGCCCTTGACCAACAGCGGCTTGGCGATGATCCGTTGCAGGCTCTGGTCGGCGCCAACGTGACGAGCGAGCACCAGCTTGCTCAGGCTGCCTTGCTCCAGGGCATCGGCCAGCAGGCGCAGGAATTGGCCACGCGCATCCGGCGCGGTGGAAGCGTAAGGGTTGGCGGACATGGGAACGGGGTGCCTCGAATTGCCGGGAGCGCTGCGCGCAATGGCGGGCATTCTACGTCGCTGGCAGCCTTGCGCGAAGGTTTTCTCGATGGGCGTGGCTCAGTCGAGGATCACCAAGCGGTTGGGCAATTCGTTGCGGCTATGGGTGGCCGGCAGCTGGCGGCTGAGCAGCTCACCGCAAGCATCGATGCATTCGACGAAGCCCTGCAAGGTCCGGCCCTGGCGCACCTGCTCGGTGAAACGGGCGACCAGCACGGCCCTAGCCTGGGCGTCCAGATGCTGTTCGATGCCTTTGTCAGCCAGGATCGCCACATAGTGCTCGGCCTCGCTGACGAAGATCAGCACGCCAGTAGCGCCAGCGGTACGCTGCAGGTTCAACTCGCGAAACTGCTGGCGCGCCAGGCCCGAGGCACGCCGATGGCGCAGCAGACGCGGGGTTACCAGGCTGGCCAGGCGGGCATTGCGCAGCAGCAGACACAGGCCGATGAACAGCACCACCTGGGCCACCAGCAACGCGCGCAAGCTCGGCCAATTGATCAGTAGATGCAGCACGGCAGGAATCACCAGCGCCAGCAGCGCCGCCCAGAACAGCGGCAGATAGGCATAGTCGTCGGCGCGGCGCGCCAGTACCGTCACAAGTTCCGCGTCGGTGCGCCGCTCGGCGCGGGCGATGGCCTCGGCAATCTGGCGTTGCTCGTATTGATTGAAAACGGTCATGCCATCGGTCTCTAACGTTCTTATAGTTGTTGTCCCGGCACGGGGCTGGCGCGAGTGTATCTCAACAACTGCGTGACATCAGGCATAATCCTCCGCTGCCGCTGCATCCTGCTGTAGGAATGATCGGAAAGATCGCCCTATCACCCAAGAACAACAGCCGCCCGACAACTTTAGGCCGCGCGCGTATCCCTGTGGATACGGCCCAGGCCACGACAATGGAATTGATGATGAAACTGTCTTCGCTGGGCCTGGCCATGGCCCTTGCCAGTCAGGCGGCCCTGGCCGCTAACTCCGCCCCGCCCCTGCAAGACAAGCAGGCGTTCATCGACCACCTGATCGGGCAGATGACCGTCGATGAGAAGATCGGCCAGCTGCGCCTGATCAGCATCGGCCCAGAGATGCCAAAGGAAAAGATCCGCGAGGAAATCGCCGCCGGACGCATTGGCGGCACCTTCAACTCGCGCACCGCGCCGGAAAACCGCCCGATGCAGGACGCCGCCATGCGCAGCCGGTTGAAGATCCCGATGTTCTTCGCCTACGACACTATCCATGGCGAGCGCACCATCTTCCCGATTAGCCTGGGCCTGGCCGCGACCTGGGACATGGACGCGATTGCCAAGGTCGGCCGTACCTCGGCCATCGAGGCCTCCGCCGATGCCCTGGACATGACCTTCGCACCCATGGTCGACATTGCCCGCGACCCGCGCTGGGGCCGCACCAGTGAAGGCTTCGGCGAAGACACCTACCTGACTTCGCGCATTGGCCAGGAGATGGTCAAGGGCTTCCAGGGATCGAGTGCGAAGAACCCCGACAGCATCATGGCCATCGTCAAGCACTTCGCCCTGTACGGCGCAGTGGAAGGCGGGCGCGACTACAACACGGTCGATATGAGCCTGCCGAAAATGTACAACGACTACCTGCCGCCCTACCGCGCCGCGCTCGATGCGGGTGCCGGTGGCGTGATGGTCGCGCTCAACTCGATCAACGGCGTGCCAGCCACCTCCAACACCTGGCTGATGAATGACCTGCTGCGCAAGGAGTGGGGCTTCAAGGGCGTGACCATCAGCGACCATGGCGCGATCCAGGAGCTGATCCGTCACGGCGTGGCCAAGGACGGGCGCGAAGCGGCCAAGCTGGCGATCAAGGCCGGCATCGACATGAGCATGAACGACACCCTGTATGGTGAAGAACTGCCCGGCCTGCTCAAGTCTGGCGAAGTGACCCAGGCCGAACTCGACCAGGCGGTGCGCGAGGTTCTGGGTGCCAAGTACGAGATGGGCCTGTTCGACAACCCGTACGTGCGTATCGGCAAGGCCGAGACCGATCTGAAGGACTATTACGCTAACGACCGACTGCACCGCGACGCCGCCCGCGATGTCGCCCGGCGCAGCCTGGTGTTGCTGGAAAACCGTAACCAGACCTTGCCGCTGAAGAAAACCGGCACCATCGCCCTGGTCGGCCCCCTGGCCGATGCACCGATCGACATGATGGGCAGCTGGGCCGCCGATGGCCGCCCCGAGCATTCCGTCACTGTGCGCGAAGGGCTGCGCCGCGCAGTCGGCGACAAGGCCAAGCTGATCTACGCCAAGGGCTCGAATGTCACTGGCGACAAGGCCATGTTTGATTACCTGAACTTCCTCAACTTCGACGCACCGGAAATCGTCGACGACCTGCGCCCTGCCGCCGTGCTGATCGACGAGGCGGTCAAGGCCGCCAAGCAATCCGACGTGGTTGTTGCCGTGGTCGGTGAGTCGCGCGGCATGTCCCACGAGTCGTCAAGCCGCACCACCCTGGAAATTCCCGCGGTGCAACGCGAGCTGATCAAGGCACTGAAGGCCACCGGCAAGCCCCTGGTGCTGGTGCTGATGAACGGCCGCCCGCTGTCGATCGCCTGGGAACGAGACCAGGCCGATGCCCTGCTCGAAACCTGGTTCAGCGGCACCGAAGGCGGCAACGCCATCGCCGATGTGCTGTTTGGCGACTACAACCCGTCCGGCAAGCTGGCCATCACCTTCCCGCGTTCGGTCGGGCAGATCCCGATGTACTACAACCACCTGCGCATCGGCCGTCCGTTCACCCCTGGAAAGCCTGGCAACTACACCTCGCAGTACTTCGAGGAGCCTAATGGCCCGTTGTACCCGTTCGGCTATGGCCTGAGCTACAGCAGCTTCGAGCTGTCGGGGTTGAAGCTTGCCAGCACTCAGCTCAAGCGCGGCGACACCTTGCACGCCAAGGTGACCGTGAAGAACACCGGCAAGCGTGATGGCGAGACTGTGGTGCAGTTGTATCTGCAAGACGTCAGCGCTTCGATGAGCCGTCCGGTCAAGGAACTGAAGAACTTCCAGAAACTGATGCTCAAGGCGGGCGAATCGCGAACCTTGACCTTCAGCATCAGCGAAGAAGACCTGAAGTTCTACAATGGCCAGCTGCAGCGGGTGGCTGAGCCGGGCCAGTTCAATGTGCAGGTCGGGCTCGATTCCGAAGCGGTGCAGCAGCAGAGTTTCGAGTTGCTGTAAGCCTGTGCCGGAGCAAGGCGCCTGCGACGGGGTGCCTTCACCGGCCTCATCGCGGGGCAAGCCCGCGCCCACGCAGTCTCAACAGAAGGATACGCGTGGGAGCGGGCTTGCCCCGCGATGAGGCCGGCACACCTAGCACACCTCCAATAGATCTCAACAGCCCCAGGATCTGCACCATGCCTTCTTCGTTTCGCGCACTGCGCCTGGGCCTGATCGTGTTGCTGATTGTGGTCGGCACCGCTCTGAGCGCCGGCTGGGCCATGCATCAGGCCAAGCGCCAGTCGATGGAAACCGACGCCCGCCGTGCCGCCCAGCAATTGGGCTTGTACGCCAATTCTCTGCATACCCTGATCGAACGCTACCGCGCCCTGCCGGCGGTATTGGCACTGGACCCGGAACTGATCGCCGCCTTGCGTGGCCCGGTCAGCGAGCCGGTGCAAGATGCCCTCAACCGCAAGCTCGAACGCATCAACGGTGCGGCCAACTCCTCTACTCTTGAGTTGCTCGACCATACCGGCCTGGCGGTCGCCGCCAGCAACTGGCGCCTGCCGACCACCTATGTCGGCTCCAACTATGGCTTTCGACCCTACTTCAAACAGACCCGCACCCAGGGCAGTGGCCGCTTCTACGCGGTCGGCGTGACCAGTGGCGTGCCAGGTTATTTCCTCTCAAGCGCGGTCAATGACGAGCAAGGGCGCTTTCTTGGCGCCATGGTGGTCAAGCTGGAGTTCCCCGAACTTGAGCGCGAATGGCGCCAGGGCAGCGATGTACTGTTGGTCAGCGATGCCCGCGGGATCATCTTCATCGCCAACCAGGACGGCTGGCGATATCGCGAACTGGCGCCGCTGACGGGTGCCGACCGCGCAGAACTGGCCGAAACCCGTCAGTACGACAAGCAACCACTGGTCCCGCTGCAGCACCAGGTGTTGACGCGCTTCGATGGCAACAGCTACCTGAGCCGTGTGCAACGCCCGGATGGCCCGGTTGAATACCTGTGGCAAAGCCTGCCGCTGGAAGGCGAAGGCTGGACCTTGCACCTGCTACGCAAACCCCAGGTCAGCGAGGACGGACGCAACGCCGCGCTGGCCGCCGCCGCGATCTGGCTGACCCTGGTGTTCGCCGCGCTGTTCGTCAGCCAGCGCCTGCGCCTGGCGCGCTTGCGCCAGCGCAGCCGTGAAGAGCTCAAGCGCCAGGTCGAAGAGCGCACCCGTGAACTGCGCACCGCCCAGGAGGGGCTGGTGCAGTCGGCCAAACTGGCGGCGCTGGGGCAGATGTCAGCGGCGCTGGCGCATGAGATCAACCAGCCACTGACCACCCAACGCATGCAACTGGAAACCCTGCGCCTGCTGCTGGACCATGGCCGCCTTGATGAAGCGCGCCAAGCCCTGGAGCCGCTGGAGCAAATGCTCGCGCGCATGGCGGCGCTCACCGGCCACCTGAAGACCTTCGCCCGCAATAGCCCTGGTGGGCTGCGCGAACGCCTGGACCTGGCCAATGTGGTCGACCAGGCCCTGCATCTATTGGACGCCCGTATCCGCAGCGATGAAGTCGAAGTGGCGCTGTACCTGGCCCGCCCGGCCTGGGTGCGCGGTGATGCGATCCGCCTGGAGCAGGTGCTGATCAACCTGCTGCGCAATGCCCTCGACGCCATGGCCGACAAACGCTACAAACGCCTGGAGATCCGCATCGAAACTGACAACGGCCAGTGGCGCCTGAGCGTGCTCGACTCCGGTGGCGGTATCGATGAAACCGACTTGGCCAAGGTCTTCGACCCGTTCTTCACCACCAAGCCGGTGGGCGAAGGCCTCGGCCTGGGCCTGGCGATCTCCTATGGCATCGTCCATGATGCCGGCGGCCAGTTGCAAGTCGAGAACCTGCCTGGCGGCGCACGCTTTAGCCTGACCCTGCCTCGCGATCTGGAGCCGGTATGTTGAATTCAGTGATCGTCGTCGATGATGAAGCCAGTATCCGCACCGCGGTCGAACAGTGGCTGAGCCTGTCGGGCTTCAGCGTGCAGCTGTTCGCCCGTGCCGAGGAGTGCCTGGCGCAACTGCCGGCGCACTTCCCAGGGGTGATCATCAGCGATGTGCGCATGCCAGGGATGGGCGGTTTGCAGTTGCTTGAACAGTTACACGCACAAGACCCCGACCTGCCAGTGATACTGCTCACCGGCCACGGTGATGTGCCGATGGCGGTGGAAGCCATGCGCAACGGCGCTTATGACTTTCTGGAAAAGCCCTTCACGCCCCAGCACTTGCTGGGCAGCCTGCGCCGCGCCCTGGAAAAGCGCCAACTGGTGCTGGAGAACCGCCGCCTGCACGAACAGGCCGACCTCAAGGCGCGTTTGGAGGGCACGCTGCTGGGCATGTCCCAGGGCCTGCAGCAACTGCGCCGACAGGTGCTGGACCTGGCCAGCCTGCCGGTCAACGTGCTGATTCGAGGGGAAACCGGCAGCGGCAAGGAGCGTGTGGCGCGCTGCCTGCACGACTTCGGGCCGCGCGCCGACAAGCCGTTCGTGGCGCTCAATTGCGCAGCGATCCCGGAAGCGTTGTTCGAAGCCGAACTGTTTGGCCATGAAAGCGGCGCCTTCACCGGTGCTCAGGGCAAACGCATCGGCAAGCTGGAATACGCCAACGGCGGCACGGTGTTTCTCGACGAAATCGAGAGCATGCCGTTGGCCCAACAGGCCAAGCTGCTGCGGGTGATCCAGGAGCAGAAGCTCGAACGCCTGGGCGCCAACCAAAGCATCAATGTCGACCTGAGAATTATCGCCGCAACCAAACCGGATCTGCTGGAAGAAGCCCGCGCCGGTCGCTTCCGGGAAGACCTGGCCTATCGCTTGAACGTCGCCGAACTGCGCCTGGCACCGCTGCGCGAACGGCGAGAAGACATCCCGCTGCTGTTCGAGTTTTTCGCCCGCACCAGCGCCGAGCGCTTGAACCGCAGCGCATTTGCGCTATCCGGGGCACAGTTGGCGCAATTGTTGGCCCACGATTGGCCAGGCAATGTCCGCGAGCTGGCCAATGCCGCAGAACGCCATGCCTTGGGGCTGGCGGCGTCCAGTGCCGAGCAGAGCCACGGCGGGCCATCGTTGGTCGAACAGATGGAAGCCTTCGAGGCGCAATGCCTGCGCGCCGCCCTGCGCCAGCATAAGGGTGAAATCAAGGGCGTGATGGAAACCCTGCAACTGCCACGGCGGACGTTGAATGAGAAGATGCAGCGCCATGGTCTGATTCGAGAAGATTTCATTGAGCGCGAATAGGCGGATTTTTGCCTATTTCATCTTTAAGATAAGCGGATATCCGCTCATTTAAGGCGATTTACCTGAACGGTGGTGGCGCACGGCACGCATTGTGCGACAACAAGCCGCAGCCTCAATCGCCTCGTGCAAGGCCTTGGTTACGCGGTTTCACTGTTTTTTGCGGGAGCGCACGACACCATGGTGCGCCCCCAAATGGATCGCCCTGCACCCATCTGGCACACCTTCTGCAAACACCTGTGCAAGCGCACCCCAGCGCGCTCCACAAAAACAACGAGAAGGTTACCTCTGATGGATAACGCCACCTCCCTGCCAACCGGGGCGGCCATAGCGCCTGCCGCGGAAAAAACCACCGCCAGCCGTCTCAAGTCGATTTTCAGCGGCTCGATCGGCAACATGGTCGAGTGGTACGACTGGTACGTCTACGCTGCATTCTCGCTGTACTTCGCCAAGGCCTTCTTCCCCGCTGGCGACACCACCGCACAACTGCTCAACACCGCCGCAATTTTCGCCGTGGGCTTCCTGATGCGCCCAATCGGCGGCTGGCTGATGGGCCTGTACGCCGACCGCAAGGGCCGCAAAGCGGCATTGATGGCCTCGGTCCTGCTGATGTGCGCAGGCTCGCTGGTCATCGCCCTGACCCCGGGCTATGAAACCATCGGCGTCGCCGCCCCGATCCTGCTGGTACTTGCGCGCTTGCTGCAAGGCCTGTCGGTGGGCGGTGAATACGGCACCTCGGCTACCTACCTCAGCGAAATGGCCAGCAAGGAGCGTCGTGGCTTCTTCTCAAGCTTCCAGTACGTGACGCTGATCTCTGGCCAGCTCATTGCCCTGGCAGTGCTGATCATTCTGCAGAACACCCTGACCACCGAAGAGCTGTACGCCTGGGGCTGGCGTGTACCGTTCGTGATCGGCGCGCTGTGCGCAGTGGTCGCGCTGTACCTGCGTCGTGGCATGGAAGAGACTGCCTCCTTCACCAAGAAAGAGAAGTCCAAGGAAAGCCTGATGCGCACCCTGATGCGCCATCCCAAGGAGCTGCTGACCGTAGTCGGCCTGACCATGGGCGGTACCCTGGCCTTCTACACCTACACCACCTACATGCAGAAGTACCTGGTCAACACCGTGGGCATGAGCATCAGTGACTCGACCACCATTTCGGCGGCTACGTTGTTCCTGTTCATGTGCCTGCAACCGGTGATTGGCGGCCTGTCCGACAAGATTGGCCGGCGCCCGATCCTGATCGCCTTCGGCGTGCTCGGCACCCTGTTCACCGTACCGATCCTCAGCACCCTGCACACCATCACCACCTGGTGGGGCGCGTTCTTCCTGATCATGGCGGCGCTGATCATCGTCAGCGGCTACACCTCGATCAACGCCGTGGTCAAAGCCGAGCTGTTCCCTACTGAAATCCGCGCCCTGGGCGTGGGCCTGCCGTACGCGCTGACCGTGTCGATCTTCGGCGGCACCGCCGAGTACGTGGCGCTGTGGTTCAAGAGCGTCGGCATGGAGAGCGGCTTCTACTGGTACGTCACCGGCTGCATCGCGTGCTCGCTGCTGGTCTACGCGACCATGAAAGACACCAAGACCCACTCGCGGATCACGACCGACTGATCCTGCTCGGGCTGTAACCAGAAAGGGGCGCACCGTCAGACGGTGCGCCCCTTTTGCATTTGGGCAGTTCGCTTTTGGGGTAAACCCGCTCTCACAGAGTCCAAACGATGTGGCAAACCTGTGAAGCCGCTATAGCTCGACGAACGGTCTGAGCGTTAATTACTCATTAATCCCCCGCCGTCATCCTGACATTGCTGACCAACCTGCCAAGAAATCACTCCCCCGGGTAAATGACCTCGGGAATTCCCAGGCATTCAAACAAATATCGATAAATACGATTATTAAACCCAGATATTTGCGCTTTTTAATCAAATTAATCGGTGTAACATTAAACCCATAGAAACAAACAACCCAACGACTCACCGGAGCAACGACCATGAAAAACAAACTGATCCTGACCCTGGCTCTCTCTGTACTGGCTACTGGCGCCTTCGCCGAAGACGGTTTTGACCGCACCACCGCCCACAACTTCGCCACCGCTCAAACCCAGTCGGCGGCCTATGCAGAAGATGGTTTTGACCGCACTGGCGGCGCACGCTTCGCCGAAGATGGCTTCGATCGCACTGGCGGCGCACGCTTCGCCGAAGACGGCTTCGACCGCACTGGCGGCGCACGCTTCGCTGAAGATGGCTTCGACCGCACTGGCGGCGCACGCTTCGCCGAAGATGGCTTCGATCGCACTGGCGGCGCACGCTTCGCCGAAGACGGTTTCGATCGCACCAACGCCCACCGCATCAGCTGATTGCTGATGCTCACACCCAGCCCGGCTTCGGTCGGGCTTAATCATTTCCAGCAAGGCTCAGGCTTGGCACACTAGGCGCCTCGTCCATCCCAGAGGAAGGGCCCCGGCCCTGAGCAGATGTACTACTACGAACCCGCCAAAGGCCACGGCCTGCCCCACGACCCGTTCAACGCCATCGTCGGCCCTCGACCCATCGGCTGGATCTCTTCGCAAGACCGCGAAGGCCGCCTGAACCTGGCGCCATACAGCTTCTTCAACGCCTTCAATTACATTCCACCGATCATCGGTTTCTGCAGTGTCGGGCGCAAAGACAGCCTGAACAATATCGAGCAGATCGGCGAATTCGTCTGGAACCTGGCCACTCGGCCACTGGCCGAGCAGATGAACCAAAGCTGCGCAGCAGTCGCTGCGGAAGTCGATGAGTTCGTCTTGAGTGGCCTGACGCCAACGGCATCGCGGTTGGTCGGCGTGCCGCGGGTGGGTGAAAGCCCGGTCGCCTTCGAATGCAAGGTCAGCCAGATCGTCCAGCTCAAACGCGCTGACCAGGAGCTGGTGCCCAGCTGGCTGATCCTCGGTGAAGTAGTGGCGGTGCACATCGCCGAGCATCTGCTCAAAGACGGCATCTACGACACCGCTGCCGGCGAGCCGATCCTGCGCGGCGGCGGCCCGCAGGACTACTTCGAACTGGGCAACCTGTTCAAGATGGGCCGGCCCCAGGTCAACAGCTGATCACCAGATCAGCTCGCCCTCTTCGCTCACCCCTTGCAGGCGTTCAAGCTCGGCGCAGGCGGCCTCATCGGCCGCTATCGCGCCTTTGAACACCTGGCCATCGAGCACCTTGTGAAAGCGCGGGGTGCCCATGCCGTTCAATGCCTTCACGGCAATCGCCGCGTTATAACCACCACCTTCTACGGGGACCATCGCCGAAACCGCTTCGAAGTGGGGGAACTCTCTACGTGCCATCGTGCAATCCAGTCTGGGTAAAAGTGCGCATTCTAACCCGAGCCCTGGTCACTGAAGGTATGCAGATCGAGGCTGGCGACCACATGCGCCTGCACCAGCTCACCAAACAGATCGAGATTAGGCGAGGCAAAATAGCCACTCATCGCCTGCTGATCGCGCCAGCTGCCGCTGAGCAGCCACAGGTCGTCATCCGCTTGCGAGCGCTGCACGCTGAAACTCAGGCAGCCGGGCATGCGCAGCGATGGCTCGAGCAGGTCACGCAGGCGCACGCCGAGTTCCGCCGAACGACCGTTGCTGGCACGGATAAAAGCCAAGTGAGTGACCGGTTGGCGTTGGGTCATGAACGATCTCCTTGAAGCGGGGCGGACGGAAAAACCAGGCTGGCCAGCGTAGGGCCTGGCCCGCGCGCGCCGTTAGGCCATTACTGCACGCCGATTGCCTGATCCTGCCACGCTGCAGGATCAGGCAATCGACGTGCAGTAATCGACTAGCGCCGCGGCTTGCCCAAACCTATCCTGCTGGTCACTACATAGGATCCACGCCATGACCACGCCAGCGACCCTCGAACCGACTTTGGAGACCCTGCGCCAGGAGCTTTCCGGGCTGATCCTGCGCCACACCGCCGAGACCAATGGGGTTGAATCGGTGATCGACGGCTTGTTCCTGAGTCGCTATGAGGAGAATGTGCGCGGTATGCCTGCCCTGGCGCAGCCAGCCCTGTGCATCCTTGCCCAGGGTAACAAGACGCTGTTTCTCGGCGATGAACGCTACACCTACGACCCCCTGCACTACATGGTGGTCTCGGTGACCTTGCCAATAACCGGGGCAATGCTTGATGCCTGCCCAGAGAATCCATGCCTGGGCCTGCGCCTGGACATCGACCCGGCCGAAATTAGCCAGCTCATCGCCCAAAGCGGCCCGATGCTGGTGCCCAGCATGCCGTCGGGGCGCGGACTGTTCGTCGAACGCAGCGACGTGACCTTGCTCGATGCGCTGCTGCGCCTGGTGCGGCTACTCGACTCGCCAAGAGATATCGCAGTGCTTGCGCCATTGGTTCGTCGCGAGCTGCTGTACCGCGTATTGCGTGGTCCCCAAGGTCATCGCCTGTATGAAATAGCCTTGGCCAACAGCCAGACCCACCGGGTATGCCAGGCCATTGCCTGGCTCAACCAGCATTACCAGCAACCGCTGCGCATCGAGGACCTGGCGCGTGAGGTCAACCTGAGTACCTCGACCCTGCATCACCGTTTCAAGGCCGTGACCTCAATGAGCCCGTTGCAGTATCAAAAGCAACTGCGCCTGCAAGAAGCGCGGCGGCTGATGCTCAATGATGGGATAGAAGCAGCGGTGGCGGGCTATCGGGTGGGCTACGAGAGCCCGTCGCAGTTCAGCCGCGAGTACAGCCGCCTGTATGGCGCCCCGCCGATTCGGGATGTGGCCAGGCTGAGGGCCAGCGCCAACTGACTACTGTTGCGTAGCACTGTCCTGCTTGCGTCGGTGGCGGCCTCTTCGCGGGCAAGCCCGCTCCCACAAGGACCGCGCTGCTCTATGTCGCAGCGCTGTACATGTTTCCCCAGACCACCTCCCACAGGCAAACGCTGCCCGTGGTCCAACGCTGTACCTGTGGGAGCGGGCTTGCCCGCGAACGAGGGCGCAGCCCTCGCAGCGGTCGTCAGCCCTGCACAGCCTGCTGCCACTGCGCCTGATCCACCTGGATCAAGGTCGGCCCCTTACGCTCGACAGCGCTAGCCAACGCCGCCTGCAATTGCGCCACATCCGCCACATCCTCAGCCGCCGCACCCAACGCCCGCGCCACGCCGATAAAATCCGGCGTATGAATATCCACGCCCACCGGCTCAATCGCCCGATTGACCATGTACTTCTTGATTTCCTCATAGCCCTGGTTATTCCACAGCAGCACGATCAGCGGCACCTGCGCTTCCACCGCGCTGGCCAGCTCCGGCAGGGTGAATTGCAGGCCACCATCGCCGATCAGGCACACTGCGGGCGAGCGCTGGCTGACCTGCTCGGCACTACCGAGCCAGGCCCCCATGGCCGCTGGCAAGGCGTAGCCAAGCGTCCCGTAGCCAGTGGAGGCATTGAACCAGCGGCGCGGCTGATCAAGGTCCAGGGTCAGATTGCCGGTGTACACCGGTTGGGTCGAGTCGCCGACCAGGATCGCCCGGGGCAACGTTTGCAGGACCGCCGTCAACAGGCGCGTCTGACTCAGGGTCGGCTGATCCCAACCAGCCGCCAACGCCTGGCGCAACTGACCCACCCGGGCCACCCCCCACTGCGCCTCAAGCACCGCTGGCGGCTGCGCCTGCAACGCAGCGAGCAACGCCCCTGTCGCTTGTTGGGCGTCGGCCACCAGCGCCAGCTCAGGCAAGTAATTGCGAACTGTCTGGTCAGGGTCGATGTCGATCCGCAGCAAGCTGCCGGGAATCTCGAAGCCACCCTTGAAGGTCACGTCGTAATCGGTCTCGGCCAACTCGGTGCCGATTGCCAGCACCACATCGGCCTCGGCCACCAACGCGCGGGTGGCGGACAGCGATTGGGTCGAGCCGATCTGCAGCGAGTGAGCGGCTGGCAGCAGGCCCTTGGCATTGATGGTCAGCGCTACCGGGGCCTGCAAGTGTTCGGCGAGAGCGGTCACTTCCACCCCTGCGGCCAGTGCGCCACCGCCAGCGAGGATCAGTGGCCGGCGGGCCTTGGCCAGGCGTTCGGCCATCAGCGTTACAGTCGAAGGTGATGCAGCGGCGCGGCTGGTACGCACCGGCCGCCCTGGTAGCAAGTGATCGGCTGGCTCGACCAGCACATCCAGCGGGATCTCGATATGCACCGGACGCGGCCGCCCCCCCTCGAACACCGCGAAAGCCCGCGCCAGCACGTGCGGCAGGTCATCTGCACACATCAGGGTATGAGAGAACGCCGCCACCCCGGCAACCAGCGCAGACTGATTAGGCAGCTCGTGCAACTTGCCACGCCCACCACCGAGCGAGTCGCGCGACTGCACGCTGGAGATCACCAGCATCGGGATCGAATCGGCATAGGCCTGGCCCATGGCAGTGGTGATGTTGGTCATGCCAGGGCCGGTGATGATGAAGCACACCCCAGGCTTGGCGCGGGTGCGCGCGTAGCCGTCGGCCATGAACCCTGCGCCCTGCTCGTGGCGCGGAGTGATATGGCGGATGGATGAGCCAGCAAGTCCGCGATAGAGCTCCACGGTATGCACGCCGGGGATGCCGAAGACATGGTCCACGCCATAGCCTTCGAGCAGTTTGACCAATACTTCGCCACAGGTTGCCATCGTTCGATACCCAGCTTTGTTGTTGAAATCAGGGCTCATTGGAACCAAGCAGCCGGTATCGCCACAATGCAAAAAAACACATACTAGCCATGTCCTCAGATCATGGCTGACTGCGATGAAACGCCTCCCTCCCCTGCCTGCACTGCACACGTTTCTGGTGACTGCCCAGCACTGCAACTTCACCCGTGCGGCGCAGCAGTTGCACATCACTCAAGGTGCGGTCAGTCGGCAGATCGCCAGCCTCGAAGAGCACTTGGGCTATGCCCTGTTCCAGCGCCAGGCGCGCGGCCTGAGCCTGACCCGCGAAGGCCAGGACTGGCTGCCGCGGGTGCAGCAGGTGTTTGCCTTGATCGACCAAGGTGTGCGTGAAGTGGGCGGGCGCAGCGCCACCCTGCAACTCAAAGCGCCAACCTGCGTGATGCGCTGGCTACTGCCGTGCCTGATGGAGTGGCAGGCCCTGCGTCCGGATGTGCCGGTGGAGCTGACCACCACCGTGCAGCATGGGGTGGATTTTCGTCGCGAAGGGTTCGATGCGGCGGTGGTCTACGGCAATGCGCCCAATCATGGGCTGCGGGTGCGCAAGCTGTTCGATGAGCAGTTGACCCCGGTGTGCGCACCGTCCTTGCTAGATGGATCAGTGCCGTTGGCGCAGCTTGAAGATCTGGCTGGGCACATGCTCCTGCACCCTTCGCGCGACGAGCATGACTGGCGGCTGTGGCTACAGGCGGCGGGGGCAGGGTTCGATCTGCACGGCCCGCGCCAGCACTTCGAAACCCTGGACATGGCGATGGCCATGGCCTCGCAGGGCACTGGCGTGGCGATTGGCGACTGGGCGCTGATTGGGGATGACCTACGCAGCGGCAGGTTGTGCATGCCGTTTGGCTTGAAGGTGATGACGGGGAAGGCGTATTACCTGGCAAGCCCAGCCAAGAGCCCCCCTGCGGGGTTGATCGAGTTGCTGGATTGGCTGGAACAACGTGCCAGCCAGTGATGCTGTGCTGGATGGGCCGCTCTGCGGCCCCAGCATTCAGTACCCGACCGTAAAGCGCTGCCGCGAATGCGCCGGTTTCTCCAGCTCATCAAGCATGGCAATGGCGTAATCGGCGAAGCTGATCCAGCTTTTGCCATCCGCCCCGATCAGCAGATGATCCTTGCCCAATTGGTAATGCCCACTGCGCGGCCCTTCGACAAACTCCGCCGACGGCGACAGGAACGTCCAATCCAGGTTCTGCTCCTGACGCAGCGTTTCAAGAAAACGCACCCCGGCCGTAGCTTCAGCCTTGTAAGCCTCAGGGAAATCCGGGCTATCGATCACCCGATGCCCCGACGGCAACAGCAGGCTACCTGCCCCACCCACCACCAGCAGCCGCTTGACCCCGGCACGCTTGACCGGCTCGATGATCGCACGCGGTTCGAGGGTGGAGAAGTGCGCCGCGCTCAGCACCGCGTCGACCCCAGCCACAGCCTGCTGCAACGCTGCACTGTCCTTGGCATCCAGGGCCTTTACAGTAACGCCCTCGCGCCCTTGCAACGCGGACGGATCACGGGCGATGGCCACGACACTGTGACCACGGCGCAGGGCCTCTTCCAGCAACTGGCTGCCAGCCCGTCCGGTAGCACCGATAATTGCGATCTTGCTCATGGGAAACACTCCATCAGGTTGAAAGGGATTACCACTTCATCTCGCCCTTGGCGACCTTGGCGCTGAGCTCCAACGAGCTTTCGTCGGCAAGGTCTGGGTAACGCGCTTTCATGGCTGCGATCAGCGCGTTGGCATCCTTGGCCTTCGCGGTTTCGCTGTCGAAGGCACGAATGTAGTTGGCAGTGAAGCGCACCGCGTCCAGCGATTGGCTGCTTTTGCCCAGATAGTGACCAGGGATCACCGTGCGCGGAGCCAACTGCTCAATGCGTTGCAGCGTCGCCAGCCAATCGGCGTGGGATTGCGTGGTCTGGGTATCGGCCATCCACACGTGAATATGCTCGGCCACCACCACGCCACCGACCACCGCCTTGATCGACGGAATCCAGACGAAACTGCGATCAGGCTGCGGGCCGTCCAGGCCGATGATCTGCAGCGCCTGCCCTTCCAGCTCAAGGCGATCGCCTTGCAGCACTTGCGGAACGACCAGACGCGTGGGCTGATCAGCGCCCATCTGCGGCCCCCAATAGGCTAGCTTGGCATCCATGGTCTTGCGGATATGCGCCACGGTGGCCGCAGAGGCCACCACCCGTGCCTTGGGGAAGGCTGCGGTCAGGGTCTGCAGGCCAAAGTAATAGTCCGGGTCGCCATGGCTGATATAGATCGTGGTCAAGCGCTTGTCGCTGGCCCGCAGGCGTTGTACCACTTGCTCGGCCTGGGCCTTGCCGAACTGAGCGTCGACCAGAATCGCCTCATGCTCGCCACTGACGATCACCGAACTGACTGGAAAGATCGCCTCATGACCTGGCTTATAGACCTCAAGCTGCAAAGGCTCGGTAGCCAGTACGGGGCCTGCGAGTGCTGCGCACGCCAGCAACACGCTGCGCAAGGGGGTAAGAAATGACATTGGCTGATCCTGTGAATGGTCGATGCAGGACAGCTTAGTTGCCCGATCCATTACAAAAAATGCGATGCTGTTACATAGTTTGTTTCCAAAATCGAGCAGATCATGGACCGTCTTAACGCCATGCGCGTGTTTGTCACCGTCGTCGACCTGGGTAGCCAGTCGGCAGCTGCGGATCATCTGCAGATGTCCAGGCCAGTGGTGTCGCGCTATCTGGCAGAACTGGAAGACTGGGTCGGCGCACGCCTGATGCAGCGCACCACGCGCAAACTCAGCCTGACCGCCGCTGGCCAGGAGACGCTGCCGCGCTGCCGGCAAATGCTGGAGTTGGCGGGCGACCTGCAAAGCGCCGTGCGCCAGCCGGACGATGCGCCACGCGGGGAGCTGCGCATTAGCGTCAGTACGTCATTTGGCCAAGCGCAACTGGTCGATGCAGTAGCGGAGTATGTGGGCTTGTTTCCAGGGGTTAAGGTCGAGCTGCAGATGCTCGATCGCACGGTCAATCTGGTCGACGAGCGCATCGACTTGGCGATTCGTACCAGCAACGACCTTGATCCCAACCTGATCGCCCGCCGCCTGACGGTCTGCCGCTCTGTGGTCTGCGCCGCCCCCGCTTACCTGCAAACCCATGGCGTACCGCAACAGGTGGAGGAGTTGAGCCAACACAATTGCCTGACCCATGCCTATTTCGGCCATAGCCTGTGGCATTTCGAAGTGGATGGCCGTCAGCTCGCCGTGCCGGTGCAAGGCAATATCAGCGCCAACGAAGCCATGACCTTGCAGAAGGCCGCGCTGGCCAGCGCAGGCATCGCCATGCTGCCGACTTACCAGGCAGCTTGCGCCCTCAAAAAGGGCGAACTGCTGCGCTTGCTGCCGCAGGCCAAGCCCCGGGAGCTGAACCTGAATGCGGTCTATACCTCGCGCAAGCACATGCCGGCGACCTTGCGCAGCATGCTCGATTTTCTTGCTCAGCGTTTCAAGGATGAGCCGCAGTGGGATAGCGGCATTTAGGCCGCCACTGCCTACAAAGTGATCAGACTGACCTATGCTTGTAGTTACCACCTGTCGCTGTTGAAGGAGGTAAGCTCGATGAGCATAAGAACAAGAAGATGCGCCGTGGCCTTCGCCTTGGTCGCGGTCGCAGGCCTCTATGGCTCGGCCTGCTGGCGAGTCGAACTGCTACGCAACCAGCCCAACTCGGCGGCCAGTTGCGCCCAGGAGCACTGCGTTCCCCACACCGCGACCCTGAGCGCCGTCAGATAAGCCGACGGCAGCCTGCCGTTACTCTTCGACGCTCATGTATTCCTTGGCCCAGCGGATGTAGTCCTCAGGCTGGGTGTAGGTGTGCGAAAGCTCGGTAGCGCTGAGGTTCTCGGACTTGTTCTGCTGGCCACGCTGCAAGCGCAGGCAATCATAGGTCGCCTTGATCGCGGCAAAGTAGGCGGCGTGCCCATCGACCACGATCCGCACCCCCAGGCGCGCCAGACGCTCGTCGTCACGCAGATTCGGGTTGCCGTAGCTGACCAGCATCAGCGGCACGCTCAAGTGCTCGGCAATCTGCTCCAGGTGATCGAAGTCCTTCACCCCGACCATGCAGATCGCATCGGCGCCGGCCTTCTGGTAGCTCTGCGTGCGCACGATGATTTCTTCGGTGGTGAGCACCCCGGCGTTGGTGCGGGCGATGATCGACAGCGACGAATCGACCCGTGCCTCGATGGCTGCGCGCACCTTGCCAACACCCTCTTCCACTGAAATCAGGTCAGTCGACTTACGGCCAAACTGTGCTGGCAACAGGGTGTCTTCAATGGTCAGCGCGGCCACACCGGCGCGCTCGAGCTCGATCACCGTGCGCATCACGTTCAGCGCATTGCCATAGCCATGGTCGGCGTCAGCCATCACTGGCAACTGGGCAACACGGCCGATGCGGGTGGCCTGTTCGACGAACTCGCTCAGGGTGATCAGGGCGAAGTCAGGCGCGGCCAGCACCTGCAGCGAAGCGACCGAACCGCCAAGGATGCCCACCTCAAAACCGAGGTCGGCGGCGATGCGTGCGGACATCGGGTCAAAGACCGAGGCGGTGTGATAGCACGAGCCTGAGGCGAGCAGTTTACGGAAGGCAAAACGCAGATCTTGGTGGGAAGCCTTGGGCATGATCACTCCGCAATAACGTTGAAATTGAACTGGCTGACAACCGACCCCGAAATTGGGTCTACCTGACCTGTTCCAACCGTCGCCATCTGGGCGGTCATGCTCGACATGCAGGCAGAGGAATAAAAGGCGTGGGATACAGCGACCGGAAAATCTGCGGCAAAATGATGCACCAAGCTGGTGCAAACCCCTGATTTCAGCCTCTGCGGCCCGGCCACGATATCACGCAGCCATGCACATCCGGGTGAAAGGGCTAATGCCGATCTTGCATAGGGAATGCACATACTACATAGGAAGCTACCTAAGTCAGGTTACACTTGGCCAGCGTGAGCAGCCCGCGATCCGGCTGTTTTCAATTACAAGGTATGACCGTGACCGCCGCCCTGCCCCCCGCCGTCCTGCGCAGTGTCCTCAGCGCCCTGATGCTGGCGATCTTTCTCGGTGCCCTGGACCAGACCATCGTCGCCGTCTCGCTGCCAGCGATCTCGGCCCAGTTCAACGATGTCGGGCTGCTGGCCTGGGTGATTTCTGGCTACATGGTGGCGATGACCGTGGCCGTGCCGATCTACGGCAAACTCGGCGATCTGTATGGCCGTCGGCGGATGATCCTCACCGGCACCGCGCTATTCACCCTCGCCTCGGTGTTTTGCGCGTTGGCGCAGAACATCGAGCAGCTGGTCTTGGCCAGGGTGCTGCAAGGGGTCGGCGCAGGCGGCATGGTCTCGGTCAGCCAGGCGATCATCGGTGACTACGTGGCGCCGCGCGAGCGTGGCCGCTATCAGGGCTACTTCAGCAGCATGTACGCGCTGGCCAGCGTGGCCGGGCCGGTGTTTGGTGGCTGGCTAACCGAGTACCTGTCCTGGCACTGGGTGTTCTGGATCAACCTGCCGCTGGGCCTGGCGGCGCTCTGGGTGATCAACCGCGCCTTGCGCGGCATGCCAGTCAAGCGCCGTGAAGCACAGGTGGATTACCTCGGGGCGGTGCTACTGATTATTGGCCTGGGCAGTCTGTTGCTTGGCATTACCCTGGTCGGTCAGGGACATGCCTGGCTGTCCACGCCCGTGTTGGCGCTGTTCGGCTGCGCCCTGCTGGGGTTGCTGCTGTTCATTGGCCATGAGCGCCGTTGCCAGGAGCCGCTGCTGCCCCTCTCGCTGTTCAGCAATCGGGTCGCTGTGCTGTGCTGGGTGGTGATCTTCTTCGCCAGCTTCCAGTCGATTTCCCTGACCATGCTGATGCCGCTGCGTTACCAAGGCATTACCGGCGCGGGCGCCGATAGCGCGGCCCTGCACCTGCTGCCATTGGCCATGGGGCTGCCGATGGGAGCGTTTGGCGGCGGCCGGCTGACCAGCCTGACTGGCCGCTACAAGCCGCAGATTCTTGCCGGCGCGGTATTGATGCCGCTGGCGATTTTCGCCATGGCCCTCACCCCGCCGCAGTCGGGGTTACTCAGCGCTGTGTTCATGCTGCTGGTGGGCATTGCCTGCGGTTTGCAATTTCCGACCTCGCTGGTGGGTACGCAAAGCTCGGTGCAGATCAAGGACATTGGCGTTGCCACCAGCACCACCAATCTGTTCCGCTCGCTGGGCGGCGCGATGGGCGTTGCCTGTATGTCCAGCCTGATGCTGGCGCTGCTGCACGATGGCGGGTTTGCGTTGCTGGGTAATCCGCTACTGGGCAGTTTGCAGGCGGGGGATGCAGACCCAGCGACCCAGGCGCGGCTGCTGGAGATGTTCAAGCAGTTGTTGATCGGCAGCGCAGCGGTGGCCGTGTTGGGCTTGTTCGCGGCGATCGGTTTGCCGGATCGGCAATTGCGCGGGCATTGAGCTGGCATTGCAGGACGAGGTGGTTGGACGGGCGCTATCGCGGGGCAAGCCCGCTCCCACGCTTCCCAGCAGGGGCCAGCAGCGCGAGCAAGCCCAGGCTTCCCAGCAGGGGCCAGCAGCGTGGGAGCGGGCTTGCCCCGCGATAGCGTCAGTTCGGCCGGCCCATTAACTGTCCCTTAATACAACCGGGCAACACTTCCTCACAATCCTTAACAAAGTGTCATTTGCGCATGCCAGGGCTCAAGCGCAGCATATCCAGCCCGGTATCGACCCATTGCTCGGCGTTGGCCAGCAGGTCGAAGCTGTCCGGCAGCAACAACCAGCGGCCAATCAACCCGTCTACATAGGCGAACAGGGCGATGGCGGCACGCTCCACATCCAGATCCGCAGGTAACTGTTCACGGCGTACTGCATTGGCCAACGCGAGGGTGATGCCCTCATGGCAATCAAGGATCGCGCCTTGGCGCTGCTGACGAATTTCACACATCTCATCGGTGAACTCGCACTTGTGATGCAGGATTTCATTGATACGCCGGGTTCGGGCGTCCAGCACCAACTCGGTAAAGACCTGCAGCAACAGCTTGCGCATGCAGCCGAGCGGGTCTACTTCATCTTCGCTCTCGCTGGCGCGAGCCAGGTGGTCGTGGGTTTCGTGCAGGCTGTCAAGCAGCGCCTGGACCAACTCCGCCTTGTTGTTGAAGTGCCAGTAGATCGCCCCACGGGTGACCCCCGCAAGCTCCGCGATGTCGGCCAGGGTAGTTCGCGCAACCCCGCGCTTATAGAAGGCCTTTTCCGCCGCCTCGATGATCTGGGCGCGGGTTTCCTGGGCTTCCTCTTTGGTTCGACGGACCATGGCAGCACAACCTCATCAGGGCCCAGCCGCTCACGCGGCAGCTGGGAATCAGGCCGGGGGCACCTCTGCATGGGCGACTCCCGGGGCAATTGAAGGCTCGGTGTGGCAACTGACCACTACCGTATGGTATTTACAAACAACCATGAATGTAAGTATATTCGTTAGTAAGCTATTAATCCAGCCGATAGCATTTTTTCTGACAAGACTCTTCCATTATTCTTGAGCGTCTCCCAGCTCTCGCGACCCGAGGATCCTCATGCAATTCAAGCCAGCCGTCACCGCCCTGGTTTCCGCCGTCGCCCTGGCAACACTGCTAAGTGGCTGTAAGAAAGAAGAGGCGGCACCTGCGCCGCAGGCTCCTCTGGTCGGCGTCGTCACCCTGCAACCACAAGCCTTTACCCTGACCTCGGAACTGCCGGGGCGCACCACTGCGTTCCGCGTCGCCGAAGTTCGGCCACAGGTCAATGGCATCATTCTCAAGCGCCTGTTCAAAGAAGGCAGCGAGGTCAAGGAAGGTCAGCAGCTGTACCAGATCGACCCCTCTGTGTACGAAGCCAACCTGGCCAACGCCCAGGCCAACTTGCAGGCTACCCGTTCGTTGGCCGAGCGCTACAAGCAGCTGATCGACGAGCAGGCCGTATCCAAACAGGAATACGACGACGCCAATGCCAAACGATTGCAGGCCGAAGCGTCGCTCAAGAGCGCCCAGATCGACCTGCGCTACACCAAGGTCCTGGCACCCATCAGTGGCCGGATCGGCCGCTCCTCGGTGACCGAAGGCGCGCTGGTGAGCAATGGCCAGACCAACGCCATGGCCACTATCCAGCAGCTCGACCCAATCTACGTCGACGTGACCCAGTCCACGGCCGAGCTGCTCAAGCTGCGCCGCGACCTGGAAAGCGGCCAACTGCAGAAGGCCGGGGAAAACGCCGCCAAGGTTCAGCTGATCCTGGAAGATGGCAGCAAGTTCGCCCAAGAAGGCCGCCTGGAATTCTCCGAAGTGTCGGTCGACGAGACCACAGGTTCCGTGACCCTGCGTGCCGTGTTCCCTAACCCAGAACACACCCTGCTGCCGGGCATGTTCGTCCACGCTCGCCTGCAGAACGGGGTCAACGCCAACGCCATCCTGGCACCGCAACAGGGCGTAACCCGTGACCTGAAAGGCACGCCAACGGCGATGGTGGTCAACCAGGAGAACAAGGTCGAGCTGCGTCAACTCAAGGCCAGCCGCACCCTGGGCAGCGACTGGCTGATCGAGGAAGGCCTCAACCCAGGCGATCGCCTGATCACCGAAGGCCTGCAATACGTACGCCCCGGCGTCGAGGTCAAAGTCGGCGAAGCCACCAACGTCAAGAAGCCGGGCAATCCTCAGGCCAATGCGGCGAAAGCAGACGGCAAAGCGGAGTAAACCATGTCGAAGTTCTTTATCGATCGCCCGATCTTCGCCTGGGTGATCGCCCTGGTGATCATGCTGGTCGGCGCCTTGTCGATCCTGAAGCTGCCGATCAACCAGTACCCAAGCATCGCGCCGCCGGCCATCGCCATCGCCGTGACCTACCCGGGCGCCTCGGCGCAGACGGTGCAGGACACCGTGGTGCAGGTCATCGAGCAGCAGCTCAACGGCATCGACAACCTGCGGTATGTGCAGTCGGAAAGTAACTCCGACGGCAGCATGACCATTACCGCGACCTTCGAGCAGGGCACCAACCCTGATACGGCGCAGGTCCAGGTGCAGAACAAGCTGAACCTGGCCACCCCACTGCTGCCGCAAGAAGTGCAGCAGCAGGGTATCCGTGTCACCAAGGCAGTGAAAAACTTCCTGATGGTGATCGGCCTGGTGTCCGAAGACGGCAGCATGACCAAGGATGACTTGGCCAACTACATCGTCTCGAACATGCAGGACCCGGTCTCGCGTACCGCAGGTGTCGGTGACTTCCAGGTGTTCGGCGCCCAGTACGCCATGCGCATCTGGCTCGATCCGGCCAAGCTGAACAAGTTCCAGCTGACCCCGGTTGACGTGCGCACTGCGGTTACCGCGCAGAACGTCCAGGTGTCCAGCGGTCAGCTCGGCGGCCTGCCAGCCCTGCCGGGTACCCAGCTCAACGCCACCATCATCGGCAAGACCCGCCTGCAAACCGCCGAGCAGTTCGAGAAGATCCTGCTCAAGGTCAACAGCGATGGCTCGCAGGTGCGCCTGGGTGACGTTGCCAAGGTCGGCCTGGGCGGTGAGAACTACGCGGTCAGCGCGCAGTTCAACGGCAAGCCGGCCTCGGGCCTGGCGGTCAAGCTCGCCACCGGCGCCAACGCCCTGGACACTGCCACGGCGCTGCGCAAGACCATCAGCGACCTGGAGCCATTCTTCCCGCCTGGGATGAAAGCGGTGTTCCCGTATGACACCACGCCCGTGGTCACCGAATCGATCAGCGGGGTAATCCACACCCTGATCGAAGCGGTAGTGCTGGTGTTCCTGGTGATGTACCTGTTCCTGCAGAACTTCCGCGCCACGGTGATTACCACCATGACGGTGCCGGTGGTGTTGCTGGGTACCTTCGGTATCCTCGCCGCCGCAGGCTTCAGCATCAACACCCTGACCATGTTCGCCATGGTCCTGGCCATCGGTCTGTTGGTGGACGACGCCATCGTTGTGGTGGAGAACGTCGAGCGGGTGATGTCCGAGGAGGGCCTGCCGCCCAAAGAAGCCACCAAGCGTTCGATGGAGCAGATCCAGGGTGCGCTGGTCGGTATTGCCCTGGTGTTGTCGGCGGTACTGCTGCCGATGGCGTTCTTCGGCGGCTCCACCGGTGTGATCTACCGGCAGTTCTCGATCACCATCGTGTCGGCCATGGGCCTGTCGGTGCTGGTCGCGTTGATCTTCACCCCGGCCCTGTGCGCGACCATGCTCAAGCCACTGAAAAAGGGTGAGCACCACGTCGCCAAAGGCGGTTTCTTCGGCTGGTTCAACCGCAACTTCGACCGCAGCGTACAAGGCTACGAGCGCAGTGTCGGTGGCATCCTGCGCAACAAGCTGCCGTTCCTGCTGGCCTATGCCCTGATCGTGGTCGGCATGATCTGGCTGTTCATGCGCATCCCTACTGCGTTCCTGCCTGAAGAAGACCAGGGCGTCCTGTTCGCCCAGGTGCAGACCCCCGCCGGTTCCAGTGCCGAGCGCACCCAGGCGGTAGTCGACCAGATGCGTGAGTATCTGCTCAAGGACGAAGCCGACACCGTGTCGTCGGTATTCACCGTCAACGGCTTCAACTTCGCCGGTCGCGGCCAGAGCTCGGGTATGGCGTTCATCATGCTCAAGCCCTGGGATGAGCGTTCGGCGGAGAACAGCGTGTTCAACCTGGCGGCCCGTGCCCAGCAGCACTTCTTCGGCTTCCGTGACGCGATGGTGTTTGCCTTTGCCCCGCCTGCGGTACTGGAGTTGGGTAACGCCACCGGTTTCGACGTGTTCCTGCAGGACCGTGCAGGCCTCGGTCACGAGAAACTGATGGAGGCGCGCAACCAGTTCCTGGCCAAGGCCGCACAGAGCAAGATCCTCTCTGCAGTGCGCCCCAACGGCCTGAACGACGAGCCGCAGTATCAGCTGATCGTCGACGACGAACGCGCCAGCGCCTTGGGCGTGACCATCGCCGACATCAACAACACCCTGTCGATTGCCTTGGGTGGTAGCTACGTCAACGACTTCATCGACCGCGGTCGGGTCAAGAAGGTCTACATCCAGGGCGATGCCAATGCCCGGATGAACCCTGAAGACCTGCAGAAGTGGTACGTACGCAACGCCAAGGGTGAGATGGTGCCGTTCTCCTCCTTCGCCACCGGCGAATGGTCGTTCGGCTCGCCGAAGTTGTCGCGCTACAACGGTGTAGAAGCGGTCGAAGTGCTGGGTGCTCCTGCGCCGGGCTACAGTACCGGTGAGGCCATGGCCGAGGTCGAGCGCATCGCCAGCGAACTGCCAACCGGCATCGGTATGTCCTGGACCGGTATGTCGTACGAGGAAAAACTCTCTGGCTCGCAGATGCCGGCACTGTTCGCCCTGTCGCTGCTGTTCGTGTTCCTCTGCCTGGCAGCGCTGTACGAAAGCTGGTCGATCCCGATCGCGGTGGTGTTGGTAGTGCCACTGGGGATCATCGGTGCACTGGTTGCCACCAGCATGCGCGGGCTGTCCAACGACGTGTACTTCCTGGTTGGCCTGTTGACCACCATCGGTCTGGCGGCGAAGAACGCGATCTTGATCGTCGAGTTCGCCAAGGAACTGCATGAACAAGGCAAGAGCCTGTACGACGCGACCATCGAAGCGTGCCGTATGCGTCTACGCCCGATCATCATGACCTCGCTGGCGTTCATCCTCGGCGTGGTACCGTTGACCATCGCCAGCGGCGCAGGCTCGGGTAGCCAGCATGCCATTGGTACTGGGGTGATCGGCGGCATGATCAGTGCGACCGTGCTGGCCATCTTCTGGGTACCGTTGTTCTTCGTAGCAGTGTCGTCGTTGTTCGGCAGCAAAAAGCCAGAAACCGACGCCACCCCTGAAACTCCACGTTATGAGGCTGGGCAATGACCAAGTCTTTGTTGTCCCTGGCGGTAACCGCCCTGATCCTCAGCGGCTGCTCGCTGATCCCTGATTACCAGACCCCGGACGCGCCGGTGGCAACGCAGTGGCCGCAAGGCCCTGCGTACTCGCCGACCGAATCGGCCGATGTCGCCGCCGCTGAACAGGGCTGGCGCCAGTTCTTCCAGGACCCGGCGCTGCAGCAGCTGATCCAGACCTCGCTGGTCAACAACCGCGACCTGCGAGTGGCTGCGTTGAACATCGACGCCTACCGCGCCCAGTACCGCATCCAGCGCGCTGACCTGTTCCCGGCGGTCTCGGCCACCGGTAGCGGCAGCCGTCAGCGCACCCCGGCGAACATGTCGCAGACGGGCGAATCGGGTATCACCAGCCAGTACTCGGCGACCCTCGGCGTCAGCGCCTACGAGCTGGATCTGTTCGGCCGTGTGCGTAGCCTGAGCGAGCAAGCGCTGGAAACTTACCTGTCCAGCGAACAGGCGCGTCGCTCCACGCAGATCGCCCTGGTCGCCAGCGTGGCCAACGCCTACTACACCTGGCAGGCTGACCAAGCCCTGCTCAAGCTGACCGAAGACACCCTCAAGACCTACGAGGAAAGCTACAACCTGACCCGTCGTAGCAACGAAGTGGGGGTCGCCTCGGCACTCGACCTGAGCCAGGCACGCACCGCTGTCGAAGGCGCGCGGGTCAAGCTGTCGCAGTACCAACGCCTGGTCGCCCAAGACCTCAACAGCCTGACCGTGTTGCTCGGCACTGGCGTGCCGGCCAACCTGCCAGCACCGCTCAAGCTTGATGCCGACCAACTGGCCGAAGTGCCTGCCGGTCTGCCGTCGGACCTGCTCACGCGCCGCCCGGACATCCAGGAAGCCGAGCACCTGCTCAAGGCCGCCAACGCCAACATCGGCGCGGCCCGCGCAGCGTTCTTCCCCAGCATTAGCCTGACCGCCAATGCCGGCACCTTGAGCCCGGACATGGACGGGCTGTTCAAAGGAGGGTCGGGGACCTGGCTGTTCCAGCCGCAGATCAACCTGCCGATCTTCAACGCCGGCAGCCTGCGCGCGAGCTTGGATTACTCGAAGATCCAGAAGGACATCAACGTCGCCAAGTACGAAAAAACCATCCAGACCGCCTTCCAGGAAGTCTCCGATGGCCTGGCGGCGCGCAAGACCTTCGAAGAGCAGTTGCAGGCGCAGCGTGATCTGGTCGCGGCCAACCAGGATTACTACCGCCTGGCTGAGCGTCGCTACCGGATCGGTATCGACAGCAACCTGACCTTCCTCGACGCCCAGCGCAACCTGTTCAGCGCGCAACAGTCATTGATCAGTGATCGCCTGTCGCAGCTGACCAGCGAGGTCAATCTGTACAAGGCCCTGGGTGGCGGCTGGTATGAGCGTACCGGCCAGGCCAACCAGCAGGCATCGCTGCAAGCGCCCAAAGGCTGATTGATCGGTAACGCATCAAGCCCACCTTCGCGGTGGGCTTTTTGTTTGTGAGGCCAGTCATCGCGGGGCAAGCCCGCTCCCACGTTGGTCTGAGCAGAATCTCTTGGCAAGCGTGGGCAAGCCCGCTCCCACGCTACCCGAAGGATTCAGTCTGACCAACGTGGGAGCGGGCTTGCCCCGCGAAGAGGCCACCCTGGACAATAAAAAGTAACTGACTGGAACATTCCGTTCGATTATCGCCCAGTACCGCCTGCGACGAATTGCCCCGCCCCTGCTGTGCCGCGCACCATTCTCCCCGCAACGTTGCACAAGTTCATCCAATCAAGACCCCGTCGCCCCTGCAGGCCCGCACCCCGCAGCGCACCGGTTCGCCCAATAAAAACAAGAGATCCACGACAGATGAGCACTTCGCAACCCGCACGCCAGCTGCTGCCCGGCCTGTTGGCCATGTCCTGCGCCCTGCCCGCCTTCGCCGCCGACGGTGGGTTCCTCGACGACGCCAAGGCCACTCTCAACCTGCGCAACTTCTACATCAACCGCAATTTCGTCGACCCGGCCAACCCCCAGGGCAAGGCCGAAGAATGGACCCAGAGTTTCATTCTCGACGCGCGTTCCGGGTTTACCCAAGGCACCGTTGGCTTTGGCGTGGACATCCTGGGTTTGTATTCGGTGAAGCTCGACGGCGGCAAAGGTACCGCTGGCACCCATCTGCTGCCGGTGCACGATGACGGTCGTCCGGCCGATGATTTCGGCCGCCTGGGCGTGGCCTTCAAGGCCAAGCTGTCGCAGACCGAACTGAAGGTCGGTGAGTGGATGCCCGTGCTGCCGATCCTGCGCTCGGACGACGGCCGCTCGCTGCCGCAAACCTTCCGGGGCGGCCAGATCACCTCGAAAGAGATTGACGGCCTGACCCTGTACGGCGGCCAGTTCCGCGCCAACAGCCCGCGTAATGACGCGAGCATGGAAGACATGTCGCTCAACGGTCGCAGTGCGTTCACCTCCGACCGCTTCAATTTCGCTGGGGGCGAATACACCTTCAACGACAAACGCACCCTGATCGGCCTGTGGGATGCCCGCCTCAAGGACATCTACCGCCAGCAGTATCTGAACCTCAGCCACAGCCAGCCGCTCGGCGAATGGACCCTGGGTGCCAACCTGGGCTACTTCATCGGCAAGGAAGACGGCGCCGAACGCGCAGGCGAGTTGGATAACCGCACCGCCTCAGCCATGCTCTCGGCACGCTACAAAGGCCACACCTTTTACGTAGGCTTGCAGAAAGTCAGCGGCGATGACGCCTGGATGCGGGTCAACGGCACCAGCGGCGGGACCCTGGCCAACGACAGCTACAACTCAAGCTTCGACAACGCCAAGGAGCGCTCCTGGCAGGTGCGCCATGATTTCAACTTCGTCTCGGTGGGCGTACCCGGCCTGACCCTGATGAACCGCTATATCAAGGGTGACAATGTGCACACCAGCACCGTCGACGACGGCAAGGAATGGGCGCGTGAAACCGAGCTGGCGTATGTCGTGCAGTCGGGCACCTTCAAGGACTTGTCGCTGAAATGGCGCAACTCGACCATGCGCCGGGATTACAGCACCAACTCGTTCGATGAAAACCGGGTGATCGTCAGCTATCCGCTGAATCTCTTGTAGTGAGTTGCGGCCTCATCGCTGCGACTCGCCCTGCGATGAGGCCGGCCAATTCAGCAAAGCCTATGCTTATAAAATAAGCATATAAAAAACAAACAAAACCATCATTGACGGAATATGTAACTAAAGCTAAAAACGATACTCCCGCCCGCCGCAGAGCTCGACATGGACCTTCGCCAACTGCGCTACTTCATCGCCCTTACCGAATACCGCAGTTTCGTCCGCGCCGCCGAGGCCATGGGCATCACCCAACCGGCCTTCAGCCGGGCCATCCAGGGCCTGGAGCAAACCTTCGGTTGTTCTCTGATAGACCGCGCCAGCAAGGCCCTGCACCCAACTCCTGAAGGCCTGGTGGTGCTGCAACACGCCCGGCGCCTGGTGCAGGGCGCTGCGCAATTGAGCACCGAGGTATTGCAGATGACCAAGCTCGATGCTGGCGAGCTGCATTTTGGCAGCGGCCCGGCGCTGGCCGTACGCCTGGTCCCCGATGCCCTGCAGCACTTCATCGAGGCCCACCCCGGCATCCGCACCTCGCTGCTGGTCGACAACGCCGAACGCCTCGGCCAAGCCCTGCGCCGTGAACAAATCGAATTTTTCGTCGACGACATCCGCCCGTTCGAAGCCGACCCCAATTTCCACACCGAGCCACTCAACCCTCGCCCGGGCCTGTTCTTCTGCCGGCCGGGCCATCCGTTGCTGGCCAAGGACAGCCTGTCGACCAATGACTTGTTCGCCTACCCGCTGGCCAGCGCCCTGCTCGCCCCTGGCGTGCGCAAGCGCCTGGCCAACCTCAGTGGGCGCAATGACTTCACCCCCCACTTGCAGACCGAGCACCTGGCCGTGCTGCGCAGCGTGGTGCTGGCCAGTGATGCGATCGGCACCGCCAGCGAAGAATCGGTGGCCGACGACTTGAGCAGCGGCCGCCTGGTGCGCCTGCACTGGCGTAATTTGCCACCGGGCCTGGAAGTGCTGAGCGTGCGCTGTGGCGTGGTCAGCCGCAGTGGCTATCGACTGTCCCCGGCCGCGCGGGCGATGATCGAGACCTTGATTGGCCTCGATCAGCGCACTTCGCCGCGCGAGCAGCCGCCACGCACCGCGCCGCGTGCCGGGCATTCGCCACGCTGATGATGAAGCATCAACCGCGCGCGGTTCCGGCGTTGTGGCCGGGGGGCTATGCTTGCACACAGTGATCCACTGTCAGCGGTGCAGCCAAGGAGGAACAACAATGAAAAGCCTCGTCGAACACCTGAGCCAGTACGCCGCCTACCACCGTGACCCACGCAACATCGCCACCCACTTCGTCGGCATTCCGCTGATCGTCGTGGCCGTGACCATTCTGCTGTCGCGCCCGGGTTGGGATGTCGCCGGGATGTGGCTGTCACCGGCGTTGATCGCAGCGGCGGCCTCAGTGTGGTTCTACCTGCGTCTGGATCTGCGCTTTGGCTTGGTGATGGGGCTGTTGCTGGGGTTGTGCCTGTGGCTGGGGCAGATGCTCGCGCTGCAGAGCACCGGGCTATGGCTGAGCGCCGGGCTGGGCGCCTTTGTGCTGGGCTGGATCATCCAGTTTGTCGGGCATTATTACGAGGGGCGTAAACCTGCGTTCGTCGATGACCTGAGCGGGTTGATCATCGGACCGTTGTTCGTGGTGGCGGAGGCGGCGTTCATGCTCGGGCTGTGCCCGCAGTTGAAAAAAGCCGTGGAAGCCAATGCTGGGCCGGTGGCGATCAGGCACAAGAACGCCGCGGTTTAAGTTGCGCCCTCATCGCGGGGCAAGCCCGCTCCCACGTCTTCAGCCTCACTGAGATGACTGCGTGGGAGCGGGCTTGCCCCGCGATGAAGCCAGCACCCTCAACAACTATTCTTGTAACTGACGCGACTCGACCCCCAACTCATCCCACACCGATTCTGCCAGGTGGAAAGTGGCATTGGCCGCCGGAATCCCGCAATAGATCGCGCTCTGCATCAGCACTTCCTTGATCTCTTCGCGTGTCACGCCATTGTTGGCCGCCGCGCGCAGGTGCAGCTTGAGCTCGTCATTGCGGTTCATGCCGATCAGCATGGCAATGGTGATCAGGCTGCGGGTATGCCGTGGCAGCCCTGGGCGGGTCCAGATATCCCCCCAGGCGTGGCGCGTGATCATTTCCTGGAACTCGCCGTTGAAGTCGTTGAGTTTTTCCAGGCTGCGGTCCACGTGGGCGTCACCGAGCACGGCGCGACGCACCTGCATGCCCGCGTCGTAGCGTTGTTTTTCGTCCATCTTGTTCTCCTCAGCAAGCCTGCAGAAAATCGACGACCCGCGCCGTGAACGGCTCACCGATCTCGACATTGGACAAGTGCGCGGCGTGGAACTCTACGTAGTGCGCGCCCTCAATCGCGTTCTGCATGAAGCGTCCATGCTCCGGGGTGGTGACCACATCGGCAGTACCGGCGACGATCAGGGTCGGCACCTGGATAGCTTTCAGTTGCTCGCGGTAGTCGGCATCGCGCACCGCCGCACAGTTGGCGGCATAGCCTTCGGGCGAGGTCTGCGCCAGCATCTGGGTGATGCGCTGGGCCTGGGCGGCGTGGGCCTCGGCGAATGCCGGGGTGAACCAGCGGGCAATGGAGGCATCGCGCAAATCGACCATGGCCTGGCGGCCACCCTTGAGCACCGTGTCGATGCGGGTATTCCACACCTCATCGCTGCCGATCTTGGCGGCGGTGTTACACAGGGTCAAGCTGAGCAGGCGTGAGCCTGCGTTGATACCCAGCCACTGGCCGATCAGCCCGCCCATCGACAGGCCGACGAAGTGCGCCTTGGCGATGTCCAGTGCATCCAGCAGCGCCAGCACGTCAGCGCCCAGCTGGGCAATGCTGTAGGGGCCGGCGGTGACCAGCGAGCCGCCATGGCCACGGGTGTCGTAACGCAGCACGCGAAAGTGCTTGGACCAGGCCGCTACCTGCGTGTCCCACATGCCAAGGTCAGTCCCCAGCGAGTTGGACAGCACCAGCACCGGGGCCTCCTGCGGACCATCGATTTGGTAATTCAGTACGCCATCGGCCAGTTGCAAATGCGCCACAGCGGTCTCCTTCAGGCAGTCAAACGTTGATGTTCAGCCACGGCGCGCGCCACCCAGACGCGGGCCTGGCCGAGGTAATGAGCAGGGTCGAGCAGGCGGTCGAGCTCCTGCGCGGACAACTCGGCAGTGACCTGCGCCTCGTCACCGAGCACAGCGCGCAGGTGGCGCTGCTCAGCGACAGCGCGCTGGCAGCACTGCTCCAGCAAATGGTGGGCGCGGTCGCGGCCCAGGCGCTGGGCCAGGACGATACTGACCGCTTCGGCCAACACCAGGCCCTGAGTCAGGTCGAGGTTGCGGCGCATGCGTTCGGCATCCACCTGCATCCCCTCGGCAATCACCTGGGCCTGGCGCAGCGCGCCAGACACCAGGCAGCAGATGTCCGGCAAGGTTTCCCATTCGGCATGCCACAGGCCGAGGCTGCGCTCGTGCTCCTGGGGCATGGCGGCGAACAGCGTCGACAACAGGCCCGGCACCCGCGTGGCGGCGCCGATCAACACGGCCGCGCCAACCGGATTGCGCTTGTGCGGCATGGTCGAAGAGCCGCCCTTGCCCGGCGCGGAAGGCTCGAACACCTCCCCCGCTTCGGTCTGCATCAGCAAGCTGATGTCGCGGCCGAACTTGCCCAGGCTGCCCGCCACCAGCCCCAGCACCGAGGCGAACTCCACCAGGCGATCGCGGTGGGTATGCCAAGGTTGCTCAGGCAGGCTCAGCTTGAGCTGCTCGGCCAGCGCCTCGGCCACTGGCAGCGCCTTGCTGCCCAGCGCCGCGAGGCTGCCGGAGGCACCGCCGAATTGCAGGCAGAGCAAGCGTGGGCTCAGCTCTTTGAGGCGCTGGCGGTGGCGGGTCAAGGCGCCGAGTACGCCGGCCAATTTCATCCCCAGGGTCACCGGCGTTGCGTGCTGCAACCAGGTGCGCCCCACCAGTGGCGTGTCAGCGTGTTGCAGGGCCTGGCGGGCCAGGGTATCGGCCAACGTGGCCAGATCGGCTTCGATCAGCTCGAGCGCATCGCGCAGTTGCAGCACCAGCCCGCTGTCCATGGCGTCCTGGCTGGTCGCGCCTAGGTGCACGTAGCGCTCGGCGTCTGGTACGCCGCTGGCGACCACCCTGCCCAGCGCCTTGACCAGCGGAATCGCCGAGTTACCTGCCGTGGCGATGGCATCGGCCAGGGCGCGGGCGTCATAGCGCTCGGCCTTGCATGCCGCCTCGATGGCCGGCACCGCAGTGTGCGGCACCAACCCTGCAGCGGCTTCGGCCCGCGCCAGGGCGGCCTCGAAGTCGAGCATGCCTTGCAGGCGGCCACGGTCGGAGAATATCTCGCGCATGGCCGGTGCAGTGAAGTAGGCGTCGAACAGCTGGTTGTCCGCTCGGTGGGTCATCGCGAGTCCTTAGTGATCATGGTGCAGGTAGGCCGCTTGCTTGGGCAGGCGCAGGCTGAACAGGAAGGCCACCGCCATCATGGCGGTCACGTACCAGTAGAAGGTGTTCTCCATCCCCAGGGTTTTCAAGCCCAATGCGACATATTCGGCCGAACCGCCGAACACCGCGTTCGCCACGGCATAGGCCAGGCCCACGCCCAGGGCGCGCACTTGCGGCGGGAACATCTCGGCCTTCACCAGGCCGCTGATGGAGGTGTAGAAACTGACGATACACAAGGCCAGGGTAATCAGCACGAAGGCCATGAATGGGCTGGTCACGGTCTTCAGCGCCATCAGCAGCGGCACGGTGAAGACAGTGCCCAAAGCGCCGAACAGGAGCATCGAGTTACGCCGGCCAATGCGGTCGGAGAGCATGCCGAACAACGGCTGCAGGATCATGAACAGGAACAGCGCGCCGGTCATGACGAAACTGGCGTCCTTGGCGGGCATCCCGGCGGTGTTGACCAGGTACTTCTGCATGTAGGTGGTGAAGGTGTAGAAGATCAGCGATCCGCCAGCGGTGTAGCCCAGGACGGTGATGAACGCCGCAGCGTGGTTGCGGAACAAGCCGCTGACACTGCCGGCGTCTTTGTCCTGGCGGGTTTCGGCGCTGCTGGTTTCTTTCAGCGAACGGCGCAGCATCAGCGAGATCAGGGCAGCGACGGCACCCACCACGAACGGAATGCGCCAGCCCCAGGCACGCAGTTCTTCTTCGCTGAGCAACTGCTGCAGGATCACCACCACCAACACCGCCAGCAACTGGCCGCCGATCAGGGTGACGTACTGGAACGAGGCGAAGAAACCGCGCTGGCCGCGCAAGGCGACTTCACTCATGTAGGTAGCGGTGGTGCCGTATTCGCCACCCACCGACAGACCCTGGATCAGGCGCGCCAACAGCAGCAGCGCCGGCGCCCAGGCACCGATGCTGGAGTAGGTCGGCAGGCAGGCGATGATCAGCGAGCCGAAGCACATCATCAGCACCGAGACCATCAGCGAATTCTTGCGCCCATGACGGTCAGCCAGGCGACCGAAGATCCAGCCACCGATGGGGCGCATCAAGAAGCCCGCGGCGAATACGCCTGCGGTATTGAGCAATTGCACGGTCGGGTTGTCGGAGGGAAAGAACGCCGGGGCGAAATAGATGGCGCAGAAGGCGTAGACGTAGAAGTCGAACCATTCCACCAGGTTGCCTGAAGAGGCACCGACGATAGCGAAGATGCGCTTGGAGCGTTCTTCGCCGGTGTAATAGGTTGAGGTCATGGTGGTTTTACTCCTGGAGGGTCACTGAGAGTCTAGACATACCCAGTTACACTCTCGTTCCGCTACCCGGCCATGGTCGGGTTTTGCAAGCCCCATCGCGGGGCAAGCCCGCTCCCACGGGATAGTGGTTCCCGTGGCAGCGGGCTTGCCCCGCGATGAGGCCAGAGCTGCTCAAACCCGCTCTATGGCCAGCGCCAGCCCTTGGCCAACACCTACGCACATGGTCGCCAGGCCCTTACGCCCACCGCTTTTCTCCAACTGATGCAGCGCAGTCAGCACCAGCCGTGCGCCGCTCATGCCCAACGGATGGCCCAGGGCAATCGCGCCACCATTGGGGTTTACCTGCGGTGCGTCATCGGCCACACCCAACTCGCGCAGCACTGCCAAGCCTTGGCTGGCGAACGCTTCGTTGAGTTCGATCACGTCGAAGTCGGCCACGGCAACGCCCAGGCGCTCGGTCAGTTTGCGCACTGCCGGCACCGGGCCGATGCCCATCACTCGCGGCGCGACACCGCCACTGGCCATGCCCAGAACCCGTGCCCGCGGGGTCAAGCCATGTTTCTTCACCGCGTCTGCCGACGCCAGGATCAACGCGGCGGCGCCGTCGTTGACGCCCGAGGCGTTGCCCGCAGTGACGGTCTTGTCCGGGCCGTTGACTGGCTTGAGTTTGCTCAGTGCCTCGAGGGTGGTATCCGGGCGCAGGTGCTCGTCGTGCTCGACCACGGTCTCGCCCTTCTTGTGGGCAATGCGCACTGGCACGATCTCTTGCGCGAAGAAACCTGCAGCCTGCGCCGCTGCTGCCTTTTGCTGGCTGCGCAGGGCGAAGGCGTCTTGATCCGCGCGGGAAACCTGATAGTCGTCAGCGACGTTGTCGGCCGTCTCGGGCATCGAGTCGACGCCGTACTGGCTCTTCATCAGCGGGTTGATGAAACGCCAACCGATGGTGGTGTCCTCAAGCTTCATGTTGCGCGAGTAACCACTCTCGGCCTTGCCCATGACGAACGGCGCGCGCGACATCGACTCGACACCACCGGCAATCGCCAGCTCCATCTCGCCACTGGCAATGGCGCGAAACGCCGTGCCAATTGCATCCATACCCGAAGCGCACAGGCGGTTGAGGGTCACCCCAGGAATGCTCTCGGGCAGGCCCGCCAGCAGCAGGGCCATGCGCGCGACGTTGCGGTTGTCTTCGCCGGCCTGGTTGGCGCAGCCGAAGAACACTTCGTCGACCTGATCCCACTGCACCGACGGGTTACGCTCGATCAGCGCCTTGAGCGGCACTGCTGCCAGGTCATCGGCGCGCACGCCGGCCAGGGCGCCGCCGAAGCGGCCGATCGGGGTGCGGATGGCATCACAGATGAACACGTCACGCATCAGGCTTCTCCTGGCTTCTGGCCGTGGGCGGCAGCGGTGCGCTGTTCAAGATCACGCAGCGCGGTCAGCTCGACCTCGTTTGGCGCGGCGGTGGTCTGCACGTCATCGGCAAAGCGGATCGCCCAGCCGGTGGCGGCAATGATCTGTTCGCGGGTCACACCAGGGTGAATCGAGGTGACCACGAATTCGTGGGTGCCGGCTTCCGGCTCCATGATGCACAGGTCGGTGATGATGCCGACCGGGCCTTCACCAGGCAGGCCCAGGCGTTTACGCGAGTCGCCACCCTCGCCGTGGCCGACCGAGGTGATGAAGTCCAGCTTGTCGACAAACGCGCGTGGCGATTGCTTGAGGATGATCAGCACTTGCTTGGCGGAACCGGCGATTTCCGGCGCACCACCGGCACCCGGCAAACGGGTGCGCGGGGCGTGGTAGTCACCGACCACGGTGGTATTGATGTTGCCGAAGCGGTCGACCTGGGCGGCGCCGAGGAAGCCCACGTCGATGCGTCCGCCCTGCAGCCAGTAGCGGAAAATTTCGCCGGTCGGCACCACGGTGTCGGCGGTTTCCGCCAGCTCGCCGTCGCCGATCGACAGCGGCAGCACGCTCGGCTTGGCGCCAATCGGGCCAGATTCATAGATCAGCACGACGTCGGGCGACGAGGTCAGGCGCGCCAGGTTGGCAGCCTTGGACGGCAGGCCGATACCGACGAAGCAGACCGCACCGTTGCGCAGGCGACGGGCAGCGGCGACAGTCATCATTTCGGAAGTGGAGTAGCTCATTGCGCGGCCTCCGCAGTGCTGGCCAGCTTGGCCTTGAATTCATTGAAGTCGGCGGTGCCGCGGATGTAGCTATCGATCCAGGCGGTGAACGACTCACGGTCACGGGCAATCGGGTCCCAGGCCTGGTAGAAGCGGTTGTCGCGCTCGTAGTAGCCATGGGCATAGGACGGGTGGGCGCCACCCGGCACCAGGCACACCGCCGACAGCGCCCAGGTCGGCAGCACACAGGCGTTCATTGGCGCTTGCAGGTCGTCGACGATTTCCTCGACGGTGACGATGCACCGTTTGGCCGCCAGGGCCGCTTCTTTCTGCACACCGAGAATGCCCCACAGCAGCACGTTGCCTTTGCGGTCGGCCTTCTGCGCGTGGATCACGGTCACATCCGGGCGCACCGACGGCACGGCAGCGAGCACTTCGCCGGTGAACGGGCAAGTGACGCTCTTGATCAGCGGGTTGACCTTGGGCAGGTCGGAACCGGCGTAGGCGCGCAGCACCGCGAACGGCAGGCCCGAGGCACCCGCGACATAGGCGTTGGCCAAGTCCGCGTGGCTGTGCTCTTCGATCTCGATCGCATGCGGCCAGTGCTTCTCGACCGCATCGCGCAGGCGGTGCAGCGACCCGACGCCTGGGTTACCACCCCAGGAGAAGATCAGCTTGCTGGCGCAGCCGGCGCCGATCAATTGGTCGTAGATCAGGTCCGGGGTCATGCGCACCAGGGTCAGGTCGCGCTTGCCCTGGCGGATGATCTCGTGGCCGGCTGCGGTCGGGATCAGGTGGGTGAAGCCTTCGAGGGCGACGGTGTCGCCGTCCTGGATGAATTGCTTCACGGCCTCGTGAAGCGAGAGGATTGCTGCCATTGGAGACTCCTGGTCAGGGTGCTGCGTTGAGCTCAGATTAAGGAGACTGGAGGGTGGCGCACAATCCGATAATCGATTACTTGTGCGATTATCGAACCATTTGTTATCGTGCTATCCATTCACCCCAAGACCCTCAACCCCTGCGGGAGCGGGCTTGCCCCGCGCCTACAGAGTCGTTGTGGTTTGCAGAGTCAGGTCGCGTCAGCGTGACTCACCAAGCCCTTGACGATCACGCCCACGGTCGCCAACGCCGCCGGCACCAACAACGCAGTCAGCACTTGTTCGAAATTCCAACCCAGCCCGAGCAAGGTCGCCCCACTCCAAGCACCGAGAATGGCGCCAAAGCGACCAATGCCGAGCATCCACGACACGCCGGTGGCGCGTCCCTGGGTCGGGTAGAACCGCGCCGCCAGCGACGGCATGGCCGACTGCGCACCGTTCACGCACATGCCGGCCACCAGCACCAGGGTGGCAAGCAGGGTCATGTTGCCCAGGCTCTGCCCCACGGCGTAGGCGAATACCCCGGCCAGCAGGTAGAACAGGCCGATGACCTTGTGCGGGTTGAAGCGGTCCATCGCCCAGCCCACCGCGACTGCGCTAAGCACGCCGCCGAACTGGAACAGTGCGCCGATGAAAGCGGCCTCCTCCATGCTCGCGCCACTGTCGCGCATCAGCGTCGGCAGCCAGCTGGTCAGCAGATAGACGATCACCAGGCCCATGAAGTAGGTCAGCCACAGCAACATCGTGCCCAGGCCGTATGTGCCAGAGAAGATCACCGCAAACACGTTGCGCGCTGCCACCGCCTTCTGCTCAGGCACACTGAAACTGGCAGCCTGGGCGACCACGGCAGGGGCGATCGGCGCCAGGGTTTTGCGCACCTTGTCGGTGCCGCGATTGCGCACCACCAAGAACCGCGCCGATTCCGGCAGCCACACCAGCAGCACCACCGCCAGCAGCAGCGGCAGCACACCGCCAATCACCAGCAGGCTGTGCCAGCCATAGGCCGGGATCAGCTTGGCCGAGATGAAGCCGCCACCGGCCATGCCGAGGTTGAAGCCGCAGAACATGCTGGTCACCAACAGCGACTTGAGTCGTTCCGGGGTGTACTCGGAGAGCAAGGTGGTGGCATTGGGCATGCCAGCACCCAGGCCCAGTCCAGTGAGAAAACGCAGTACCAGCAGTTGGTCGACATTGGTGGCATAGGCCGAGGCCAGGCTAAAACCGCCGAACACCAGCACCGCGCCAACCAGCACACCTTTACGGCCGAAGCGGTCGGCCAATGGGCCGGAACCCAATGCGCCAAACACCATGCCGATCAGCGCGGCACTCATCACCGGGCCGAGGCTGGCGCGGTCGATACCCCATTCCTGGGATAGCGCCGGAGCAATGAAGCCCATGGCCGCGGTGTCCAGGCCATCGAGGAATACGATCAAAAAACACAGGATCACCACCCGCCATTGGTAGCGCGACAGCGGCTGATCATTGATGAACGATTGGACGTCGAGACAATTGCCGACAGTGGTTTGCGGTTTGTTCATTGTTGTTATCCAGGAAAGCGGCGCAGGCAGGATCCTGACGCAAGTGGCTGCGCAGGTATCGAGGGTCGGGAGTAATGGCCGTGCGTCAGCCTGGATACAACGGTACTGCGTGCGGGTGCGGCCGCAGCACAGAAAGGACAGTGGTCATGGGGTGTGCCTCTCGCATGTTGTTCTTGTTCGGTCGGCAAAGCCGACCGTTGCGAAAGACATTAATCAGCGGGCCGGCGCTGCGCAATTCGGTGGAGACGAGTTTGTGCGTTTATCGAACAACATCAGTGTGCAGTCGACTGCAGCAGTTCGAGCGCAGATGTCGGCTAGCGTGGGAGCGGGCTTGCCTCGCGATAGCGTTATTGATCGCGCAGCCGCTATCGCGGGGCAAGCCCGCTCCCACGTAGCCAACATCCGCAGCCGCGCCGACGTAGCGCTTATCCGAACAGCTGGGTGCACAGGTCCCGGCTCGAAGCCAACAGGATCGGCAAAAACCGCTGCTCCAGCTCACTACGAGTCACCCGCCCGACATGGGTACTGACGTTCAACGCCGCCAGCACCTGGCCCGAGGCGTCATAGATCGGCACGGCAATTGAGCGCAGGCCCTGTTCCAATTCCTGGTCAACCACACACCAACCCTGGGCCCGCACCTGCTGGATGCAGGCAAACAGCGACTCCGGATCATGCAGGGTACGGCTGGTACGCGCCTTGAGGTCGGCACGGTCGAGGTATTCGCGCAGGCTGGTGTCATCCAACGCCGCCAGCAGAATGCGCCCCATCGAGGTGCAATAGGCCGGCAGCCGACCACCGACCGACAAATCGACCGAGATAAGCCGCTCCACCGTGGCCGAACGCGCTATATAAAGGATGTCATCACCTTCCAGGGTGGCCATGTTGGCCGCCTCATGCAGTTGGTCACTGATGCGATCCAGATAAGGCTGCGCCGAGACCGCCAACGGCGTCGACGACAGGTAGGCATGGCCCAGGGTCAAAACCTTGGGCAGCAATGAGTAGGTACGACCGTTGGTCGTGGCATAACCCAACTTTATCAAGGTATGCAGGCATCGCCGCACGGCTGCGCGAGGGATCTCGGTGCGGTGGCTGATCTGGGCGATGGTCAGGTGGCGTTTGCGCTCCTGGAACGCCTGGATGACCGCCAGGCCCCGGGCCAGAGAGGTCATGAAGTCCGGATCGCCAGTGAACGCCTGAATGCGCTTGGCGGGCGACGCCACGATCGGAGGCGCCATTGCGGGGGAACTGGCTCTTTCCTGTACCGGGGCGTCCTTGGGCAGGTTTTCGTCGCTCATGGCTGACCTCAAAAAAATCTGTCGTTCGTGCGATTATCGAACGAACGGCCGATAATCGCAATTGACCGCTGACACTTTTGCTTATACCTTTCTCATGCCACATGTGGCTTCTTTGGAGAGACTGGTCAGGTACCCACCGTAGAAGTCCCCAGGCACGGCCTCGTCACCACGAGGCCGTTTTACCTCCCCTCGCGTTCCAGCGAACTTTCTGCACCCGCTCAACTCAAACTTCTGACCGATTCGCTAGCCGAGTCGATAGTCGTATGAACAACTTTGAGTGCTTGTGTCAGTTACCCGTAAAGAGCGATGATCGATGAGTTGCCGATTGCTATAATCAGTCTGCTGGCCGTGATCAACACGTAGGCGTTAGCCCCCACTGTCTCTTTGCATAGGGTGTTTGCCAGTTCGCCAGGTGAACAGCTTAAAACTGTTACCGTTTGATCAAGTGCCTTCGCACCTTTTGGACCACTGTTGCTGCGACAGCGATTTCGCTCTGGTTGCGTAGCCGCATGCGTAACTTTGCATGCCGAGCCGGAGCCAACTCTCATACTATTCAGGTACTACTGTGACGAAAGATGAACTGCGCGCAGAACTCGAGCGCCAGGCTGAACGTTACAAGGATGTTTATGGTGGTGAAGTCACCACGTATGCGGCGCAACCGGAGCCGGAACGCAAACCGTGGCGCAAGCGAGCCACCGTCCAGGACCAGGTATTCGCCCAGGAACTGGAAAAGATGGAAAAGGATTTGCGCAGCGACGAATCCTGACGCTACGGCCCGGCATGTGACTAGGCCAAGCGGCTGACAGATCGTTACTCAAATGACGCGCATGAAATGGAATTACACAAATTTCATACGCCCGTTTGAACGCCTCTTGCGCCTGATAGATTTCGAAAAATCGCACCATTTTGCCGAAATTAGCGATTTTTATCGGCATTAATGTTGCCGAAAGCCTGCTATTGCCACGGGTTTGCTAACCGCCTGAAGACACCATCGGTCTGTCGGGGGTGCATCGATTGCCAAGGTTTTCTGGCATAATCCGGCCCCCCTACGACCGCCAGAAAACCTTCATGATCGATTTATTCAGCGGACTGGATGCCTGGGTAGTGGTGAGCTTGGTGCTCGCACTGACCTTCGTGCTCGCATTCGAGTTCATCAATGGCTTTCATGACACCGCTAACGCGGTAGCCACTGTCATCTATACCAAAGCCATGCCACCGCACCTGGCCGTGTTCTTCTCCGGCGTGTTCAATTTCCTCGGGGTTTTGCTCGGCGGCGTTGGCGTGGCCTATGCCATCGTCCACCTGCTGCCGGTCGAACTGCTGATCAATGTGAACACCGGTCACGGCCTGGCCATGGTCTTCTCGTTGCTGGCCGCGGCCATCACCTGGAACCTGGGCACCTGGTACTTCGGCATCCCCGCGTCCAGCTCGCACACCCTGATCGGCTCGATCCTCGGTGTGGGCCTGGCCAATGCGCTGATCAGCGACATCCCGCTGGGTGATGGCGTCAACTGGCAGAAGGCGATCGACATCGGCATGTCGCTGGTGCTCTCGCCAATGGCCGGCTTTGCCGTTGCCGCGCTGGTCCTGCTGGGCCTGAAGTGGTGGCGCCCGCTGTCGAAGATGCACAAGACCCCAGAGCAACGGCGCAAGCTCGACGACAAGAAGCACCCGCCGTTCTGGAACCGTCTGGTGCTGGTGATCTCGGCCATGGGCGTCAGCTTCGTGCACGGCTCCAACGATGGCCAGAAAGGCATCGGCCTGATCATGCTGGTACTGATCGGTATCGTTCCGGCCAAGTTTGTCCTCGACCTGAACAGCACCACTTACCAGATCGAGCGCACCCGCGACGCTACCCTGCACCTGAGCCAGTTCTACCAGCGCAACGAAGCGACCCTGGGCGAGTACCTGGCCCTGGGCAAAGCCAAGTCCAGCGACCTGCCAGAGCAGTTCAGCTGCAACCCGCAGCAGACCGAGCCGACCATTGCCGCATTGCAGTCTTCGCTTAAAGGCGTCACCGACTACCGCGACCTGAACGCCGAGAAGCGTGTGGAAGTGCGTCGTTACCTGCTGTGCCTGGACGACACGGCGAAGAAGGTTGGCAAGCTGCCGGGCCTTGAGCCGCGCGAGAAGGCCGACCTGGAAAAACTGCGCAAAGACCTGACCGCCACCACCGAATATGCACCGTTCTGGGTAATCGTGGCCGTCGCCCTGGCCTTGGGCCTGGGTACCATGGTGGGCTGGAAGCGCGTGGTACTGACCGTTGGCGAGAAGATCGGCAAGCAAGGCATGACTTATGCCCAAGGCATGTCGGCACAGATCACGGCGGCGTGCGCCATCGGCATGGCCAACGTGTTCAGCCTGCCGGTATCGACTACCCACGTATTGTCGTCGGGTGTCGCCGGTACCATGGTGGCGAACAAGAGCGGCCTGCAAGGCGGCACCGTCAGGACCATTCTGCTGGCCTGGGTACTGACCCTGCCGGCCACCGTGGGCCTGTCTGCCGGGTTGTTCTGGCTGGCGACCAAGGCGATTAGCTGAGTCGCTGTGCAGTAATGTGAAAAAGGCGCCTTCGGGCGCCTTTTTTCGTACACATGACAAAACGTGGGAGCGGGCTTGCCCCGCGATAGCCTCAGCAAGCCCACACGCTAGTACGAGCAGCACGCAGACATCGTCAGCGCCGCTTGCCACCCAGCAACGAGCCCATCAACCCTCGCACCAACTGCCGGCCCAACTGATTCGCCGCCTGGCGCACCGCCGACTTGATCGCCTGCCCCGCCGCGCCCTGCAAGAACTCGCCAGCCTTGTCGGCAAAGCTGTCTTGCTCGACTTTAGGCTGCGGCGCCGGCTCCACCGGCTCGCCCTTGCGCTGGGTGAGCATCTCGTACGCCGACTCGCGATCGATCGGTTTGTCATAGCGACCAATCAACGACGAAGAGGCCACCAGCGCACTGCGCTCGGCCGCAGTCAACGGTCCGATGCGCGACTGCGGTGGCGCGATCAAAACGCGCTGGACCATCGCCGGCGTACCTCTGTCTTCGAGCGTGCCGACCAACGCCTCGCCAATCCCAAGTTCAGTGAGCACGGCCAGCGAATCGAAGGCAGGGTTAGGCCGAAAGCCATCGGCCACAGCCTTGAGCGACTTCTGCTCCTTGGCGGTGAACGCCCGCAACCCATGCTGAATACGCAAGCCCAACTGGGCCAGTACCGCATCGGGCAAATCACCTGGCGACTGGGTAACGAAGTACACCCCAACGCCCTTGGAGCGAATCAAGCGCACGACTTGCTCCAAGCGATCCTGCAGGGCCTTGGGCGTGTCATTGAACAACAAATGCGCTTCATCGAAGAACAGCGCCAGCACCGGTTTGTCAGCATCGCCACGTTCTGGCAGTTGCTCGAACAATTCGGCCAGCAACCACAGCAGGAAGGTCGCGTACACCTTCGGCGCTTCGTGCACCAAGCGGCTGGCATCGAGCAGATGTATGCGCCCGCGCCCTTGAGCATCAGGCTGCAACAGGTCCTCAAGTTGCAGCGCCGGCTCACCGAACAGCGCTTCGGCGCCCTGCTGCTCCAGGGTCGCCAGACGCCGCAGTAGCGCCTGGGTCGAGCCACTGGTCATCAACGCGCTGTCTTCGCCGAGCACCTGCGGGTTGTCTTTGAGATGGTTGAGCAGGGCCTTGAGGTCTTTCAGATCGAGCAGCAACAGGCCATCGCGGTCGGCCACCTTGAACGCCGCGTACAGTGCCGCCTGCTGGCTGTCGGTCAGCTCGAGCAAGTTGCCCAGCAGCAGCGGCCCCATTTCGCTGAGGGTGGTGCGCAATGGATGACCCGACTGTCCGGCGATATCCCACAAGGTCACCGGATACGCTTTGGGGGTATGGCCCAACCACGGCATGCCAGCGATTCGCTCGGCCACCTTGCCCTGCGGCGCGCCTGCCGCGCCCAGGCCGCACAAGTCGCCCTTTACATCGGCGGCAAAGACCGCCACCCCAGCATCACTGAACACCTCGGCCAGGTGCTGCAAGGTCACGGTCTTGCCGGTCCCCGTCGCGCCTGCCACCAAGCCATGTCGGTTGGCCAGGCGCATGGCTTGGCTGACAGGCTGGCCATCAGGGCCTGCTCCTACAACTATTTGCGAAGAATCCGACATCTTGTTTCATCCTCTGCTCAAGCTTTGCCCGATAACGGCCGATATCTCTGGGTGATATTCACCCTTAAGACAGGAACATCCCAAAAAAGGACTAGCGGGACTTGTTGCACTGTTTACCAGCTCTTTGTGCGAACGACCCGATAAATACCTTAGCGGAACCGATTACGCCATGAACAAAAGCCTACGTTTCAGCCATAAGATCCTCTTGGCCGCCTCACTGATCGTGATGCTCGCCTTCAGCCTCTTCACTCTCTACAACGATTACCTCCAGCGTAATGCGATTCGCCAGGACCTGGAGAATTATCTGGCTGAAATGGGTAAGTCCACTTCGACCAACATCCGCAATCTGTTCGATGGTCGCATCAAGTTGGTCGAGAACCTGGCGCAGAACATCGCCCAGCAGCCGAGCAACGCCGAAACACTGATGGGCCAGAACGCGCTGATCTCAAGCTTCCTCACTGTTTATCTGGGTAAGGTCGACGGTGGTTTCAGCGTCCGTCCGGACTCGCAGATGCCCGACGGCTACGACCCGCGCACCCGCCCCTGGTACAAGGACGGCATGAATGCCAGCGGTGCGATTCTTACCGAACCCTACATCGACCTGACCACCAACAAGATGGTCATCGGCATTCTCAGCAAGGTGTCCAGCTCGGTTGGCGTGGTCGGTGGCGACCTGGCCCTCGACGGCTTGGTCGAAATCATCAACTCGCTGAACTTTGGCGGCATGGGCTACGCCTTCCTGGTCAATGACCAAGGCAAGATCCTGGTCCACCCGGACAAAGACCTGGTGATGAAATCGCTGGCCGACCAGTTCCCGCACAATACGCCGAAACTCTCCGGTGAGCTGACCGAAGTGCAAGCCGACGGCCAGACGCGCCTATTGACCTTCACCCCGATCAAGGGCCTGCCTTCGGCCAACTGGTACATCGGCCTGTCGGTAGACAAAGACAAAGCCTTCTCGATGCTCAGTACCTTCCGCACCTCGGCGGTGATCGCCACTGTAGTGGCGGTGGTGATCATCATTGGCCTGCTGGGCCTGCTGATCCGGGTCTTGATGCAACCGTTGCTGACCATGACCCGCGCCATGGAAGACATCGCCCAGGGCGAAGGCGACCTGACCAAGCGCCTGACCATCCATAGCCAGGATGAATTCGGCATCCTCGGCAGCGCCTTCAACCGGTTCGTCGAGCGTATCCACGGCTCGATCCGCGAAGTGTCCTCGGCCACCGAGCAAGTCAACGAGGTGGCGTTGCGGGTGATCAGCGCCTCCAACTCGTCGATGAGCAACTCCGACGAGCAATCCAACCGCACCAACAGCGTCGCTGCGGCCATCAACGAGCTCGGCGCCGCCGCTCAGGAGATTGCCGGTAACGCCGCCCAGGCCTCGCAACACGCCAGCTCCGCGCGCTTGCTCGCCGAAGAAGGGCAGCAGGTCGTGGATCGCAACATCGAGGCGATGAATCGCCTGTCGGACCTGATCGTTACCTCCAGCGGCCATATCGAGACGCTCAACAGCAAGACGGTCAACATCGGCCAGATTCTGGAAGTGATCACCAGCATTTCGCAACAGACCAACCTGCTGGCGTTGAACGCCGCGATCGAAGCGGCGCGCGCTGGCGAGGCCGGTCGTGGTTTCGCGGTGGTGGCCGATGAGGTCCGTAACCTGGCCCACCGCACCCAGGAATCGGCGCAACAGGTACAGACCATGATCGAGGAGCTGCAAGTCGGCGCGCGGGAATCGGTCGAGACCATGGGCCAGAGCCAGCGGCACAGCCAGGACAGCATGCAGATCGCCAACCAAGCCGGCGAGCGCTTGGAAAGCGTCACCGTGCGCATTGGCGAAATCGACGGCATGAACCAGTCGGTGGCGACGGCTACCGAGGAGCAGACGGCGGTGGTCGAGTCGATCAACATGGACATCAGCGAGATCAACATGCTTAACCAGGAGGGCGTGGAGAACTTGCAGGCTACCCTGCGGGCATGTTCGGACCTGGAGCAGCAGGCGGGTCGACTGAAGCAGTTGGTGGGCAGTTTCCGCATCTAAATTGAGCTAGCGCGTCGCCCGTTTCGCGGGCGAGCCCGCTCCTACAGGGACCGCACCGGCTTCACGGCCTGAGCGGTCTATGTAAGCGGGCTTGCCCGAGAAACGGGCGACTCTGTTTGCAGTACCTCCCTCCAAACCTCGATCGAACAAACTATTCTTCTGAGAGGTCAACCTTTAGGCGCGTCATCGCCGGCTGCTTCAGCCGGATGACAGACCCGAAGACGATCCCGGAGGGATGCTGATCGTGCACATTGCTGACATCACCATGTTCTACGCCCCGGCCAGCGGCGGCGTACGTACCTATCTTGATGCCAAACACCGCCGCCTCGATGCCATGCCTGGCGTACGCCACAGCCTGTTGATCCCCGGCGCCAGCGCCAGCCATACCGATGGCGTGTACCAAGTCCCCGCCCCGCCCCTGCCGTTTGGCAAAGGCTACCGTTTCCCGGTTCGCCTGGCGCCTTGGTGCAACGTACTGCGCGAACTGCAACCCGACTTGATTGAAGTGGGCGACCCCTATTTGACCGCTTGGGCGGCACTGGAGGCGCGGCGCAAGCTTGAGGTGCCGGTGATCGGCTTCTACCACTCCGACCTGCCGCTGCTGGTCGGCAACCGCATGGGCAACTGGTTCACGCCCAATGTCGAAGCCTACGTCAGCAAGCTCTACGGCAACTTCGACCGGGTCCTGGCGCCAAGCCAGGTGATGGCCGACAAACTGCGCAGGCTCGGCGTCAAGGAAGTGCACGTACAGCGGCTGGGCGTCGACCTCGCAACCTTCAACCCCGAACATCGCGACAGCCGTCTGCGTGCTGAACTGGGCATCGCCGACACCACCCGCCTGCTGGTGTTCGCCGGGCGCGGTTCGCGCGAGAAGAACCTGCCGGTCCTGCTCGACTGCATGCGCCAGCTGGGCCGCCACTATCACCTGCTGCTGGTGGGCTCGGGGATGCCGGCCAACGTGCCGGACAACGTCAGTGTGATCAATCAGTTCTGCGCCCCGCAGGAAGTCGCCCGGCTCATCGCCAGCGCCGACCTGCTGGTGCACGCCGGCGACCAGGAAACCTTCGGTCTGGTCATCCTCGAAGCCATGGCCAGCGCCACCCCAGTGGTGGCGGTGCGTGCCGGCGCGTTTGGCGAGATCGTCAACGAGCAGTGCGGCCGCCTGTGCGCGCCCAACGACAGCCTGGCGATGGCGGCGACGGTGCGCGAGGTCTTCGAAGACGGCGTGCGCAAACTGGGCCTGCAGGCGCGCCGGCATGTCGAGCAGCATTATTCCTGGGACAACGTGGTCAACGGCCTGCTGCAGCACTACCAGGCGGTTCTCGGCCACCAGCCACAGGTCCGCGCCCATGCCTGAACCGGCCAATCCGAGCCCACGCAGCCTGATGCTGGTGTTGCACGATGTTGCCCCCGAGACCTGGCCCGACTACCAGCCCTTCGTCGAGGCCGTCGACCAACTGGGCGATGTGCCTATGACGTGGCTGGTGGTCCCGGACTTTCACCATCGCAACGCCCTGAGCCGTTCACCCAGCTTCTGCCAGCTGCTCGAACGACGCTTGCGTCAAGGTGACGAGCTAGCCCTGCATGGCTATTACCATGCCGACGACGGCCCGCCGCCACGCAGCAGCCGCGACTATTTCATGCGCCGGATCTACACCCACGAAGGCGAGTTCTATGGGCTCGACCAAGCCCAGGCGATGCAACGCCTGCAAGCAGGGCTTGAGCTGTTCAATAGCCAGGGCTGGCCGGTGGCAGGCTTCGTTGCCCCGGCCTGGTTGATGAGCGAAGGCACGCGCCAGGCGTTGCGCCAGTTGCCGTTGCGCTACACCAGCACACCACAGCACCTGTACCGCTTGCCTGAGTTCACCGCGATCGAAGCCCCTGGCTTGGTTTGGAGCGCCCGCAGCGCCTGGCGCCGGGGTCTGTCACGGGTGGTTTGCGACTGGCAGCGCCGACGCTGGCATGAAGCGCCGACCGTGCGCCTGGGCCTGCACCCTGTCGACATGCGCCACCCCAGCTCTCGAAACTATTGGCTAAACGCACTGCAAACGCTGATGGCGCAAGGTCGCCAACCCTTGACCAAGTCGGCCTGGCTCGAACGCCAGATCGCAGCATGAATCGCCTTGGCTGGTTGGCCCTGGCACTGCTGTTCGCCGTGCTGGTGCCAGCCCTGCTGGGGGGCAGTGAGTTGCTGCCAAGACTGAAAACCTTCGCCCCTGGGCTGATGCTGACGCTGCTGGGGATGATCCTGCTGTGCTGGATCATCAATGCCCTGCGCCTGCGCCTGCTACTCGGCCAGCAAGGCGCCCAATTAGGCCGGGTGCGCAGCCTTGGGGTAATCATGGCCACCGAGTTCGCCATCTGCACCACCCCCGCAGGCAGCGGCGGCCCCTTGACCTTGATGGCCCTGCTGGCACGTGAACGGATCGGCCCAGCGCGCAGTGGCGCGGTGTTCGCCATGGATCAGTTGAACGATCTGCTGTTCTTCTTCTGCGCCATGCTGGCCATCGCCGGTTATGCGCTGTTCCACAGCCTGGGACACAGTCAAGAGAGCATGCTGCTGGGCAGCGCGCTGATGCTGTGTATCGCCTTGGCGTGCGTGTTGGGCTTGCTGCGCTATCGGCGCGCCGTCATGCGTTTCAATGGCCGGCTTTTGCGGCGACTGGGCATGGCCGTGCATCGGCGCCGACGCTGGGCGCGCAAGTTGCTGCATTTCGTGCAGGCCTTGGCTGAGACCTGGCGGCTACCCAAACGGACCTTGGCGCTGGTGTTCAGCCTGACCTGCGTGCATTGGAGCCTGCGCTACAGCGTGCTGTACCTGGTATTGCGCGGATTGGGCGTGGAGCTGTCGTGGATACCGAGCTTTCTGGTGCAGATGCTCTCGCTCAGCGCCGGCCAGTTCAGCCTGCTGCCAGGTGGCGCAGGTGCCGCCGAGCTGACCTCGGCGAGCCTGTTGACGCCGTTGGTGGGCAGCTCGACCGCGGCCGCCGCGATCCTGATCTGGCGCGCGGTTACCTACTACTTTTATCTGCTGGCGGGCGGCCCGGTGTTCGTTTGCCTGCTGGCGCGTCCGCTGCTGGAGCGCTGGCGGCGCCATCAGGCGGGTTGAGCTGGCGCCACAGGGCGGCGGCGCCGGGGAATTCGGTGCCATCCTCGGCGCTTAGCGCCTCGGGGTCGAAGCGGGCCAGGCAGCCTTCGCCCAAGGTGGGTGGCGCCTTGGCGCCGGCCTTGTCGCGTGGATCAGCCATCGGCCCGCCCTCTTGCTTAATCGAACACCACGGTCTTGTTGCCATGCACCAGGACGCGGTCTTCCAGGTGATAACGCAGGCCGCGCGCCAATACCATTTTCTCGACGTCACGCCCAAAGCGGACCATGTCTTCGATGCTGTCGGCATGGTTAACGCGAACCACGTCCTGCTCGATGATCGGGCCGGCATCCAGTTCTTCGGTAACGTAGTGGCAGGTCGCGCCGATCAGCTTGACCCCACGCAGTGCCGCCTGGTGGTAAGGCTTAGCGCCGACGAAGGACGGCAGGAAGCTGTGGTGGATGTTGATCACCCGCTCAGCAAACTGCTCGCACAACTGCGGCGGCAGGATTTGCATGTAACGCGCCAGCACCACCACATCGGCGCCATGCTCTTCGACCAGGCGCGACACTTCGGCGAACGCCGGCTGTTTATCCTTTGGATCGACCGGAACGTGGAAGAACGGAATACCGTGCCACTCGACCATGCTGCGCAGGTCATTGTGGTTGGAAATCACGCAGGGGATATCGCAATCCAACTCATCGGTGTGCCAGCGGTGCAACAAGTCCGCCAGGCAGTGCGACTCGCGGCTGGCCATCAGCACCACGCGTTTTTTCTGCGCAGAGTCAGTCACGCGCCAGATCATCGAGAACTCTTCGGCGATTGGCGCGAAGGCTTCACGGAACGCCTCGATGCCAAACGGCAGCGACTCGGCACGGATCTCATGACGCATGAAGAACCAACCGCTCTGCTCGTCGGAGTGGTGGCTGGCTTCGTTGATCCAGCCATTGTACAAGGCCAGGAAATTACTGACTTTCGCCACGATGCCGACACGGTCGGGGCAGGCAATCACCAGTCGATAGGTGCGCATGAGGGAGACTCCAAGAACTTCGCAAAGGCGCATATTCTAACGAGCTGCCAGGAAAAACGCAGTAATCATCGGCGCCTGCCCGGACCGGACCAGCCCTCCGCCCGCAGCCGCGACAATTAGACCTTAAGCACATCGGTTCTGATGAGACCGGCAAGTCATATGTAAATTTTTCTTAACCAAAGAATCTTGTTATTGCCGAGTCGATTACAGTTTATTACCTGATTAATTGTTTACTTGCGAGAATCGCCTGTCTATTATTGGCCCACACTGTCTCTCTGAACATGCATTAAGGAACACGCCATGTCCCTGATCAACGAATACCGCGCTACCGAAGAAGCCATCAAAGAACTGCAAGCGCGTCTGGCCAACCTGTCGCAAGATGACAAGCTGAAAAAAGAGCTGGAATTCGAAGGCAAGCTGCGCACCCTGATGGGCGAATACTCCAAGTCGCTGCGTGACGTAATTGCCCTGCTCGACCCAGAAGCCAAACTGAGCAAAGCCCCACGTGGCGCCGCCAAGACCACCAGCACCAAGCGTGCGCGTAAGGTCAAGCAATACAAAAACCCGCACAACGGTGAAGTGATCGAAACCAAAGGCGGCAACCACAAAACCCTGAAAGAGTGGAAAGCCAAATGGGGTGGCGATGTGGTTGAAAGCTGGGCGACCCTGCTGGACTAATATGTCCGTGACCCGCTTTGCAAAAAACGCCGGCTGATGCCGGCGTTTTTATTTGCTCAATCACATTACAGCTGCAACTGCGTCTTCAATTGTTGGACATGCACCTGCCAGGCCTCCAGCACGCGGCGCCCCGCCTCGTCGGCCGTGGCCCAACTGCTCTGGCAAGCCTGCTCGAAGTCACCCAGGGTGTTGGGCGCGCCCCAGCGCGGATCGCTCAACCGTTGCTGGCAAAATAGCAGCCAGCGTTGCTGCTCCTGTTCATTCAATGTTTCAAAGAAATTTCGCGCGCGGTAGCGGAACAACAACTCAGGTAGCCGCGGGTCATCGAACATCCACTGCGAATGACCCAGTTGCGCTGGGTCGACCACCCGCACCTGTTCGCACAGGCGCCGATCGCGATCTCCGATAAAACCGTCATACAATTGTTGTTCGGGATCTTCGCACGGCGGGAACTCTTCCCCGCTGTAAATGTGTTCGAGCTTATCTTGCCAACTGCTCTGTTGACTGGCCAAGGCCTCGCCACGCGATTGCAACATTGCCAGGTCAATACCCAGCCGCGCTTGATCGGCCGGTCGCAACACCTTCAATGGCGCCAGTACTGGGCAGCGATTGATATGCACCAACTTCAGGGGCACCGGTAATTGCCCTGCGCTGAGATCATCGCGCCGAGTGTATAACCGCTCACGTAATGTTTCGGCGCTTTCCCGTATTAAAGGTAAGGTTTCCAAGTGCAGGTCGCACACAATCAGTGCATTGCGGTTGCGCGGGTGCCAGGCCAATGGCAAGACCACGCCAATATAATTTCGCTCGGCGGAAAAGCGCCCCGAGATATGCACCAACGGCTGCAACAGGCGAATGTGCTCCATGACTTTGTGCTTGCTGCGCAACTCAAACAGCCAGTCATACAGCTTGGGCTGTTTGTCACGGATCAGTCGCGCCAACGCAATGGTTGCCCGCACGTCGGAAAGCGCCTCGTGCGCATGGCCGTGATCGATGCCATTGGCCTTGCTGAGCAATTCCAGGCGCAAGCTGGTGCGACCGTCCTGCTGCGGCCAGACAATCCCTTCAGGGCGCAGGGCATAGGCGGTGCGCACGATGTCGATCAGATCCCAGCGGCTGTTGCCGCCCTGCCATTCACGGGCATAGGGGTCGAAAAAGTTGCGGTAGAGGCTATAGCGGGTGACCTCGTCATCGAAACGCAAGGTGTTGTAGCCCGCGCCGCAGGTGCCGGGGCGCACCAGCTGCTCATGCACGCGGGTCATGAACTCAGCTTCGCACAGCCCTTTGCTGGCCAGTTCCGCCGGGGTGATACCGGTGACCAGGCACGCCGCCGGGTGCGGCAGGATATCGTCCGAGGGGCGGCAATAGAGGTTGACCGGCGCGTCGATTTCGTTGAGTTCAAAATCAGTGCGCACACCCGCCATCTGCAACGGGCGGTCGCAGCGCGGATTGATTCCGGTGGTTTCGTAGTCGTGCCAGAAGATGCTGGAGGTCACGGGGTCTTCCTGTAGCTAGGTCGACCGTGAGTCTAGCGGCCTGCGCCGCTAAATCGAATCCCCAATCCTGGCACGATGTGTCCACATGCCTCAGGCCGAGGCGTTGGCAGGGCGAAAACTGAAGAAGTCACGAAGAGAATGCACGAAGTCGTCGTACTCGCGCGGCGCCTGCAACAGCATGAAGCCCGAGTCGTAATGCCCTGGCGTCTGGTCTTCGCGGCACCACAGGCAACTGGCGGTGAGATTGATGAACTGATGCCCACCGCCCGCCAACGGCACCCGCAGCTGCAATTCGAAGTCCGGCCCGACCAAGATCGGTAAAGTGCTGATCAACATCAGTCCGTCTTCCGAGGCATTGCCCAGGTAGCCGATCTCTTGATCGGTAAAGCGGTTGTACACCTTGAGCACACAAGGCAGCTGGTGACGTTGGATGTGGCGCTGAATGAACATGATCGCAATGGTTGTCCGTACCCGGGCCAGGAATACGAGGTACTGGCGGTTGCTGTTACATCTAAGAGACAGATTAGCCCAGCACGCAGTGCAAATCTCGTGAAATCAAGGACACATTGGTGTTAACGCCAAGGGGTAGTCCTGACCGGGTTGGCCGCCGCCGCTTCGCCAATGCGGTAATGCCCGAGCTTTTCAAGGGTCTGCAAGCGCGCACGGGCACGGTAGGCGTACTCGTTTTGCGGGTAACGCTGGATCAGGTATTCATAGGTCTGGGCAGCATCGACGTAGAGCTTCTGCCGCTCAAGGCACTGGCCCCGCAGCAGCGATACTTCCGGGTGGATGAACGGCCGGGCGCGACTGGTACGATCGACCTGGGACAGCTCCAGCATGACCCGCTGGCAGTCGCCGCGATCATAGGCACGGTAGGCATTGTTCAGATGATGGTCCATCGACCACCGGGTGCAGCCGACGACACTGGCCGCGACAGCTAAAACGATCAGGGCTCGCATGGGGAATCTCCTTTGCTAGGCAGTGTATCGGCCAGATACGGCAAATCTTCACAGGCATTTGCAAGGATACCCCCACCGTTCAAATGCCACCCGTGCAGGATGCAAGGTAGTGCAACGGAACAATGACTACAGCGCAATTGAGGAGTAGCCTTTCGCTGCGCTTCACTATAGGAGTCTGTGCATGACCATCCGCCGTACCAAAATCGTCGCCACCCTTGGCCCCGCCAGCAACTCGCCGGAAGTGATCGAGCAATTGATCCTGGCCGGCCTGGACGTGGCACGCCTGAACTTCTCCCACGGCACTCCGGACGAGCACAAGGCCCGCGCTCGCCTGATCCGCGAGATCGCTGCCAAGAATGGTCGCCATGTCGCACTGCTGGGCGACCTGCAGGGTCCGAAGATCCGCATCGCCAAGTTCAGCAACAAGCGCATTGAACTGAAGATCGGTGACACCTTCACCTTCTCCACCGTCCACCCGCTGACCGAAGGCAACCAGGACATCGTCGGTATCGACTATCCCGACCTGGTCAAGGACTGCGGCGTCGGTGACGAACTGCTGCTCGATGACGGCCGCGTGGTCATGCGCGTCGAGACCGCCACTGCCGATGCCCTGCACTGCGTGGTGATCGTCGGTGGCCCGCTGTCGGACCACAAAGGCATCAACCGCAAAGGCGGCGGCCTGACCGCACCGGCCCTGACCGAAAAAGACAAGGCCGACATCAAGCTGGCCGCAGAAATGGACCTGGACTACCTGGCCGTGTCCTTCCCGCGCGATGCCAAGGACATGGAATACGCCCGCAAGCTGCGTGACGAAGCCGGCGGCAGCGCCTGGCTGGTGGCCAAGATCGAGCGCGCCGAAGCCGTGGCAGACGACGAGACCCTCGACGCCCTGATCGCCGCCTCCGACGCCGTCATGGTCGCCCGTGGTGACCTGGGTGTGGAAATCGGCGACGCCGAACTGATCGGTATCCAGAAGAAGATCATCCAGCACGCCCGCCGCAACAACAAAGCAGTGATCGTCGCGACCCAGATGATGGAGTCGATGATCCAGAACCCGATGCCGACCCGCGCAGAAGTGTCCGACGTGGCCAACGCCGTGCTCGACAACACCGACGCGGTCATGCTCTCGGCCGAAAGCGCCGCCGGTGCTTACCCGATCGAAGCGGTCCAGGCCATGGCGCGGATCTGCCAGGGTGCCGAGAAGCACCCGACCAACCAGAAATCCAGCCACCGCCTGCACACCACCTTCGAGCGCTGCGACGAAAGCATCGCGCTGGCCGCGATGTACACCGCCAACCACTTCCCCGGCGTCAAGGCGATCATTGCCCTCACCGAAAGTGGCTACACCCCGCTGATCATGTCGCGCCTGCGTTCGCACGTGCCGATCTTCGCCCTGTCGCCGCACCGCGCTACCCAAGCGCGCGCCTCGATGTTCCGCGGCGTCTACCCGATCGCGTTCGACCCGGCTTCGCTGCCGGCCGACAAGGTCAGCCAAGCGGCGGTCGATGAGCTGCTCAAGCGCGGCCTGGTCGAGCAAGGTGACTGGGTCATCCTGACCAAAGGCGACAGCTACCACACCATTGGTGGCACCAACGGCATGAAGATCCTGCATGTCGGTGATCCGCTGGTCGGCTGATAGCCTGCGAAGGGGCCGCTCTGCGGCCCTTTCGCGGGACAAGCCCGCTCCCACAGGCAACCCACTGAACTCAACGGCAGCAGGTTTTCTGTGGGAGCGGGCTTGCCCCGCGAAGAGGCCAGCATGAACACCGCAAAAAATCAGGCATGCTCGACAAACACATCGGCAAACACCTGATTCCTCGGCACCCCCTCAATAAACAGCCGCCGCGCAAACCGCTCCACACTCCCCGGCGAGCCGCACACCAGCGCCACGGTCTGCCGTGACGACGGCCGCAATGCCGCCAGTGCTTCATCCAGCTGCGCCGCCAGCACCCGCTCGACAGCCACCCCTTCAATAGCCTCCAGCGTCTCGGCCAGGTAATGCCCTGCGTGGTCACGCGCCACATGCATCACCCTGATTTCACCCCGATGCCCCTGCCGCAGAGCCTCACGCAGGATGCCCCACAATGGCGCAAGCCCTGTACCCGCCGCCAGCAACCAGAGCGGACGCGCCTGCCAATCGGGGTCGTAATGCAGCGCCCCGCCTCTGAGCTCGCCCAGGCGCAACACATTACCCACTTGCAGCCCACGGGCCTTGTCGCAAAAAGCCCCTGGCCGCTGGCAGTCGATATGAAACTCGAGAAAATCATCTTCACCCGGCAGGCTTGCCAGCGAATAAGGCCGCGCGACCGAACCGTTCCACAGCACCACATGCTGGCCGGCCTGGTAACGCAGCACCCGCTCGGGCCGCAGGCGCAAGCGCAACACATCACCTAACCAGTCCATCGCGCAGACCTGCGCGGGAATACCATCCTGCAGCGGGTCGAACACCGCCACGCGCAAGTCGCCCACTACCCGGCACTGGCAGGCCAGGCGCCAACCCTGTGCATGTTTTTCCAGTGCCAGGGCTTCGGGCAAGGCATCCGCCGGTTGCCCCTCCAGACAATGCACCAGGCAAGCGTGACAACTGCCGGCGCGGCAGCTGTAGGGCACATTCAACCCCGCCTCGTTCAAGGCATCGAGCAGGTTGCTGCCAGTGGGCACCGTCCAGCGGCGCTCGCCGACACTGAGTTCAGGCATGGTCATCATTTCTCCGGGTCTACAGCGCCACTCTAAGGCAAGCGGGCAGCGGCAGCAAAAAGGGTGCCCGTCGCTTGCCGACCATGGTCCAGACCACCCGCAGGTGTTTCGGCCACCGATGCGCGCTATACTGCCGCGCCTTTTTTGCGTCGGCCTGACCTGCCGACGCCTTGCCAGGCGTTTCGACGCGCAGGTGTGCAGCGTCGGAAAGCCTTTACGAATGTTCCCGTCTTTAAGAGGAGCGCGCTGCATGACCGTGATCAAGCAAGACGACCTGATTCAGAGCGTTGCCGACGCCCTGCAATTCATCTCGTACTACCACCCCGTCGACTTCATCCAGGCGATGCACGAGGCCTACCTGCGTGAAGAGTCGCCTGCTGCGCGCGATTCGATCGCCCAGATCCTGATCAACTCGCGCATGTGCGCCACAGGCCACCGCCCGATCTGCCAGGACACCGGTATCGTTACCGTGTTCGTGCGCGTCGGCATGGACGTGCGTTGGGACGGCGCCACCCTGAGCGTCGACGACATGATCAACGAAGGTGTGCGTCGCGCCTACAACCTGCCTGAAAACGTCCTGCGCGCCTCGATCCTGGCCGACCCGGCCGGTGCTCGCAAGAACACCAAGGACAACACCCCGGCCGTCATCCACTACTCGATCGTCCCAGGTGACAAGGTCGAAGTCGATGTCGCAGCCAAAGGCGGCGGCTCGGAAAACAAGTCGAAAATGGCCATGCTCAACCCGTCCGACTCGATCGTCGACTGGGTCCTGAAGACCGTGCCGACCATGGGCGCTGGCTGGTGCCCGCCTGGGATGCTCGGCATCGGCATCGGCGGCACCGCCGAGAAAGCCGCGGTCATGGCCAAGGAAGTGTTGATGGAATCCATCGACATCCATGAGCTCAAGGCCCGTGGCCCGCAGAACCGCATCGAAGAGATCCGCCTGGAGCTGTTCGACAAGGTCAACCAACTGGGCATCGGCGCCCAGGGCCTGGGCGGCCTGACCACCGTGCTCGACGTCAAGATCATGGACTACCCAACCCACGCCGCCTCGTTGCCGGTGTGCATGATCCCTAACTGCGCTGCCACCCGTCACGCTCACTTCGTGCTCGACGGTTCTGGCCCAGCCGAGCTGGAAGCGCCGTCGCTGGACGCCTACCCAGAGATCGTCTGGGAAGCCGGTCCAAGCGCCCGCCGGGTCAACCTGGACAACATCACTCCAGAAGAAGTCGCCAGCTGGAAGCCGGGCGAGACCATCCTGCTCAACGGCAAGATGCTCACTGGCCGCGATGCGGCGCACAAGCGCATGGTCGAAATGCTCAACCGTGGCGAAGAGCTGCCGGTCGACCTGAAAGGCCGCTTCATCTACTACGTCGGCCCAGTCGATCCGGTCGGTGACGAAGTGGTTGGCCCAGCCGGCCCGACCACCGCAACGCGGATGGACAAGTTCACTCGCCAGATCCTTGAGCAAACTGGCCTGCTGGGCATGATCGGCAAGTCCGAGCGCGGCCCGACCGCGATCGAAGCGATCAAGGACAACAAGGCCGTGTACCTGATGGCCGTTGGCGGTGCTGCCTACCTGGTAGCTCAAGCGATCCGTAAATCGCAGGTGCTGGCCTTTGCCGAACTGGGCATGGAAGCGATCTACGAGTTCGAGGTCAAGGACATGCCGGTCACCGTCGCGGTGGACAGCAACGGTGAGTCGGTGCACATCACCGGTCCCGCGCTGTGGCAGGGCAAGATCGCTGAAAGCCTGGCGGTAGAAGTTAAGTAACTTTACTTTCGCTGGGTATAGAAGAACCGCCCTACATGGGCGGTTTTTTTGATCGCGAACTGCCGGCCAGTCAGGAAATCCTGGTCCCGAGCACCTTGAGAAACGCCGCCAACCAAGCAGGATGTGCCGGCCAGGCGGGCGCCGTAACCAGATTGCCCTCGACATGGGCCTGATCCACCGCGATATCGATGAACGTGCCGCCAGCCAACTTCACCTCAGGCGCGCAGGCAGGATAGGCACTGCACTCCCGGCCCTCCAGCACACCGGCAGCAGCTAGAAGCTGGGCACCGTGACAGACCGCTGCAATCGGTTTGTTGGCCTGATCGAACGCCTTGACCAAGGCCAGCACCTGCTCATTCAGACGCAGGTACTCAGGCGCTCGCCCACCGGGGATCACCAAGGCATCGTAGCTTTCTGCACGCACCTGAACGAAATCGTAGTTCAGGGCAAAGTTGTGCCCAGGTTTTTCGCTGTAGGTCTGCTCACCTTCAAAGTCGTGGATGGCCGTGCGTACGGTCTGCCCGGCGATTTTTTCCGGGCAGACTGCGTGCACGGTATGGCCGACCATGGTCAGGGCCTGGAACGGCACCATTACCTCGTAATCCTCGACGTAGTCGCCCACCAGCATGAGAATTTTCTTTGCCGTCATTGCAAGCACCTCTCTGTTTGGGGTGTCTGTGCCGGCCTCATCGCGGGGCAAGCCCGCTCCCACGCCCCCCCCGGTACAGACACATTAAATAAGCCAGCAGGAACGCCAACGATAGCTGGGAAAAGCGCGCTCAGCTGCGCCGATCGAGCAACAACACCACCAACCGATCCAGCCATCCCCACACCCGTTGCTTGACCCGGCGCCAGAGCGGGCGCGCATTCCAGTGATCCAGGTCGACCTCCTGGCTCAGGAGGAAATCCCGCTCGAAGCTGGCCGCCACCGCCGCAGTCAAGGGCGGGTCGAGCGCCTCGACATTGGCCTCCAGATTGAAGCGCAGGTTCCAATGGTCAAAGTTGCACGAGCCGACGCTGACCCAATCGTCGATCAGGACCATCTTCAGATGCAAAAAGCACGGCTGATACTCAAAGATGCGCACCCCCGAGCGCAGCAAGCGCGGGTAGTAGCGATGACCGGCATAGCGCACCGACGGGTGATCGGTGCGCGGGCCGGTCAGCAGCAGACGCACATCAATCCCGCGTGACGCCGCTCGACGCAGGGAGCGGCGCACGCTCCAGGTCGGCAGGAAATACGGCGTCGCCAACCAGATCCGGCGCTGGCCGCTGTTCAGCGCGCGTACCAGCGAATGGAGGATGTCGCGGTGCTGGCGGGCATCGGCGTAGGCCACCCGGCCCATGCCCTGACCCTGCGCCGGCACTTTCGGCAAGCGCGGCAGACCGAAGCCCTCAGGCGGGCGCCAGGCCGTGCGGCGGTTGTTGGCGTGCCATTGGCGATCGAACAGCAGTTGCCAGTCGCTGACGATCGGCCCCTGCATCTGCACCATCACTTCATGCCATTCGCTGGCATCGGCGTCCGGGATCCAGAACTCATCGGTGACGCCGGTCCCGCCCACCACCGCCCAGCGTTCATCGACCAGCAGTATCTTGCGGTGGTCGCGATAAAGGTTGCGAAAACCGCGACGCCAGTTCAGCCGGTTGTACCAGCGCAGCAGCACCCCAGCGCTGAGCAAGCGCTCGCGCAATCCCGAGGTAAACGCCAATGAGCCATAGTCATCGAACAGGCAGCGCACCCGCACGCCTCGCCGCGCTGCCTGCTCCAGCGCGTCGACCACCGCCTCGGCACAGGCACCGGCCTCAACCAGGTACAGCTCCAGGTCAACCTGGTGCTGGGCGCGCACGATCGCCGTGAGCATGCGCGGAAAAAACTCGGGGCCGTCGATCAGCAGTTCGAACTGGTTGCCATCGCGCCAGGGAAAGACCGGCCCCGGCATGTCAGCGGGCGGTGAAGATCAGCACCGCATTGACCGGCACCGACGGGTTGATCGAGTTGAGCTTGGCAAATTTGCGCAGGCTCTCAAGGCCCGGCAGCAGACCATAATCACTGGCGCGCAGAATCAGCGGTTCGAGGGTGACCACCTGGAAACGCCGCTCATCCAGACGGGTGGCCAGCAGCAGGGCGTTGTAGCTGTGCGACTGGCCGTGCAGGGTGACGGTGACCGGCAAGCGCAACTCGATCTGCGCACCGTCAGCCAGGTCGTTGATCGGGCGTAGATCGATCTGCGCCTTGACCGTGGCCTCGGGGAAGCGCTCGAACTCGAACAAGCCATCGCGCATACGCTCGTCGCGCAGTGGAATGCCGCTGCTCACCGAATCCATCTCGATGCTCAGCCCTGCCGTGCCCTTGCGGTCGACCTTGCCGTGCAGCACCAGGAAGCGATGCACCTCGATGGTGTCGCCATTCTTGCCTGTGACAAATGACAAACGCGACGACTCGCCGTCGAGGTGCCAGTTGGCGTGAGCGGGCAGGCACAAAGCCAGCAGCAGGGCAGGCAGGAGGCGGGCAAACTTGAACATGGAAAATCCTGTGAAACAAAGCGTTCAACCTTACTCGCCCGCCTTCACGGCAGCAAGCGGCAGCCCTCACGCGGGCCCTGCCAAGCGGCTTGATTGCTGCGGCCAAGGCCCTCGGCGATAACCACACGGGTGGCGCTGTGCTCTTGCAGGCGAGTGAGCGGCAGGTACTGCTGCACATAACCTCGGCAGTAGTGCTCGTCCAAGCCCATGACGAAGCGGCACGAGCAGTACTCCTTGGCCGAGTAGGCTGAGAGAATCCCCGGGAAGTCCGCCAGCGCTTGCCGCTCATGCCAGGCCCACGCCAGCAGCAGTGCAACTAACAGCAATAGCACGCGCTTCATCTACCCTCCCCAGCCACCGCCGCCAGTACCCGCTCGAGCAGCGCGTTGTGGCTGTAGCTGCCATCGCGATCATCGCCATAGCGCACCACCACCAGTTTCTGGCTCGGCAGTACATACAGCGCCTGCCCCCAGTGGCCGAGCGCGGCGTACACATCTTGCGGGGCGTCTGGCCAGGGTGGCGGATGGCCCGGCAGTGGTCGGTTGAGCCACCAGTGGCCGCCCGGGTTGGCCTCACCCTCGATAGCTTGCGCATGAGCAAACAGTGCTCGATTGAAGGCGACCCAATCGACGGGTAGCAATTGCCGATCTTGCCACCGACCTTCCCTGAGCATCAGCAAACCGATGCGTCCCAGGTCGCGGGCGCTCAGGTACAGATAGGAGGAGCCGACAAAGGTCCCGGCGCCATCGCGCTCCCACACGGCACTGTCGATACCCAGCGGGATGAACAGCGCTTGCCAGGGGTAGCTGGCGTACTGCTGCGGGTCGAGCATCCCGCGCAAGGCAGCGGCCAGCAGGTTGCTGTCGCCGCTGGAATAGCGACTGCGCTGGCCCGGCGCCTGGTCAGCAGCCATTGCCGCCGCGTAGGCCGCCATATCCTGACGACCACGGGTATAGAGCATGGCCACCACCGACGACTTCAGCGGGGCGTATTCGTAATCCTCCTGCCAGGCCAGACCGCTGGCCCAGTGCAAAAGATCGATCAGGCGCAGCTCAGGGTGCTTGGCCAAAGGTGGGTAGAAGCGCGCCGCCTGATCTTCTAGCCGGAATCGCTGTTCGCCATAAGCAACGCCGAGCAGCGTGGCCAGCACGCTTTTGCTCACCGACCAGGTCAAGTGCGAGGTATTGGCTGCAGTCGGCGCGTGGTAGCGCTCATACAGGATGCGGCCATCGCGAATGATCAGCAGTGCATCGCTACGCACGCCACTGCGCTCGGTCTCGTTGCGTTCGGCGAAGGCATAGTCGTCGACGGGCCGCCAGTCGATAGCAGCAGGTTGGCTTTGCCAGTCAGGTACAGGCCAGTCCTCCGCTGGCGCCGCACAGGCCAGCAGCGACAGCAGCCACAGCCCACCGCGAAACACGCGCATGCCCCGCCCTCTCATCTACGATCAGGCGAGCCTGGCACCGTTTCATGACAGTCCGACAGCGGCCCAGGCCTTGGCCAAGCGCTTATCCCGTGCGGCAGTGGCCAGGGCCAGCACGCCCTGGTCGCGCTGCCACAACTGAGCCCACTGCTCAGGCCCTGCGGCCAAGGCTTGGTCGAGCTCGCCACGCAAGGCGTGGAACTGGGCGAATAGGCCGCCTAACAACAGATGGCAGCCCACACTGTCGGCGCACTGCCGGCTACCTTCAGCGCAGCCGCCGAGCAGGCCCAGCAGACGCAGCTGCAACGCCTGGGGCCAGGCACTTTCCTGGCCGACGCCGTACAACCAGGCCACCAGGGCGGCAAGTACATACAGATCTTCCAGAGAACGGAACGGCTTGACGTAGGCGTCCCAGCCATCGCCTGCCAGCAGCTCGCAGGCGGCTTGCTGCAATGTCAGGCGAGCATGGCCGACTTCGGGCATCAGCGGCAGGGTCGGCAACGCCTCCAGGGTTACCCCCGGCTCACCTGGGTAGACCACCGCCAGCTTCAACTGAGCAGACTCGCCCGCAGCTTCGCAACGCGCCGCCACCAGCAACCATTCAGCTTCGAGCCCGGCGGTGACGAAGTCCTTGCGCCCGGTCACACGCAAGCCCTCCAGGCGGCTGTGCATATCTGCCGGACGCACGCTGCGCCGCTCAGTGGCGCACAACGCGCCGAGCGCGGCCGGGGCGCTGGGCCAGAGCACGCGCAAGGCCGCCTGATAGCCGATCAGGAACGCCAGCCCCGGGGTGGCCATGGCTCGCCCGCCAAGTACCGCCAATTCGAACGGCGCAGCGGTGCCCAGGCGTTCGAGCTGCGCGGCATAGGTTTGCCCAAGGCTGGCGGCCAGGGGTTGGCGTAATGGGTCGTTGAGTCGTTGCAACCAGGCCATCAGACGCTCCTTAAAAGGCTGTCACGCAAGCATCACCAAAGATTCACCGAGGTGACACCAGGCGTACCTAGGCTGACTTTGCACAACAAAGCCGACCGGCCGCAACCCTTAATGGCTGGCTTATGGAGACTCGTAATGACTCGGATCGCTCGCTCTGGCGACAACAGCACTGAACGCCGTCTGCAAGCCGAACGCCTGGTCGGCGCTGCGGCCCTGCAGGAAGCACAGGCCCTGCGTTTCAAGGTGTTCAGCGCCGAATTCAAGGCCAAGCTCAAAGGCGCCGAACAGGGCCTGGACATGGATGACTACGATATCCACTGCCGCCATATTGGCGTACGCGACCTGACCACTGGCGAATTGGTCGCCACCACCCGCCTGCTCGACCACCAGGCCGCCAGCAGCCTGGGTCGCTTCTACAGCGAAGAAGAATTCAGCCTGCATGGCCTGCTGCAGCTGCAAGGCCCGATCCTCGAACTGGGCCGCACCTGCGTCGCCGCCGAGTACCGCAACGGCGGCACCATCGCGGTACTCTGGGGCGAGCTGGCCGAAGTGCTCAACGAAGGCCATTACAGCTACCTGATGGGCTGCGCCAGCATCCCTATGCAGGACGGCGGCGTGCAGGCCCACGCCATCATGCAGCGCCTGCGTGAGCGCTACCTGTGCACCGAGCACTTGCGCGCCGAGCCGAAAAAGCCGCTGCCAAGCCTTGCCCTGCCGAACAATGTCATCGCCGAAATGCCGCCATTGCTCAAGGCCTACATGCGCCTGGGCGCGAAGATCTGCGGCGAGCCCTGCTGGGACGAAGACTTCCAAGTCGCCGACGTGTTCATCCTGCTCAAGCGCGACGATCTCTGCCCGCGCTACGCCCGCCACTTCAAGGCAGCGGTCTGATGCTGCGGCTGCGGGTGATCGCCCGCCTGGCCCGGTTGCTGATGGTGCTGTTGCTCGGCGCTGGCATGGCTAGCGTGGTGGCTGTACGCGAACGCCTGGGGCTGCAGATGTCGATCGAGCGACGCCAGCGCTGGAGCCGGTTTTTCATGCAACGGCTGGTCGCCGCCCTGCCCTTTGAGGTGCAGGTGATCGGTGAGTTACCGCAGCGCCCCATGTTGTGGATCGGCAACCACGTGTCCTGGACTGACATTCCGCTGCTGGGCATGCTCACTCCGCTGTCATTTCTGTCCAAGGCCGAGGTGCGTCACTGGCCATTGGCGGGCTGGCTGGCAGAGAAAGCCGGGACGTTGTTCATTCGCCGCGGCGGTGGTGATGGCCAACGCCTGCGTGAGCAGATCAGCGCGCAATTGGCTCAGCAGCGGCCTTTACTGATTTTCCCCGAAGGCACCACCACCAATGGGCGCAGCTTGCGCACCTTCCATGGCCGCCTGCTGGCGGGTGCGATTGACCAGGGGACGCCGGTGCAGCCGGTGGCGATTCAGTACTTGCGTGAAGGTGAGGTCGACTTGATCGCGCCGTTCATTGGCGATGATGACCTGCTGTCGCACTTGATGCGTTTGTTTGCTCAGCCGCGTGGGCAGGTGCAGATTCACCTGTTGCCACCGATCGACAGCCTGGAAAAAGAACGTGCGGTCCTGGCCTTACAGGCCCAGCAGGCCATTCATATGGCGCTGTTCGGTGCTGAAGACATCGAGATGGCGCCTCGCCGACAGGCACGTGCGGCCTGATGGCTTGCTGAAATCAGTACCGGCCTCTTCGCGCCGAACCGCCGCGAAGAGGCGGGGTCTGCTGACACATCATCAACGGCCAGCCGCAAATGCCTGCAACTGCGGATAAAACTCACGAAAGTCCGCCAGTAACGGCTCATACAACTCGTCCAACTCGCCCATCACCCCCGCCATCCCCTCAGGCCGCGACAAGCGCCGGGCGATACCCTTGAACACCTGCTCCAGCGTCGCGAAATCTCCATACGCCCCCAGCCAGTCATCCGCCGCCATCAACGGCGCAATCTGCGCCAAGCGCCCCGGCAGCTCAGGCTCGGCCAGCAACACCTGATAGAACCCGTGGGTGAACTGCGCCAATGGCTGCTCGGCATAGTCCTGCCAGTGCCGCGCCAGGCAATGATCGAAAAATACATCCAGGACGATCCCGGCATAACGCCGCCGCTCACGCGGAAAACGCGCCAGCGACGCCAGCACCAGCGGGTGGCTGTCGGTAAAACTGTCGATGTGCCGGTGCAGCCGAATCGCCGCCTCCAGCATCGGTGGAAAGCGCCCTTGCAAGCCGCCTTTGACGAAATCGCCATACAAGCTGCCGAGCAATTGCTGCGGCTGCTGGCCGCCCAGGTGCAAGTGTGCGAGGTAGTTCATGGCGCCAAGTCTAGCACTGGCCGCAGGCATATCGTTATAACCCGATATAGCGATTGGCGCTGAGCTCAGCATCTTTTCATATTTGTATATCGCGAAATACCGATTTATATTTCGCCCCATCGCGATATACCGCTACACATCACGAGCCCCTCTCATGCCTCTCGATCTCGACGAAATAATAAAAGCCCTGTCCCACCCGGTACGGCGAGACATCCTCACCTGGCTGAAAGACCCGGCGGCGCAATTCCCCGACCAGCACCACAGCACCGAACACGGTGTCTGTGCCGGGCAGATCGACCAACGCTGCGGCCTGTCGCAGTCGACCGTCTCTGCGCACCTGGCGACGCTGCAGCGTGCCGGCCTGATCAGCAGCCAGAAGATCGGTCAGTGGCACTTCTTCAAACGCAACGAGGACACCATCCAGGCGTTTCTCAAGCAGATGAGCCAAGAGCTCTGAAAAGGACCTTGCAATGCCGCTTCCCCTCTTGATCCTGGCGCTCAGCGCCTTCGCCATCGGCACCACCGAATTCGTCATCATGGGCTTGCTGCCCGAGGTGGCGCTGGACTTGGGTGTGTCGATCCCTGGTGCCGGCTGGCTGGTGACCGGCTACGCCCTGGGCGTGGCCATCGGCGCGCCGTTCATGGCCCTGGCCACCGCCCGCCTGCCGCGTAAAGCCGCACTGGTGACGCTGATGGGCGTGTTCATCGTCGGCAACCTGCTGTGTGCCGTGGCCAGCGACTACAACCTGCTGATGTTCGCCCGCGTGGTCACCGCGCTGTGTCACGGCGCATTCTTCGGTATCGGCTCGGTGGTCGCCGCCAGCTTGGTGCCAGCCAATCGCCGCGCCTCGGCAGTGGCGTTGATGTTCACCGGCCTGACCTTGGCCAACGTGCTTGGTGTGCCGCTGGGCACGGCGCTGGGGCAGGTGGCGGGGTGGCGTTCGACCTTCTGGGCAGTCACCGGTATCGGCGTGATCGCGCTGATCGGCCTGGTGCGCTTCCTGCCGCTGCAACGTCAGCAAGAAGCGGTGGACATGCGCGCTGAGCTTGCCGCCCTCAAGGGTATCGGCATCTGGCTGTCGCTGAGCATGACCGTGCTGTTCGCCGCCTCGATGTTCGCCCTGTTCACCTATGTCGCGCCGCTGCTCGGTGATGTCACCGGCGTTTCGCCACGCGGGGTGACCTGGACCCTGCTGCTGATCGGCCTGGGCCTGACCCTGGGCAACATCCTCGGTGGCAAGCTGGCTGACCGGCGCCTGGGCGCCACCCTGGTCGGTGTGTTCGCCGCCATGGCCGTGGTGTCCACCGCGCTGAGCTGGACCAGCAGCGCCCTGGTGCCGGCCGAGATCACCCTGTTCCTCTGGGCTACCGCCGCGTTTGCCGCAGTGCCGGCCTTGCAGGTCAACGTGGTCAGCTACGGCAAGGCCGCACCGAATCTGGTCTCGACCCTGAATATCGGCGCGTTCAACCTGGGCAATGCCTTGGGCGCCTGGGTCGGTGGCAGCGTCATCGCCCATGGCCTGGGCCTGACCCGCGTGCCGCTGGCCGCAGCGGCCCTGGCGCTGCTGGCGTTGATCGTCACCCTGATCGCTTTCAGCCAGCGCGGTGGCGACGCCGAACTGGCCACTGCTTCCCATTGATCCTTGCGAGGTAACACCGATGACCACGCTGTTCGATCCGTTGACCTTGGGCGAGCTGCAACTGCCCAACCGCATCATCATGGCGCCGCTGACCCGTTGCCGCGCCGACGCCGGCCGGGTGCCCAACGCCCTGATGGCCGAGTACTACGTACAGCGCGCCAGCGCCGGGCTGATCATCAGCGAGGCGACCTCTGTCACGCCAATGGGCGTCGGTTATCCGGACACCCCAGGAATCTGGTCCAACGACCAGGTGCGCGGCTGGAACAACGTGACCAAGGCGGTGCATGGGGCTGGCGGGCGAATCCTCCTGCAGCTGTGGCATGTTGGGCGCATCTCCCATCCCAGCTACCTCAATGGCGAATTGCCGGTCGCACCGAGTGCGATCCAGCCCAAAGGCCATGTCAGCCTGGTCCGGCCGCTGGCCGAATACCC
>Ga0247819_10000049_pt1 | contig 77791 bp, 73 predicted proteins | sample 13C_Xylose_Day6_FD_193428 | JGI IMG/M metagenome (GOLD analysis project Ga0247819, IMG submission 193428) | Soil microbial communities from agricultural site in Penn Yan, New York, United States - 13C_Xylose_Day6 | ecosystem: Environmental > Terrestrial > Soil > Agricultural land | place: USA... | reverse complement strand
TCAACTTTAACGTCGACACGATCTCCACCGTTGATGCCGTTCTTTACCAGCTGAAATGAAACGATGTCACCACGTGAAGGATTGGGGGTTGCCATACGGGAGGTCTCCTTGCGAATCGAGTTCGATAATAACTAACGGAAGCTTCAAAGGATGTCCGTCTCGAAATACGACCGTGCCTGGGAGGCTCGTTACGTGGATGGATTTAACCGATCCATGGATGTGGTGCTTGAACAACACATCGGTTAGGTATGCGTCTTCGCAACACTCGCCGTCTTCCATGATGGCTTCCACATGATCGATCAGTACATTTTTTGCCATCTGAAAATCAAATGGCTCAGCGGGCCAGTCCATGCAATCCATGGCATAGGACGCCAACAAGTGGTCGGCCAGCTCTTCGTAGTCAATGGGTAGGATGCGTTTCCACATGATGCTCTCTTTATGCAGAGGACGGTACTTGATAGGTAAAGACGAAGGTTACCGTGCTGTTACCCACCGTGGCGTTAGTACAGGTTACCGATCCGTAAGTGGATTTCAGGTCTTGCAATTGACGGAAGAATTCGAAGAACGCCGTGGTCAACTGCTTCTGACACTCTTCAATCGGGTGCGTGAAACTCTCAGCGGAATCAAAGAAACTCAGCGAGTGCGGAATTTGCATTGACTCCATAAGGTTGCGATGAACACCTATGAATTGCGTGACGTCAGTATTTGGGGGGAGCATCACTGTGTGTGTAATGGTCTTGGTAGTCATCGTCAACTTCCATTAAAATGATGTGTCGGTGTACAACATAACGTTGCAGACAGCCTGTGGCGGCCATCCTTCTGAATTGTGTGCCCACGTCTATTAACGTAGGCAGGGTATCCAGGATAAGGATCTGGGCGTGTAGCGGATCCAGATCCATCTCCGTGCGAATAAACTCCGCGATAACCGAGGGAATGTAATCCACCTCATTATGCCTGCACACTCCCATTAACAGTGTGATCAGGTTAATTGTTTCATTGGGATGGAACCCACGCTCACCAAAGGCTATCGGGATGCAGCCGAGGGCCAAGCCTAATATCTTGCTCATCGCCGCATTCCTCCTGACTAAAGGTATCACTTGCCAGAGGCTCGAAGTCTCTGACATCCATGTAGACCAACAAATCACCGTTTGCTAGGATCTGGTATACAAAGGGATGATCCGGTGATGTTTTATTGGTAGCATTGCCGATCTGCGTGCAGAGGTGTGAGACGATTTCAGATAGCTTATCCTCTAACTCGTCTGCATACGTAAAGCAGCGCACAGCCTTCTGATTGTAGCGACAGTCGTAAAGGTTTTTGCCTTTCGATTGTTGGAGCTGCTCAATACCCATCTCAAGCAACCCCCACGCCATCTCTTTATGAAGATGGGGAACGTAATCGTTACTGAGTGTGCCGATCTCGCTCAAAAGGTTCTCTAACAGCTGTCGGTTGTCGATCTGAAAGCTGCGGAGTTCGCCGAATACTCCGACGCTCAACAGTTTCAAGGAATTCATTGAGAGTCTCCTGACATGGATTATCGTTGATAGTATCTGCCGTTAGTTTTGCCCGTGTAACCTTACGAACAGGTTTGGGTTTAGCTGCAGCTCTCAACGTAGCATCCAGGTCCATATCAATAAAGGCCTGATGAAACGCATGGGAGACTTTCTTGAACTTGACTTGAACCTTCAAGCGCGAATCCCATGACCGCCGTTTCATTTCCTTTTCCAGGCTTTCTTTTACCTTGATGATTACGAGATCCGGTGTGAGCATCTCATAATGCGTTTCGTACACATTCCCCAGTTGGTCAAGAATGCTGTCCGTGCGCGATGGATGATTGATCATCTCTACTGCGGCTTCCAGCATCCGTACAGCGATTGATTCCCTGACTGCTGGAATATCTTCCACTTCCATGACAAAGCTATTAGCCAAGTTCATGACGTCGTATCTGATCACTGCGTGCCCCTTCTTAGTATTTCAGAATAACCAGTACTTGTTCTCGGAGTTTCCCGAATGTCTGTATTTTGACCAGCGCATCTCTAGGTACCCCCAACAGCTTACTAGAAATCTGATCCCTTAACGAATTAATGTCATTTCCCCAGGGACGATAGTAACCCCTGGCGACCTCGAATGAATTAAACCCCTCATCGACGAGAAGCGAATGTATATCAAGCGTGTTCATTGCCCGTTTCAGGACCACTTGACTTCCACCCACTGGTACGAGTAGGGTATAGGATTTTAAATCCAGAGCGAAGCTTCTAGACACCTTCTAGACCCCTTTATAAAAACCATTCCTCATAAGAATGAGTATGGCGGTGGAAAAAGATATTAAAAAACAACATAGAAGCTATAAGGTACCTGGGAATCACCCCAGGTACCTTATAAACCGCTAAGCTGTGTTACATGAAGAAGCCTTTGTCGTCAGCACCGGCCGACAGGTCTTTCTGCTGGACGAAGGTCGACTGGGTTTCAACCTTGCGGTTTTCCATCGCTTCGATGTGACGCTCCAGCTCTTTCATTGCTTCGCCGTGGTCCAGGACCATGTGCAGTTCCTGGGCGTTGCTTGGACGCTTGACGCCGTCGGCGAACACACCAGTGGAACGGATCACGGTGCCATTGAAGCGCGGGATAACTGCATCGCTGCTGTCGAACAGAGACGATACGGCCACCGGCACTTTACCGTTGAACTCGGTAACGCCCTTCTCGTCGTAGAAGCGAATGCGCGACATGGACGGAGGAACGCCGTAGTACTTGGAGAAGTTCAGCAGGTTCTTCAGGTCGGTGTGGTCTTGTTCCTTGTTGTCGTTGGTCAGGAACAGGCTGGCCACATCGAGCTTGTCGATCACCATCTGGTTGACTTCACCACGGGTGTTGGTCAGGGTGTTGTCGAATTCCATGTACGGCACAACGCGGTTCAGGGAGTTCGGGGTGGTCAGCGACGCGTACGAACGGTAGCTGTTCACGACGTTGATTTCTTCGACCTGGGAGGTCTTGTCGTTGATGAAGCACAGCACGACCAGTTGATCGCGTTCGAACAGCATGCGCGCCAGCACGAATGCCAACATGCTGCCAGTACCGCCGCCGGTGGAGCAGACGACGATGTTGAACTTGCGCGGCTTGTGGTTGGTCAGGAACTGGGTAACGAACTGCTCAGCTTGTGGGTAGTTGGTCGCCTTGACTTTACCAGAGCCCGAAGCTTTCTGGTCAGGGTCGTTGGCCACGGACATCTGCACAACTTCGAAGAGATCGTGCGAGCTGTTGCGGTCGGAGGAATCCAGGCCGACGTAGAAAGCGTTTTTGTTGTTGTCGGTGTGAGTACCCTTCTTCAGAGCCACGCCGATGTTGATACCGGTACCACCGCAGAGGAAATAAGCCAGATCGGAAGTGTTTGCATTGTTCATGTGATGTTCTCTTTGAGTTACCGATTGAAAGAATTCGTTAGACCAATTAGGTCAACACACAGGTAATGTAGGCTTGAAATCTTTTTACATGACTTCAACCCATTGCCTACATCCCTCTAAGAATCGCCCCCCAGGTGAAAAAGAACCCCTGCCGCAAATAGAGTCCTCGGCATGCCCGAGTTACTCCGCGACAGAGGTTGTCCTCAGCAAAAGACTTAACGCCTGTGAAGGGGTACTTGCTAACCGAAGGACAGTAGGACCCACCTCCAATCCACTCCATCCAGAAAACCCAGCTACGAGAAAACCCGGATGACGTGTGCAAGTATAAAATATATCTACCTGGTGAAAAAACAAAATGCAAAATAGTCCCACCGCACCCGGCCACCCTAAGGCAGGCGGGTACGATGGAAATATCTTTGGCAGGTGGAGCTTTTCCCAACGATAACTTGTCAGGACAGCCGGTCGTTAATGGGGGACAACCGACTGTTGCGGGTAGGGGACTCCAAACTATTCCCGCGGGTACGCCAGGGCTAACTATCTTCAAGCAGGAGCAAACTCACGAGTTCACATAGCATAGAAGATTTACGACATTACAGCAGCTTCAAGCTTGTCAAGTTCTTTCTCGACTTGGGCGAGTTTTGCTTCTATCGCCTCCACGCTAACCGCAGGACGCTTGGAAGGTGTTTCAGGCTTCGGTGGTACTTCGAACACCTGGAGACAACCTGCCGTGTCGATGTTCAAAGCAATCGCCGCCTTGATAGCCGACCGAGCAGACTTGCCCACAGACATTACCGCCATGGCATATTGTTCACCAGAGCCAATTGCCACCATCCCCATCGTAGGAATGAAGTGGAGCCGGATAATCTCTTGGCCGCCCTTGTTCCTGGCGGTGGCCACGAGTTGGTGTGCTACTCCGTTCTCGTCAATGACAATGCCGTCGAACTGTTCGGTGAAGCAGGAGGTATCTGTGTCCTCATCCAGACCCTTCTGCAACGCCTTACGGAGTTCACGACCACTGCATGGCAACCCGACGGTAGCAAAGGCCACAGCCTTAACCCCGCAGATCTCCCAATACTCACCGTCATCATCCGGAGTGAAGATCTTGCGGAACGGAGTTTGACTGACTGTGTTATCGACCGAGATCGAAGAATCACTAACCAGTCGTTTACCATCAAACGCTACTGTAGACATAACTGTTTCCCTGGTTAGGCTGCGGGTGTTTCGGCAACCGGTGTGTGTTGGATAACCGGACGGGTGGATTTGATCGCTGGTTTAGGAGGGAGTTCCCAAATCTGCAAATCGCCCCCGGAGAATTTGTCCAGCTTGATTGCGCACTTGACTGCGGTTTCGATGTCTTTACCAATCGACAGTACGCCCAATGCGTAAGCGTGGCCAGACCCTACAGTGCAAGGTGGCAGCAACTGGGTCAGATCCTGGTTCTGTGGGCGACCTTGTCGTTTACTGGCTTGCCAGCGGTAGCAGGTACCGTCTTCCAGGACCAGCAGAGTACCGAACCCCAGTTCCTCTACTTCGTCGAAACGAGTGCGGTGGGTAATACCCTCACACAGCTTGTCCCGGATGTAGCCAATTGCCTTACCATCCCCCGAGACACCGAAAGCCAGTACCTTGGTACCGTAGCACTCCCAGTATTCACCTTCCTCAGGTTCATAGATCTTTTTGAATGCACCTGGACTCGCGGTCGTCCCCAACGACACTTGCGAATCAGACACCATCTTCTTCCCATCAAACGCTACGACTGTCATAGGTCACTCCTCATGTGTTCTGTGTCGCTTTCAACTCGTTTTTCTAGAATATGGGTTCTAGAGTTAGATATAACGCGTATATATCCCTTTACCCCTCCATAGCCTATCGGCTACAGAAGGACTATTAAGAATAGGTTCTTTCTCTTTGTTGCCAACTGAGTTAAACACTTTTACTAAACAGTTGCTGTTTTACTGTTTGACCCCCTCCCCATTTTTCTCCGTATATGATTAGGGAAAAAAGGTAAGAAAATACTTCGATTACTGATCACCCAGATAATGTAGATCTAAGAATATCCTACCTGTATCCTCAGACCTCCTGAGACACGATTAGAGACACGTTCTCAACATTACCCACTGTACCCCACATGGTAGACTGGCGATGGGTCTTAAATCTAAAGCATCTAAAACGAAAAATGAAAAAAGATATACGATGCTATGACCTCCTTCATATTACCTCACCGAGAATTCAATCATGAGCAATGCGGTGGACTATGCCATCAATCGGGTCACCAACTGTGACATCGACGACTACCTTCTTAAACTTGCTTTCGAATCACCCAACGGTAACTTCGCAGGCAACTGGTACAACCTGGTTAACCACACCACCGTGGAACAGGGTATCCGTGAAAAAGTGATCCACCGTATCGTACTGCCGGCTTGTAATGCGAACGGCGGTAAGACCGAACTCATTGACTTGAGCGGTGCGCGTATCCGCGATCTGGGTAACGCCTGTATTGAAGTGAACGTACCCGATATCGTTACCGGTGGTCGCAAGATCATTTCGGTTACTGAGGTGTATCTCGGCTCGATGACCTCGTCGACTGGTATGCTGGGGATGAGCACCAACACCAACGACATGTGTGGTCAAGGTTCCATCACGGACATGACCGAGGCATTGATTGACAGCCTCAGCTCTAACCGTCAGATGCCGGTGACCTACAACAACATCCACATGACCGGTAACAACTGCTTCGTGATCTTCGGTTTGAACTCGGGTACCTACTCGATGTCGGCCAAGATGATCCTCGAATACGACGAGGGTCTGAGCAGTATTCCTGAACGGCAGTACGAACACTTTGCTCACCTGGTAGAGTTGGCTGTTAAAGCGCACATCTACCGCACCTGTCGTCGTCCTACCCAGGAAGCCATCATCCGCAGCGGTATCAGTTTGTCTGACATCAAGGATGACATCATGGAATACCGTGATGCCTGGAAAGACTACCACGAATACCTCACCACGGAATGGACCAAACGGATGGCCTACAGTGACCGTCAGCGAGTGACCGACTCCGTCCGTCGTGCCGTACCAAGGAGATTCTGATGACTCTTTTCGTTGAACCGCCGGTGCTTAACGGCGAAACGTTATTCAGCCTGTTCGAAGGCATGGAGGAACACTCCAAACTATCGATGGATGGTTTGTACCTGTACCCGCTGTTTCCTGAAGAGGTTCAGTCGGTATCGGGTACCGAGGCGTTGCTGTCGGGCATCAACTTCGACAGTAACAACGCCATCCTCGACATCTGCAACAAGTTTGGTGACTTTCTTGTTGTGGATGAGAAATGGGCAAAGGCCCTGCGTCGATACGTCTATTCGTTTGTAACTCGAAGCGTAGGCGTAGTGAGTCATATGGAGTTCTTCGGTTCTCCGTATCTCGGCTTGCACAAGATCACCTTCACTACTGCGGACCGTAACCAGTGGTTCTCTGAGATCTTCGACGTTGACGAAGAGGAACTCAAGGAAAACCTGCACGCAGCCAAAGCGGTGAACAAGGAATGGAGTGTTGTGGGCGATACCTTCAACCTGACCATCCCTTACCTGCTGTACCGGGTGAACCGCTCGAACCTGAGCAAGGACACCAAGCATCAGGCGATGATCGACATCCTGGCGATGTACCACTACAAGTGTTTGACCTCCATCATTCACAACGACTATCCGTTTATGGCACGGAAAGAAGTGGTACTGGAAACCTACAACCGCTTGAGTCTGAAATACGACATCAAGCGTTACGGTAGCTGGCGGATGCTGATCGAGGCTCGGGCTGAGTTTATTATCAACCCGAAAACCGGTATCCACTACGACGCTTTCAGCAAAATGGATGACGACAAGAAAATCGTCTACATGGTCGGGGATATCCAGAACCGCCTGCGTCGGGCAATCAACGACATCAACAAAGTCTTTCACGACGTCAAGAACAAAACCAACATTGTCCGCATCGATGGGGCAAAGGTTAACCTTGGCGATGAGTTGGCGCTGAAGTCTCAGACCAAAGAGATCACCCAGTACGGTCTCTACCTTGATCGGATCCTCACTGAGGAAACCTCGTTCTACAAGGACGAGTTGATCAAGTACTCCGCGGATGCCCTAGAGGGTACCCCTCGTGACAAGCTGGCCTTTGTGATCCAGAAGTTCCCGACGTTGTACAACAACCCGAAGAAGCCGGAATACAAACAGTTTGCTGACGCTGTTCTTCAGCACATGTTTGAATACCTGCACACTAATGGTATTAAGAAAACCAACGTGTATGACGTCTTGATCAAGATGCGTGGTGCCTACGGGGCTCCTCGTTCCAAGAACGATACCGTCAAGGTTATCCGAACCCTGGGTGACGAAATCGTCAAAGAACAAACGGGCGTTAAAACCCAACAAACCGTGCAACTGGTTCGTACCGCACTGTGTCTCTACATCGTGCTGCGTATCCTGAGCAAGGACTATTTTGAGTAAGGAGTTACAATGCATTACTTCAACGTTGATGGACAGTCAGACCTAACTGTGTCGGCTTGCATTGCGAAACTACATGACCTACTTACCCTGCAAGGCAAGAAGGTTGCGATCTGTACTGACGTCGGAGTTGGGTACAATGCACTGTTCGAAGAGAGGGAACTCTGGTTAACTCTTACTCATCCCGAGAAAAGCAACGAGGCAAAGATTGCAGCGTTGCTTGATGCACGTTCAAAGTTCTACAAAGAGACGCTTCTGCCAGGACTGGGAGAGTACGAGATCATTTTGGTCCGGGGAGGGATCATCCACGACATGCGGTGGATGGATTACCGATATGACTCGTTTCAAACAGTGCTGAGGGAGAATCTCGAGATGTTGCAATCCCTGGGCGGAGTCGCTTATCCTGCCGGAGTTATCCTGGCCGATAAGCTTGGGGAGGACTGCATCGTTGAAGATTACGCTGAACGGTTTTCTGAACGTGCATGTCGCATGGGTGACGCCATGTCGCGCTTCAAATGTCTGCACTACACGCTGGGTGATACCCATCCTTGGGAGGTAGCCCCATTACTTAACTCATGAGAACCGGAGACCAGTCATGGATCTTCAACACTTCGTAGGAACGAAACTCGTCAAGTCGAAAGCGATGTCCCGTTTGGAGTATGTCTCTTATCGGGGCTGGGAACTTCCGGCTGACGAGGATGGCGCTGACGCGGGTTATTTGGTCGAATACTTGGATGGCGGAAAACCCAACCATCCTGACCATGAAGGATACATCTCCTGGTCGCCGAAGGAACAACATGAAAATGCCTACCTGAAAATGGGCAACATGGGAACCTTCACCCCGGCGCAGCAAAAGGTCTTCGCTGAGAAGGTTCAGCTGGAGCACTGGATCGCAAGACTCAAGGAAGATATCAGGGTCCACGACAAACTCAAGGATACGGATGATTTCATCTCTACTCCTTGGGAAGTACAGCTTATGCAGTCGCAGCTGTCCTGTTTGGAAACCTGTCTCAATGTGGTCATCGAACGCACTGAGTGGTTCTAATTTTATGTAACACAACCTAATCACTCTCTTAGTCTTCACGGGCTAGGGGAGTGGTTGGATTTACCCCGCTTAATGTGAGACTACTATGACCGTAGACATTACCCCCTTTCGTATTGCTACTCCTCTGCCTGTTTCGGAAACGAATCCGGTAGCGCTTGAACTCATGGGCGCTGACGCCCTGGTTATGTGTCCAAGCGTGATTAGCCAACTGGAGGATGGATCTATCCAGTTAACTGCACCCACTCAAGGAGCGTCAAGCAAGAGTACCAAACGCACTCGTTGCGAATGGAAGGAAGATGGGTACTGGTCTTTAGCCAGTGCGGCCAAACACTGGAACCGCCAAGAGATGACACTGCTACAAGTCAACTGGGCGAGAAAGGTTGTTGTCGGTCAGATCCACGTCAAGAACGCAACCACCCCACCGTTGAAGGTGTTCTGGAACAAGGGCAAGATCACAGCCGGCTTCCGCCAAAGCTTTGACAATCCCGAGATCCTGAACTTTACCCTGCACGACGATGTGCCACTGGGTGCTAAGTTCAAGCTGAGCATTGGGGTTACCGCCAGCGGTTCGGTCTCGGTCAATGTCCTGTGCAACGGGGTCGGGTCTTACAAGACTACCCTGCGTCTGGACAGCTCCTGGCAGGATCAGTTGCTGCAGTTCCACGGTGGCTTGTACAACCAGGTCGATTACTCCGAGGATACTCCTGAAGGTGATGGGTCTGTTTCGATCATCTCTGAACTGAGTGTTACTCACGGCGATGCATAACCCTTGCCCTAGAGCCTCCTTGCGGGGGCTCTAGGGTTTAGGTCTTTATGCAGCGCGTTTACGTTCTCGCAATATCCGCTTAGCACGTTCCAGCTTAGCGTTTTCGATCAGGGTGTCTACGGTCAACAGTTTAGCCGTCTCAACCGGAAGGAGTCTGCTGAGCTTATTGATCTCAGCTTCCAGTCGCATGGCCAGGATGTTGTCGTTGGTGTTCAACAACTCATCTGTCAACTTCGCTACCCGTTTCTTGATGTTGTCCAGGAACGATACAACACTTGGATCCACTTCAGGAGCGTTCCTATTCTTACCGGCATCGAGCAGGTTACGTGTTTCCGACAACGCAATCCCGGTTGGAATCCCGTACATCGGTTTGTTCTGCCCCAGCTTGATAAACCAGTAAGTCAGTAGCCAGGCGATAACCAAGTCATCGTGCTGCTTACTGTCGTGGTCGATTCGGTCGCCCCGTGTCTTGAGGTTGATAAGCTCATCAGCAAGCCTGTCGTAGTTCAAGCCGTACCCTGTGTTACCCACAGCCTCCTGAATCAAACCGTACAGGACCTGACGCGATGTAGCTGTCGTCACGAACCCGAAGAACTGTTTGTATTTCAGGTAGAAGCTTTTGCTACGGTGGGCAAACTTGGTGTGCTGAACTGCCTCGTATTCCTTCGCATGGTTAACAGGATCCTGGAAGACCGTGTTGTAGATGCGAGTGAATGGGTCCATCCCTTTAGCCGGCAGCATCACCAGCAGGTTGTCGATCATGTGGTGAGCATAGTTGCGCTCAATCACCAGCAGGCTGTTTTCCAGAGTCGACAACATGTCCACGATAATGCCGGTCACGTCATCCAGGAATGCCAACTGGTATCGTCCTACCCCAATCACCTTGCCCGTCTTCATACTGCGGATAATCAACGTACAGGCGTCCTTGTTGATAGCCGACGAGGTATCCACCCCAATGAGGAAGAAGTCGTTGTAGCTCTTCTTCGCCATCTCCAGCAGCTCCTGCTGCGTGACAAAGAAGTCCATAAACAGACCACTGTCACGATACTCCTTACTCCAAACCTTATCCCGCTTCACGTTGTTAATCGCTTCACGAGTGATATCGTCGAACACACGGTTCTCACCGTCTTCAACCCACATCAGAAGCAAGTCGATCTTAGCCTTAGCTAGGCTGAGGTTCAGACTGTCGATGGTCTCCCGTACCCAGGCCTTGTCTTTACCCAGTTGCAAGTAGTTATACACAAGAGCCACAGAAGGCGAGGTAGTCTTCTTCGGAGAGGCTTTCAACAAGCGCATCTTCAGATGACTCTCGCTGTACGAGTCAAAGAACTTCTCACGCCACTCAGTCGACGTCATTAGTTTCTCGAACATGAACTCGCCACTTGGGTGAAGAGTTGTGTTCGGTGTCGTGATATAACTGATCCCGTAAGGAATGCCGCTGTCACGACAGATCTCCATCTCTGTAAGAGCAGATGGTGAGCATCCGTTGATGATCGCCTCGATCCAGTTGATGTAACCTGGCTCGTCGTAGTTCGTGGTACCTACCGTGAGACCCCGTCCAAGGTCGCCTGCGGCATCTTCACCCATCTGGGGTACCGAGATGGTCAGGGTGTTAACGTGCTCCTCCCCAAACGCCTTATACGTCAGGTAGTTACCCGCATCCTTGTCCTTCCAGGTTGGGTTAACCAGATACTTCGGCAGACACGTACGGATCTTCTTGATCGCGTCAATGAACTGAGCCCGGTTATCCGACTTCAGGGTTACGAGGTGAGACTTGTATCCCCGTCCCATGATGTACGTCAGCCAGAACGCAATCACCTGGACCGACACCGTGTTGTGGGTCAGCAGGAAGTCATCGGTGACATAGAGGTGATCCTCGTTATCCACCTCGATGCAAGTGCAAGGGGCTTCGCCTTGATACTCGATCCGCTCCACAAACAACTGGTTAGGATAGACCGACTCCTCCTCGACGTGTTTGAATTTAAACATCCGCATCGAGTGAGGCAGGGTTACTGTGAGCTTGCTACCCACTTTGGAAGCGGTACCGCCAAGACCACGAGCAAGGTATTGGATATGACCGCATACAAGGCGGCTAGGGTTGCTGTAAACCACACCCTCCTCACTGAGTACCCCTTGATCCATAAACGCCTGTAGCACCGCTAGGCGATCTTCCAGAGCCCCTTCCAGATAGCCAACCGGGAGACCCAGGAAAGAATCGAAGTTAATATCCTTGCCTTCTTCGGTCTTCTTGATAACACGACGGTTACCGGTGCATTCCAGCTCCATGCCTTTTGGCATGTTTTCGATCAGGTACGCATCGGCTGCGTCAGAGACCTTACGGACCAGCAACCCGCTGGCGATAGCTACCCCGCCAATAAGTGTACCCATGACATAAGGGTCCACCACGAAGTTCTTCTTGACACCTTGCTCCGCTTCAATCAACGGGAACTCAAGCTTTACATCAACCTTAAGTTTCTCGATCATCTCAGCAGTGGTGTAGTCATCCCAGATCGGGTCATCGTTGACCGCACGGCTGTGGTCAGCCACTGTCCAGAGATGCTCAGGACCTGCATCCACATAACGACCATCGCTGGCGTACACCCGGTACAGTCGCTTGACGCCCTGAGGGTGAATACCGATAACGGTAGACCGCTTACCATAACGGTCAATAACCTCATCACCGGCTTTGAGATCACCAATCCGCACCCAGGCATCATTCGGACCATTCACATGACCGTCAGGCGTGGCAATACGAACCTTGTTGTTGTCATCCTGATACTTGCCCTGCTGACGAGGCATGATCATGTACTGAGTAATGTGGTTCAGGTAGTTCCAGATGAAACTGATGTTACCCCGGTTCGCCAAGAACTGACGATCCGCCCGCAGCTTACAGACCTCACGAAGGAAGTACCAGAAGTTGGTCTCCGATTCGTGCATGATCATGACCTTCTGTTCGTTGGTCAGGTTTTCGTCATACGGATCAACACCTTGCAGTGCCGGGTTGTTCAGTTGCAGGAGGAAGTAGTAGTTCTTGATCCCCTGTTGCCGGAAGATCTCAGCAGTACGTAGGAAACTGGTGTTCTTGGTGGTGAGGTCGGGCTGTGCCTTGTAGCGAGCAAAGTCCTTGAGGAAACGAACGGTCTTGATCTTCGACAGACTGTCTTCATCGAAGTGAGCCATGACCAACTCATCTTCAGTACGCTTCTCCCAGTCCACTCGACGCTTACGGTCGTCGATCAATTCACGCGGGAGGTTTTGTGCACCCAGGTAGTTCATGAGGTCTTTTGCAAACTTGAGGGTAGAGTCTTCTACCTTGGCGTCATCAACTGTTTCCATGATAAATCCCCATTAAAAAATATACACCTTACAAAAATAAAGCAGGCCCAGGGTGTTACCCCCAGGCCTGTTAGAACGGTGTTACTCTGCAGCCGGTACTTCTTTCAAGCGCTCGAACGACGTGACAGCACGATCATCCCAGACGGCCAGTTCGCGGGATTCGCCGTTTTGCAGGACGTACTCCTCGATCTGTTCACCTGTGACAATGTTGGTTACACGAACCACGACTTCTTTGTTGCTAGCGCAGTGTGCAGAGGTCTTAACTTGCGAGGTCATACATTTCTCCGATGAGGGATTACACGTATAACATTAAGGTGCCAACTCCACCGTAACGCCGGTCATGCCGAGTTGCAGCTCAACACCCGACGCGTTCTTGTTAACCCAGCAAATGTACCAGGTCTTACCCTTCTGCATGGAAATGGTGATACCATTGTCCTGATTCCAGGCGCTGAGCGGATACCGCCATTTGCGCCCGTCTTCGTGCATGAGGTCGAAGTGCGTAGGAGTTGGAGCCTTGTCTTCGTTGAAGACGTCGTAGCTCGGTTGGACCGACCAGTACATCACGTCGAGCCACTCGTTCACTTCGTCTTGGCCGTTGGCGATATTGAACTTGGTGAGAGCACCGTTGTTCGTCGCTACAGCTCTCTTCGCGGCGTAGGTTGGCTTGCCGTAGGCATAGTTCACCTGCCAGCGGTCGCCAGGACCGTTGATGTCTTTCAACAGAACGACTTCGGTATGCTGAATGAACGGCACCGACTCGTACGTTGGAGCGACATCTTTCAGGTTGATGTTGAAGATCAACGCTTGCGACAGGCCATACGCAGATGGCTTGTAGACCGGGCTCTTGTCGTTGTAAGTAACAACGGCGGTGACGTCGATGAACGTCTTGCGGTCCAGGTCGTACAGGTAATGCTGCAAGCGATAACCCGTGAGCGACGCGTCCCACTGAGGGTAGGAGAAGATCCGCGGGCTGTAAGCACCCTTGGCTGCACCGGCCTCGAAGGTGTAGGTATGACGAACGAAGTCAGGGTTACCCGGCTGTGCGATGTAATGCTGTTCGTTCTCAGCCAATTTCTTGACCAGAACCACATCACCCGTTTGACCAGGGAACTTCGGACGATACTCGGACACACCCAACAGGCTGTACTCGCCACCGTTGACCGCAGCGGGTGCAGAGGTCGAACCATCGGAGTAATGCGTGATAGCACGCAGTTCAACCGACGCCAACTGCACGTTGACTGGAATGATCAGACGATCTGGATCGTTGATGCGAGTGAACCAAGGCGAGATCAGTTCCACACCAGTGACGTACTTGACGCCGATGTTGTGGTCCTTCATGTACGACGAATGCTGAACCATCAACGGCTGAGCAGGAGGAATGAAGTTATTCCCCTCGTCGAAGAACACCAGCCAGGCACGTTCACCGTCAGGCAGTGCCTCTTCGTTCTTGGTCACGCTGAACGCACCAGAGGTCATGATCGACATATTGGTGTATTCGTTGATCAACGCCAGTTGGACTGGAACCTTCTTGCTGATCATGTTCAACGACTGGTCGTACTGAGCCGAGATGATGTTCGACTCGATTGCAGCACTGCCCAGGTAGACGTAGGCATACGCTGCACCTGGACGCATGATGGTGGAATCCACACGCGCCACGTTTGGACGGACCGAGTAGTCGATCGACAGCAGGGCTTCACCAGCCATAGGACCACCGCGGAGACCGTAGATGTAATCCTGATCGGTGGTGTTACCTTCGTCGATGTTCTGCAAGCGCCAAGGCACCAGCGTCGACTTCAGGGTACCCTGCCAATCTACCTTGGCCACAAAGTAGATGACACCGTTAGAGGTGTCGAATACCAACTCCCCTTCCTGAGGAACCACGTACTTCGTCAGGTCACTAGGCGGATGGATATCCGGGTCGTAGACGTTTTCGATGTAGTGGAAGTTCTTGCGTTCCCCTGTGTTGAAGGGGCTGATGTTCGTACCTGCTACTGCCTGAATCGCATTAGACAAGGGGGATTGGTCAAACATTAGGGGTTACCTCGAAATAGCCCTCAATCACAGTAACCGAACTCAGGTAGAGGTCGTTCACCTGTTTGAAGAAAATGAGTTGTTTGTCCGTTACCGTCAGCTTACCGAAGTTTGCAAACGGTGTGATCGCAAAGTAACGACGATCGTAGTTCAGCACGATTGGATCGTACCGCAACCACCAGAGGTAAGGTCTAACCGCATCCTGTACGTCCTGGTCGCTGTAGTAAGTCTCCCCACTCGTCTTATTCGGCAGCCTGATCAAGCCATTCAGCACGCCGTTTACCACGACGTTCATAAACGGGCTATACAACCGATACTTGTCTTGCAGGTTCGCGATAACCGCTACACCAGAACCGTTCGGACGTAGAGGGTCCCCGCTTTCCCAGTGAATCTCCTCAGCGTTGTTCCGTGGCTTTTCCAACCACAGCGTGAGGTAATCACTGACCCGTTGGTCAACATCCCGGCTGCGCTGACGATAAGGGAGTTGGTTGTGATCCTCCACAAATCGAATCGGACACCAGACATGTTTAACCATGTACGGTCTACCGTTTAGCGGGTTAGCAATGTCATCCGGAACGTCTCGCTCTGCCCGTGGTACTTCATCGGTCAGGTAAAGGGCTCCATTGATAACCGTACGAGTGACTCGATCACCACGCAGATTGTAACGGTCAACGCGGCCAATAACACCGCCATCCACAAATCCGAGTTCGGTGTCAGAGTTCGGTAGCACCACATCTTTACCGAGCCCCATAGCGCGCACAACAATATCTTGAGGGCCATCTACGAGGAACTCCTTGTTGTTGATGTAGCAGTACTGGTCGTCGTAGATCCAGTCAACCTTATCAATCAACGGATGCCCGTTAACCCAGATGTCGATCTGCGCCCACGTCAGCCCAGTCAGATGCCCACCATCAGGATAGATGTCCGTGATAGCAAACGCCAAACTGTGGTCGATGTGTTCCAGTTGGAACTTGTAGCCCAGGATCTTCTTGTTGCTGATCAGGATGCCACGCTTGTTGACACGATCCAGACCTGTCCACACCAACGTACCGTTTTCGATCCGATACTTGGTCACGTCGCCAGTGACATTGGTCCAAGGACCGACGATATCCTGGATGTTGATGTTCCAGTTGACGATGTAGACCTGGTAGTCCCAGTCTTTGGTAACCGCCACGTCCTGGTTGGTGATACGCATGTCCAGGTCACGGCCGGTCGACCCCATGGTAAACTCTACCATGGCACAGGCCGGGTTCTTCGGCGAGTAGTACAGGATACCCGTCATGTTGCGCCATTCCAGCAACTTGCCGTTGGCATCATGCTCCCAGGCTGTACAGGCCCCCTGGTAGGTCACAGGGACGTCGACACCTCGACTACCCAACTCGTAGGTCGCTCGAACCGGCGTCTCGCTCAGAACGCGTGTGGCGGCGTTGTAGCCTACCGACAGGATCGCGTCTTCACGCTTAACGTTCTTCCACTGTTTACGCAGCAGAGACATCACCGGACCTTGTTCCAATTGCTTGGCAGTCCATTCCGGCATATTAGCCCGAGCGTCAACCATGGCTTTCATGATGTCCGCATCAGGCATCCGGTACAGGTAACGGATACGTTGATGCTCATGAGGCCACTGGAACTCCCAGTTGGTCTTGCGAATCAACACCAGGATCTTGTTGGATGCAATAGCAGACAGATCAGGGTGGAAGTTACAGGCCGTCCGAATCACGTCATCCGCAATGGCCACATCCGCATGAGTTAACTGGCGAACCGTCGACTCGGCGTTACGGTGGATGTACAGTGCATGGGACTTCTTGCCGACAAGGAAGTAATCGTTGTCGTCGAAGTAACGGAGGGTGAAGTCGCCCTTGATCTTCGGTGGGTGAAGGATGACCTTGTTCTTCAGGTCGAGTTCGGAATAGAACGCCTGCAAGGTGTTGTATGAATACAGCTTCGTCCCTATCACCGTCGGGTCATGCCAGAACTCAATCACGTCACCCGGTGCAATGGGGGTGACCGCCGTAGGAGTACCATTGATCGTCACACCGTTATGGAACAGCCCGGTATAACCAGGACGTGCCTTCACAGCGTTATAACGACCGAGGAATACGCTGTACTCCCCAGGGTTCTCGTACACACAGCTTTCGAAGATGTACGGGTTACCGGTCTCATTGATAACGGCATCGCTCTTGTCCACCAACACCGAAGGGGTGTAGCAGCGGAAGTGCATGTCGTCGCCATCAAGAATCAGGGTCTTGGTCAACTTCTCGATAGCGATCAGCACCAGCCCGTCGTAGGTAACCATGATCCAGCAGTGACTGCGACTCTGCATGTAGCCCTTAGTCGAATACACGTCGGTCAGCAAACCTCGAGACTTACACAACAGCCCCAGGTTTACCCAACGATCCAGCGGGTTACGACGCAAGGTGTTGTTCTTGAAGTTCCAGAACCCAGGATGCAAACCCCCCGCCGAGAACACGTGGTAGAAGGTATTCTTCTTCGGCACAGTCCGCCACTTGTTCATGTAGCTGAAGTTGTTACTGTAACCGTACTCTTCGGTAATGCGATTAAGCTTTACCTGGTACTGCTGGTTTTCTTCCGGATTAGACCAGAGTCGATCGTCCGTGTATTTGACCAGCGGTGTATTATCTTCCGGTCCACGAATACCCATGATGTTTACCCGTTGAGGTCGTAGGTGTAGTCGATGTGTTTGGTAAACGACTCCAGTACACCCTTGTTGTATTTAGGATCCAACGCCATCCCCAACGGGGTCTTGGCATACAGTTTGTAACGAGCTGCACCATACACCAATGCAGTAAACAACGACGGTGCTTCAGCGGCGGCAATGATGATCTTGCTGCCCAGTGCCATGAACGTGATGCCACCCAGCAGAGCCATGAAGTCCTTGAACTCCACACCCTTGAGTTGATACAGCACAGGGTTAGCACGGATGGCTTCGTAGAGGTCTTGCAGCGTAGACATCTTCGGCAGGCCTTCAACGATACCCAGGATGTAACCTTTCTCGGTGCCGTAGATCGAACGGATTACGTTCAAGGCCAACAGCTCGAGATCGGTGGTTACATCTTCCTGAGTGCAGATCATGAAGTACGCCAGCAGCACCTTGATGGTCATGCCGGCGTTAACGTCCAGACCAGCACGTTTGATCAGGCGGCTACCGAAAGCTTCAGCAAACGCCTTGGTCGCCATCAGTCGGCAGTTCTTCAACGGAACCACATCACCTTCGGCTACGTCGTGTTGCAGGAACGCTGCCAAGCGCATGATGGTGATTTCGTTTTGGTTTACAATGGCGTTGCTTTTGTTGCGGAATGGACGTTCGTCATAGACGGTGATCATCTGACGATTGAACCCTTCCATGGTGATTGGAAAGGCGAAAACGGGAATAGGGAGATCGGTTTCATGAGTAATTACAAACACCCCAGGCTTCTTCGTCGGGGTGAGATTGCGGGTCACATGAAGGGTCTTGATAGTACTCTCAACCTTGTCAGTGGCCTTGAAGGGTTTCCCGACCGTGGTGTCATAGGCGTTGATCAGCATGAGGTTACCTCTAAAAATAACATGTTATGTGCCAGTGGTATAACACACTGTACGGCCCAGAAATGGCTAGCATACGATTGTTTTAGGACCCACAAACAGGACATCTACGAGGTTCTCCATGACTGTTCTTAACAGCATCATTCCGGGGAAAGTGAATAATCGTGGTATCAACGACAAGTCGATCCCCGATTACACCATCTCCGAGCCGACGTATCCGCTGCACCTTCCAGTGATTTCCATGGTGACCCCCGTGGGTGATCTGGCTGACGACAAAGGTACTCAGTGGATCGCCACTTCCGACTTTCAAAAGAAATTCGGTAACGTTTTCGACCACAACACCCCGTTCTACAACCCGAACGCCGCGCTGATCTCTCAGCTCGCTTTGGGCCAACAAGCGGCCATCGGTGTTCGTCGTTTGTCTGCCAACAAAGAAGTTGCCCGTGTGGCGATCTCTGCGTTCGTTCAGCTGGTGACTCTGCCAGACTACGAGCGTGACCTGGCCGGCAAGTTCAAGCGTGACGCAGAAGGGAAGAAGATTCCAACCGGCGAATCGTTCACCACCGCACTGAGCATCGAGATCAAACCTGATCCTGAAGCGAAGAAAGGTGTTGCGGTTGGCGCCCTCCAGCGTCGTACCATCGCCGCTGTTCCGGCCAACGGCCAAATCCCGGCTATCCCTGAGACCATCGTTTACCCGCTTTACGAAGCGGTAGCCGGTGTGGGTGACGTCTACAACCGCGGCGGCCTGGTGACCGGTGTTCCGGACAACGCGCTCAACTGGCGTCAAATCTCGGACTTCGTAGTTGCTACGGGTGTATTCCCGTTCGACCTGAAGATGTTCACCGAGACCGAAGCTGGTTCTCGTTCGTTCTCCAAGACGCCAAAACGTCTGGAAACCGTTACCTACACCTTGTTCAAGACTGAACTGAACAAGACCAAGTACGGCATCAAGGACGGCTTCGGTCAGTTCACCGGCACGAACGTCAACCGTAAGGTTGTTCCTGTTCAGCAACCGTTCAACTCGGTTCACGTTTACGAAGACTCGATCACTGCGCTGTGCCAGGCAATGTACGCGGTCGAAGAGCCGAACAACACCACTCTGGTTGATACCAGCCAGTTCCCGTACCAGCAGATGAACCCGTTCACCTGCGTGAACCACACTGGTGCCCCGTACTTCTCTCTGGTTAACGCCGGCGCTGTGTCCTGGGACATGACCGGTTCGGTTAAAGCCACCGGTGGCGTATCTCCGTTCCTGAACGCCGATGGCGAGCTGCCGGAGTACGTGGTCGTTGATCCAGTCGACGATCCGTTCAACGTCTTGGCCAACGCCAAGTACCCGATCACAAGTGAACAAGCCTGGCAAGTGAACAACAAGCTGATGGCTCTGGACATGACCGAGTACCTCGCGGGCACCGAGACCAAGAACTACACCAAGAACCGTCAATCCTTCTACTGGGACGTTGGTTTCTCCCAGGAAGTTAAAGACCTCGCGGTGCAGTTGCTGGCCAGCCGTAAAGACATCATCGTTATCCCTGATGCGACGGTGTACGTGCCTGGCAAGACCAACACCCTGGCCGACGTGTACTCGCGATTCACTTCGCTGTCCGCGCAAGCCAAGCTGTTCCCGGAATCGACTTACTGGGGGACTCCGTCCTGCCGTTCGTCCATCAACCTCATCGAAGCGTATGTGATCGACGAGAAGAGCGGCGAAGCAATGTCGGGTAACCTCGACCTGGCTTACGCGTTCGCACTGTTCGCCGGTAACGGCGCTGGTGTGATCCGTGCAGCGTTCAGTCCGGACAGCAAGGACAACCGCAACCTGCGTACCATGCACTCGCCTAACATCGAGTTCGAGGAAGACTTCGTTGCCGGTGACAACTTCATCAACGGCGGTATCACTCTGCGTCCGCGCAACGTGGAAACGCTGTTCCGTCCGTCCCTGGTCACCCTGTACCCGAACGCGGATTCCGTGCTGAAGGACCTGGTCACCAACTTCCTCTGCGTGTGCATCGAAAAGATTGCACAAGACGAGTGGAACAACGTCTGCGGTGACACCTCGTTGTCGGCTTCCGACTACGTGGCGAACTTCAAAGACGGCGCGGAGCGTAAGTGCCGCGATCGCCTCGGTGGCCTGTGCAAGTCCATCACGTTCGTACCAAGCTACGACGAAACCCAGCCGGGTGGTCGTGCTGTGATGAACACCATCGCCCATGCTTACTTCAACAAGGGTAAGTACATGATGAACCTGGACCTCTTCGCCTACAACGAAGAAGATCTGGCCAACTCGTAAGGAGTAAGTAGTTATGGCTGCTGATACTAACTACCCGCACCGTACAGACACCACGTTGATGCCAACGAGTGACCCGTTTGTCGAGGCCTTGGACCTCGGTAACCGTCCAGTCATCGATGGCGACGCCGGTGGCATGTACGGCTGGGCAGGCAACATCTTCGAGTACATGTCGGCCCAGCCACATGTGTCTCAACAGGGCTGGTGTATCGTTCTGAGCACCCCGGCCTTCTTCTCCCGTCTCCCAGGCGGCAACAAACTCCATTCCCTGTGCAAGGCGTTCTTCGAGAACCGTTCGCAGGAATGGAGCGGCATCCGTGACTCCACAGAAATCAACTTCGGTTCGATGGAGTGGACAGGTCACAAAATGTCCGTCGCTACCGGCGCTACTCGTAGCCTGGGCAGCGTGACTCACAAGGCCTACGACGTGGAAGGTGAAGTCTTCACTCACATGTTGAAGACCTGGTCGCGCTGGGGTGTTATGGATCCTGAGATCCTGAACGCCAAGATGGTCATCCTGGACGATCCGGGAGACATGCTGCTCGACGACACCTCGTACTCGGCGATCTACTTCGAGCCAACCCGCAACATGAAGGACGTAGCTCACGCTGCTATCCTGGTTGCCGGTCAGCCGACCACGACCGTTCCGATCGAGATCAAGCGCAACAAAGCCGATGAAAACCAGATCCGTTCTATCGAGATGGAATTCACCGGCGTGATCGAAATGGACACCCTCGCGGTGAAACAGATCGCTCGCAAAATGCTGCAACTGCTCCCACTGTTCAACCCTGACGCGGTAACTGCGCCGGCTGGCTTCCAGGAACGTACTTCGGTTCTGGAAAACCTGACCAACGCTGGTACCATCGAACGCATGACGGCGGCGAAAGCAACCGTAGCGGCCGAGGCAGGCGACTACCTGGGTTAAGCATGAATATAACCCCTCCCAGCCCGCAAAGGCTGGGAGGGGTTATAGCTGCAACTTAATAAAAGCCTTTACCATCGCGATTGTCGAACACATATACCTGACCATAAATGCTGATCAGTGCGTTGTTGTTCCGATTCACAACCTCATTAAAGATCCAAAGATCCTGAGAGTGGGGTTCTAAGTCTGAACAGTGAGGGGCATAGGCCCTAATGTAGTTACACATCTCCTTATTTGTGTAACGCACAGGGAAGCGACACACCCAGCCTAAAACATTTCCGGACAGCTGAGGTTCCTTCACCAACACATCACGAATCATTGTTACCGTCCCGGCGTAGATTCCTAATCTGTACCAGAACGTCATACCGTCATCGGTTAAAGTCAAACCGTAGAGTAATCCACGGCGCTCCTTTCGCCTGATCACCAGTAAGAGAATAACGGTTAGCCAGATCACGCCCGTTATCAAATTCATGATGAACTCTGACATACTGTTACCTACGAGCAAAAATGCGGTTATAGTTATTCTTCACAAGCTCGGTGATATAATTCTCGTCATCAGCCAATGCTTGGAAGTTCCTTAACTGCTCCTGCTTGTTGTTGAGGACCATTACGGGCAGCATTTTCCATGCCGTTCCACGTCGTCCAAAGCGTTCGGCAAAACTTCTCGCCAGAGCTTGACACCATTCATCAGGTTCCATGGGGGCAAGATTAGGCGTAGAATTGTTTCTGACAAAGTCCACCACCATCTTTGTGGGGTCTGGGTAAAAGACGTCAGTTAACAATCTCACTTCGTTAGCAATCACAGCAATCGTGGTGTCCACGGATGGCCGCATGTTCATGACACTGACTCGGCGACAGGCCTTGTAGATGGTTTCAATTTCCTCGTCTTCGAAGAAACGGTCGGCGTGCTCATTCAAGAAGACTACGGCAAAGGCACCGGCTGCATCTGTAGGCGTAGAACCATCATAGGTCCTGCCAGTCTCCATGAGCATCGTTACAGCGTACATTACGTGAAGAGCACCCTCAGGTAGGGAATGCAACTGTGCGAGGTCCTTGGTAGCGCACAGAGCGTTGTAGAGCCATGCATGATCGTAACCTTCTGGGTTTTTCTTCATGTGGTTAAAAATACGGAAGATAAAGTCCAGGGGTAAGTGGTTTCCTACCACATTAAGAGTACCTTGGAAGAGTTCGAAGTTCTGACGGTCCGCCATACGGAAGCGGTTCATAGTGCACTCCTGTTTTAGGGCAAAAAAATAAAGAAGAGGCAGGGGGGAGGGTTTCCTCCCCGCTGTCCTAGTCAACTTCGGTCATATTGGAGAATTTCTCAGAGAAGTCAAATGCACTGCTCACACTGCTGGCAGTACACTTATCCGAGATCAACACCGTCACACCAGTCTGTAATTTGTAATACGCTGATATGACGCCTGCCTTATCCATGTAGCCCACGGTAGTGAACTGTTTACCATCCGCCGAGTAGATCTCTCGAGAGTCGGTTGCTTCCGACGCGGAGTGGTGGTAGGAGGTACCCATGTCATTGCCTAGTTTGACTACTATTTGTTCAGGCTGGACCAAATCCTTACCGTACAGGATCGTGAAGGTATCCGTTGCAGCGTCACGCAGTACCAGCAAACTCTTGCCAGCTTCCGTGTCACAACTCAGCAGTACCTCTTCTTGTTTATCCTTAGGTATCCCAGCCATGATATCTGCACTGGCGATGGTGCACTCTGCCGAAGCAAAGAAAGCCAATAACAGCACAATAAGCAATCGCATAACTAACTCCTTTGATGAAGGGGAATATTCCTAATCCCCCAAAAAATAAAAGACAGAGGAGTTACCCTCTGCCTTTCAATCCAGTTACTTACAGATATACAACACGTTCAAGAACACCCATGGACCACTGGTTATGTTCCTGGTCGCGGTTGAATGCTTCAACTGCGGCTTGCAGGCTGGCGTGTTTACCGGTTTCGATTAACCCACCTACCGAGTCACGGGAGACACGAACGGCACCGTCTTCCAGGTACATGTGGTTCAGACAGAAACCAATCTTGCTGTGGCACAGAGGAACCACGATCCCTTTCTGTACACCAGGCTTGCGGAAGATGCCAAGACCGGCGATCTGCATAGTGCCGTTGCCATTGTTGTGGTCGTCACCGATTACACCTTCGTTAGCTTTAACAACTGCAACGATTTCGTCGAACTGGCCAGCGTTGAAATGAGACATGTTTATTACTCCGGAGTATGAAAGACTTAATTGTCTTAATCACATGAGTAATATAGACCTGAAAAACAATGTATCTTAAATATTCCTACCTAGCCTGTTAAGGGCTAGGTAGGAATAATAACGGGTTAACGTTTGGGCATCTGCAGTTCCATGCCGTAACCGAACTGCTTAGGCGGTTCAGCACGTTTCACGAAGTTGGGATCTTCCTTCAAGCCTTGTGGGCTCCAAGGTTGACGCTCTGGAGGTACGGTCGAATAGACTTTGCCCAGTGCATCCAGGTGAAGCCTTTGACGCATCTCGTCATCAGGTGTCATAGGGGGTCTCTCTTGTTCTTGCCAATGGTAAGTCGCTCGACTGCCGTATATTGGATCTCGCCCGAGGAGGGGTAAATCATAACATGCGGTACATTGGCAGCGTATTTAAAACGCCCATCTTCGAAGTCAGGACGGTTGTACGCAGACAAGAAAGCCTTGCCCAGATCACCATCAGTTCCCAACATCTGAACCTTCAATGCCTGCTTACCACGACCGATCTCGCCCCACTGCAACTTGTGCTTGATCTCGTGTGCTTCCCACAGTTTGAGTGTGGCTGGATTGTCGTTAACCCAGTCATGCTTTTCAGAGAAGACATCCAGCAGCTTAGTGCGCTGGGCAGACTCCACCACTTCAAACGAGAAGTCATCAGACAGCGAGTCTACGGTGACCGTGTACTCATACAACTTACTGCCTGTAAACCATACCTGGTGATTGGTGCCAAAGATGCGCGACAACATCACCGAAGGAATAGGATCAAAGAAGAACGAGATATGATCCACATACGGCTTCATATCAGGTCCTTTACCGGAAGCACGACGCTCAGCCTGTTTGATCTCTTCCTTCGACGCAGCACCAGACTTACGTTTGGTTAGCAACGTGGGATACAGCAAAGGTGAATAGTGGTAGAGTTTCAGACACATATCAGGCTCCCTCTAATGCAGATCACGCCGTTGGGCGTTGCTTCAGTTGATTGAGTTTCTCCATCAGATGGGGGAGAACCTGAGCCCAAACCTGTTCTTCGCTCTGAGTTGCGTCAATCACCCGGTATACGTCCGGCTCAAGGCTGGCCCGATACTGGTAAACGTCACGCATCTCATCAGCCTTATCCAACTGGAGCTTATCCAGTTTATCCGGTTGTCCACGACCCGCCATGCGCTCAGCGAATACCTTTGGATCGCCGTCCATCATGAAGACCATGTCTGGGTTGAACCCACAGACCAGGTCATGGATCGTTGTAAGCTTGGACGCGTTGATACCGCCAGCGCCACCCTGGTACGCAAAGGTGGAATCCTTGTAGCGGTCGCACAGTACGATCTTGCCTTGAGCCATGTGTGGCTTGATCACCTTTTCGATGTGATCCACCCGCGCTGCGTTAAACAGCATGGTCTGTGTCATAGGCGACAGTTCGTAATCCCCCAACCCGTAGAAGCCGAACTTCAGACCGTCACGCAACATCTCCGCAAACGGAGTACCGCCGGGTTCACGCGACCAAATAAATGGAATGCGGTGATCGGTAAGGAACGCCTTTATCTTGTCCATCAACCCTGTCTTGCCAGAACCGTCAAGACCGTCTACTACCCAGAACTGCCCTTTCATGTACTACTTCCTAATCGATCAAAAAAATAAACCCTACCCTCCGAAGAGGGTAAGGTGTTACAGTCAAGCAGCCGGCGCGAAGTGCGACAGGATATAGTCTTCAACCGCTTCGATCTGGTCAACGATCATCTGCGACCATGGTTCGAATGGCACTTCTGGATCTTTGAACAGTGGAGCGTTCTTGAGCTCCTCGGCAGTTGCCCAGGCAACGGCGTCGTTCTGAGGTTCAGCCATGTCGAAGCGAACGGCTTCAGACGCGTCGATGGCGTACACCACACCGTAGTGGATGTTGCCGACGTAGCCGTGTTCTGGCTTGCTGTCCATCACGAAACCGACTTTGTTGAAACGAGCTTCTTTGGCGTCCACCATAACACTGTCGGTAACGTCCATGCCGTTCTTGTCGAACAGCTTGACTTCTTCGCTACCTTCACGGTCGACGGAGTCGTCGGTGGTTTCGTCCATGTCGATCAGCGGCGTCTGAGTCAACAGACCGGAATCGCTGATCATGTGGTACGAGACGTCGTAACCTTCGATGTGACCACCGGCGCCCAGGCTCAGCTTGGATGCCAGACGACCTTCGTTGTTGGTCTTGTTGCGGCGATAGACCATGAAGACAACTTGAGGACGGTCTTGCTGGAGGTTCTGGATGATGCGGTAGAACAAGATGTAGCCAATGCCTTGACGCAGCAGTTCGAACTTGCCGTTCAGAGCGCGCACGGAGCCCATGGTGATGGCATCGAGTTCACGCAGTGCCGTGTGTAGCTTTTCCTGCGGCAACAGCGTGAACGCGTTGTCAGGAACGATGGCGGCCAGAGATGGACCGTGAACACCGTAAGTGAATTCAGCGCCTTTAGGGATAGAGTTCAACAGCATGTTTTATTGCTCCGGTTTAGTGTAACGATAGATGTAACCAGCCTCTGTAGGGCTGGCGTGCATGGCTTGTGTTTCTTTGTCGTTCCTTTCCTGCCAGGTCTTATCTTCCTCAGTAAGCTGATAGCCCGGAGGGTACATCGCCTGGATAACGTAATACGGATTGGTCGTACCGTCTGGCTGCTTATCGCGCATATGGTACTTCCATTTCAACAGGCGTTGTGGCAACACCAGTTTATCGGCGTTATCCGCTAGGATTTTGTCAATCTCGCTATCAGATAACTCTTCAACTTTGAGACCCTGATGCAATTCGGGGTTGTATTCCAAAATTGCACGCCACAAAGTAGAACGTTCCTCGAAGATATCGGTTGTTTCAAGAACAGACATATAGTCCCCTACTCCTGGATATTGCGATAGAAATTGATGCGGTTAACACCGACCTGGTGAATGTCAGCCCAGGACTTAGAGCCGAAGTTGTAGTACATACAGATAACCCACGCCAGTGTAAGATGACCGTGACCGTCCTCCATCTCAAGACCGGTTAACTCATGAACCATGTCCAACTTACGCAACGGTTCACTTGTCAGTACATCGATCAGCTTGAGACGCGGTTCATTACCCTTGACACCCACCGGAGTGGAGAAGTGACTACGGCGCCAAACCGTCCATGGGTGCTCACAACCGGCCGGTGGATAGCCGAAGGGACTAGGTTCACCCTTAGTCGGCCTGTAGTGATGACCGCTCATGCGATTACGCTCAGCGTCATCCAAGGCGTTTACGTTGAACTCGTGTGCTTTAGACGTCATGATTTTCCAGTGTCCTTTAAAGAAAGGGTCTAGTGTAAACGCATCGCTAATGAACTCCAGGTAAGTACCCGGCTTGGTTAACGCGTCGACTTCAGTAGCTGTGTACCAGGTGACAATAAGCGAGCGTAGCAGTGTGCGACACACCTTAGCGTCAAACGCTATCACATGAAAGCAGTGACCATGCCTAGCTTCTCCATCGTAACTGTACCAAGGCGTGTATCCACCCTTAATAACCGGATGCTTAGCGGAGATACACAGCCGATTCCCGTCAAACTCTGGCGTGGTGTAAAGTGTTATCAAGTACCCAGCCAACACAAACTTGTCACGGGCTGCTGTAAACATCCCCAATTTAACAAGCAGCTCTACAAGTGTATACGTGTCCATTACGTCCCCAGTATCTCACGGTCTTCAATAAGTGTTTCAACGGCTTGGATTGCTTCGGCTAACTTACCCGGTTGAGCGACCCATGCACTGCCATCAGAATAGAACTCCACAACACGCACATTAGGAACGGCGATCTTTCCCTTACTGCGGTTGTATCCTGGTATTGCACAGGTGATATGAACGCCATTAGGCTTCATGGTAAACGTAAGCTGGTAAGTTATCCTGAAACCGTTTATAGACGCTTCGGACTTACGGTCGGTAAAGAACCCCGTTCTATCTAACTCGCGATATAACTTCCCGTAGTCAGGCTTCATCCTTTACCCCAAAAAACAAAAATGCGTAATAGTGGATGACTAAGGATCGCTCCCTAGTCATCCTTACTACTGCGGAATATTAGCCGAACAGCTTGGTGGCCAGCGATACGTGTTGGTCGCGGTGCTCTTGCAACCAGTCAGTTTGTTCTTCGCTGTGGTAGTAGTCGATCGCGGTGGTCGACACGCCGTACAGGTGATCATCGCCCACTTGCTGTTGCAGGTGGTGCTGGGAATTGATGGTGAAACCGCCGAAGTCCAGAGTGCCGTCGATGGTGGTCAGCTTGTCGTTTTCAGCGAATTGATCACGCGCTACTTGTGCGGTGGCAACTTCAACCTGGCCAGACAGCTGATTGATGTAAGAGACGTGAGCCTGCATCGACTCCGGAGTGATGTCTTCCGGCAGTTCCAGTTTCGTAGCATCGAACGTAGCGTGGTTGGTGGCCTTGTTGTAAGTGACGTTTTCCACCAGTTCTTTAACGGCTGCGTCTTGTGCTGCGGTGTATTCTTTATTCAAGCTCATTGTAAACCTCGTGAGTGATTATGGTTGTTGAGAAATTAGGAAGCAAGAAGAGGTGGTGTCCACGTCCCCCCAGACGGTAAGTCTGTTGCTCGGGATAGTAATATAGGCTTGAAATATTCTAACCCAAACAACAGACCGGACGGTTACTCTGCCGCGGTTCCGACTTGAACCACAACGGCTTCGTTTTTGCTCAGGTCCACTTCACCGGTAGGGGTGACGATCTTCACGTGCTCGCCGTAGACCTTGCGCAGCTCAGCGATGGTGCTGGCAGGATCCGGATCATCCTTGTCGATGATAACGGTGTGAACTTGTACGCCCAGCAATGCGGCTGCCTCGCCCAGAGTATCGAACTCGCCGTCGGTGGCCAGCATGTCCAGCAGGTCCAGTGGATCGCTCAGATGGCTACCACCTTCGCTGACAGGGGTCTTGTAGTACGCGATCACCTGACCAGTGGTTTTCAGGAAGTAGTCGTTGTTGAAACCTTGCTTCTCCAGCATGACTTCAACGAAGTCGATGGCGTTGGTGTAACCGGCCAGAGCAGCGTCACGATCTTCCGACAGGTCGTAGCGAGTGGCCAGGTAAGCGACCAGTGCTTCTGCCTGAAGACGCGGAGTAGTAGCCAACGCAATATCGATCAGCGCATCGTCGTAACCCAACAGGCGCCCGGCGACCATTTTGAACAGTTGTTCGTGGCTGGTGAAGTCAGCAGTGGCCACACGGTTGGACACAGCGACGTTGGTGTGGTTTTCGGAAGCGATGGTACCTTTGGTCCAGGCCGTCAGACGGTTGCCCACAGAACGCATGTGCTGGGCTACGATCTTGGCGATGTAAACGTGAATAGCGTCGGTCTTCTTGCTATTGACGTGTACACCTTTGATCAGGTGGTTGTCAGTGTTGGCGTCCTTGGAGTTATCCCACTCTTTGGACGAGGTTTCCAGCAGAGCGTGCAGAACGTTGATGCCGCCCGTGGTTTCGCGCAGCGTGTTAACGAACGACAGAGTTTCCAACAGCTGAACAGCAGCACGAGATTGAGTATCCATTACTTCTTCCTCTTGGTCTATGGCAAAATGCACTAATGGCTATAGGTATGGTGAACCCGTGAATAAATATAACTCCTACTAGGGATGCCCCTAGTAGGAGTTAATGGGTGTCTTATTTGAAAACAGACAAAGCGCTGGAGCGAACGACCTGCACCTTCTTGCCGTGTTGACCACGAAGGCGTTGCTCTACTTCACGAATCATCTTCGAAACGTGAGCAAAGCTTTCAGTACCAGCAAAGCGAGCCTGGGCTGCTTCGTTGTTTACCGTTTGCTTGCACATGAACAGGAACTCGTCAACCGTGGCTACAACTTCAGCCGGGGTTGGGTCGTACAGCGCAGAAGACAAGAAGTCTTCCAGACCAGCAGTGCGGTGCTTACAGGCATTCAACATACCCTGCTCCATCACCACGTCATAACCGGTGAAGTATTCCACCTCACGGTTACGGTCACCCATCTGTTGCGGCTTGGTCACCGTACGGATGGAAATCGCCGTGTTCATGTCCGGGTCTTCGAGGCTGTCCTGGAACACATCTTTGAGAGGACCGAATGAACGGATCTCTACTTTGTTGTGCACAGGATCGCGATCGCCACCGGTGAAGATCCAGTGAATCTTGCGGATCGACCCACAGACGTTCGGTTCCAACACCGTGCGCAGGCGGTGGATCCACTGGTAGAGGTCTGTGATCGGAGTCTGAATGATCCGACCACCTTGACGTTCCCAGAAGTACTGCGGCGGATGACCCAACTCGCACCAGAGTTGACCTTCGGATGCCCGACGGTTTAGATCGCTGTCAGGCGACATGCACTCTTTGACATAGTCATTGAGTCGGTAACCCACACCAGCGCGGTTCTGAATGTTGAACCCACCGGCATTCATCAGGTAGTAGGGGCTGTTAGGCTCCATCGGCTTCAGAATGCCACGTTTACCACTTCCTTCCAGCACCGTGCTGCCGAATGTGATGACTTGACTCATACAGGGACCCCTTTAATAATCTTCTCCAGATCAGTAACACGGTCGTCGGGGTTCACAATAGCTGCTACCGTGTTGTCGCGTTGGTAACCGCCCATGATTTTCGGGAAGGTCCCGTCGATCAAGAGCCCACTGTTGTTAAGACCCACAATTACTGGAGGCCTGCCTTCCAACATCGCCTTACTGTACCGGTACGGTTTTTCCAGGTTATCTGGATCGCGGAACATCAGCGACATGTAAACCCGCATTACCTGGGGACTGCTACCCACCGGATCGCCACTCTGCGTAGCCGCCAAGTCAAACATCGACGACAACGCGTTTTCAGTGACATACCAAGGACGTTTGGCGTAGTAGAGGAACTCCATGTAATACGCATATGGCTGATTGGGTTCTTGCAGGACGTTGGTGTTCTCGATTACCGTGTCGCCTTTGGTAAACTCCAACACCAGATACTGAGTACCCTTGATTGCAACTTCACGAATGCTTAACGGAACGAGGGTAATGTCCATCAATGACATCAGGGGAGCGTAACTCTCCCCCGGTATCACCAACCCAAGCACCGCAGGCGTTGTGACTGTTTCCCCGACCACCGCCATACCGCTGTCAACAAACCGCTTAGGCAGATGGATCTCGAAATCGCGTTTAGCAATAACAGACCCATCTTCCAATTCGGTGAACAGTCGGTCAGCAATATCGGGATCGTGCTTGAGATTGCCGACGTCCATCGATTATGCCTCGAGCAAGCGCTTCACGAGTTCGTTGATCACCGCTACGGTCAGGCGCTCACGCTTGTCCATGACGTTGTCTTCTTTGCTCGTGTCCACGAAGGTGGCTTCGATGATGTCAGCCGTCAGAGTGGCACCACAGGCCCGCAGGAACGCAGGGATCAGGGTGGTTTCCAGCAGGGCGTCTAGACGAGGATCAGCACCGTCCTCCACACCGCCGGCAATTACTTCGGCAACGTCATCGCCATGGAAACGCTCGGACAGGATGTAATGCGCTTTCTCCAGCTCGCCGGAGAACATGCCCTGTACCCAGCTGATCAGCATGGTGTTTTCACCCATCTGACTTTTGGCACGGTCGAGCAGGTGAGGGTGCTCGTTGATGAAGTCGTTGATCGCCTTGATGCCGCCCTTGATGAACAACTGCTTCGATTGCATCGACAGCTTTTCGTGGATGTGGTTGTAGTACGCCTTGACGTAACCGGCACCACGACCCACGTCTTCGATGAAGTCGACGATGGTCATTGGAGTGCCAGACAACGCAGCCCAGTGGTAACCCATAACCGCTTCAGTGAAGCCCACGCCAGCCGCCTGGACTTTCTCCAGGATCTGGTTGGTGTAGAACACCTTCAGCTTGGCCGTCATGAAACGGGTATCGCCGTACTGCGACTGGCTGTGCGGAGTCAGAGCGGCTTGCTTCTCGGCCACGATCACCAGTTTACGCTGGCGGTAGGTGACCACCACTTGCTTCAGCTTGATGAGGTACAGCGTCATGCCGTTCCACAGCAGGCTAACGAAACTGCGGTAGGCCGACAGCTCACCGGTCTGCAACCACGGCGCCGGATCTTCGGAGAAGTACATCTTGGTCAACAGGACGTACATCTTCAGCAGCAGTACAAAGCGCACCGATTTGATCTGCGAGAAGTCGTAGATACCGTCTTTGTTGACGAACAGGTTCATCAGTTCGCCGAGGTCACCAATACGACCGGCCGCGTCGGTGATGGACTCGTCATCATCTTCGAGGATGGAGACCAGGTCAGCGTGAGAAGCACCGATGAAGGCGAGCACTTCTTGGGCGTCAGGGTAGCGCCATTTCAGCGTGCTGCCAGGGGCCAGGTCAACACCGGTGTAAGTGAGCGACTTGTCGCGCACTTCAGTCGGGTACAGCGACGATTCGAAGAAACCGTTGTCGACGTTGACGTACTGCACTTCGATCAACTGCTCGGTCAGGCTTTGCAGTTGTTTGCGGGAGTACAGCAGGCGGGTGTCTTTCAACACACGGCGAGCCATCGGCACGCCATAGGTGCGGATGTTGCCCAGCGAGTCACGAATGATCTCAGCCAGACGTTCACTGGCGCCTTCGACGGTCTCGGTGTGCATGTTACCCTGGCTGGCCTCGAGAATCTCCTGACGGAAATTGTCGGTAAAGGCCAGGGCGCCACCGGATTCACCGTTCAGACCGGCAATCACAGGGCTAGGGCGGAAGTTACCGCCAGCAACGGCGATCAGTTCGCCAAGTGCAACGCTGGATTCACGAATCATTTCGACGCTCCTTTGACACGGGCAACGATGGCTTTGCTGATCTTCTCGTCCATGACAGACTCACCCAGCGGTGCGAGGAATTGCAACCCTACTTTGGCGAGGGTCTTTTTAACCACTTCCACGGTATTGGCGACCGTGACAATGTTGGTGATGAGTTGCTCTTTATCAGTCATCGGACCGATCTCCTGGTAGGGTGCTTAAAGTGGAGCGTTGCTGAAGGTACGGTTCTTGACCGACATCCCTTGGTAATACGTGTCGTAGAGCCGGGTACAGATCTCGCCAACGGTGATGTCACCATCTTTGTCAATGTCGAACCCGCTGTTTTGCAGGTAGGACTTGGCTTCAATAGGGACAGGTGAATCTTTGCGGAACAGAACTTCGTCCGGACCTTTACCCACAGCAGCGGGATAGAAGATCGTCAGATAGAAATCCTCAAGACGCTTGTAAGCCTTACCGCGCTTCTGCCACATCTCGAAATACTTGAACACCAGATCGAGTTGATCCAGTTGGCTCATGCCCTTGACGTCGTCCAGGGTGATCTTCAGCCCGAAGGTCTTCGCCAGGTCAATCACTGCTGCGGTACCGAACTGAATCAGGCCCCAGTAGTTGCTACCGCCGTTGTTCTGTTTATCAGGACGGAACGTACCGCCCGATTCGAAGCACATGCAGGCCATCAACGCAGAGGCTGCGCCGGGGAACATGTTTTGCTTGATGCACCAGTCACGCACCTTCATGGTGAAGGCAGGCGGAACACGAGTGCTCCAACCCAGGTCGTAGAACGGTGCCTTATTACGCTTGGCATAACTGAACGCCAACTGACGCAAACCACTTAGGCTACCAGCACCTGGAATACCGTCGACAGCGCCAGCGTACATACCCACCAGCTTCAGGTTGCTCTGGATGTCCTTGATACCTTGAACAGCAACATCGAAACCTTTACCCGAGGTAACTGGGAGGGGCACAGAGCGCCCCCCATTCAGAAACAAATGGTAGTCCTGAAGAAGCTTCAAGACCCCATTCGCTGAACCAGCACCCCAGACACCGTCAATACCACCGGAGTAGACATGGGCCTCTTGGAGGACCACTTGAATGTCTTTAACCACGTTGACTGTCTGGAAGCTCATCTTTACTTACCTCTGTAAATGGCAATAGCCTGTTTGGTAACCCCAACCGACAGTTCACTTGTGCCCAGTCGATCCCGTAAGCTCAGTACCATGCGGTTGAAGCCGCCTTTAAAGCTACACTTGACGTCCACTACTCGACCGTCTTGAGTCATCAACGGCTTCTTCATTACACCGTTGACTGTACCTTTCATCTGGTTACCGATAACGTATTTGTCCGAGGTGGTAGACCCATCCATGGATTCGACGTATACAGTAAACAATACCTTGCCTGGCGACAAAACAGGTTTACTCACGTTGAGGTTGTTACTCACGCTACCTGATTCAAAACTGCCGTCAATCGCGGACATGCGTTTGCGTTCTTTATCCGAACTAGCGATAAGTTTACGCACACTGTCAGTCATCTTTTCCACAGGTGAGTTGTACATCACCTCGATCTTGACCACCTCGCCGTGGTACTTAGAACGGATCTGCTTAATGCCCAAACGGTTGATCTCGTCAACCTGGCTAGCCCCCGCTCCGGCCCCCGCTAGGTGGTCCTCTTCAATTTCGCATAAAATCGCATCGTAGTCGATTTGGTCACCCTTTTTAACCTTAAAGGTGACAACCTTATCCACATCCACCGCGAAAGAGTTCTTCGTGAGGAATGGGGTAATCGATTCGCCCATGATCTCTTTCGAGACAGCAATGGAGTCCTCGTAGGTATCCTGGTCTTCTACTAGTGCAATACGAACTTGACGACCGTTCTTCCAGACTACTTGTCCTGGGCAGAAAGGATCCCGTGCAAACCACTGCTGGTCCCAACCCAAGATGTCACCCTTAACAAACTTGTCGCCGACTTTCATATCGGTAACACGGGTGTGACGATGGTACTCACCACTGGCCTCACCAATAACCAAGCCCAACGGATACTTTTCAGTGTTGCCGTCGTTATAGGTGATTTCCAGATAGTCCTCTTCAACAGCCGTTACCTTACCGGCCTCTTTAGCGACTTTGCTGTAGAGTTCGGAAGTCCGGTGAGCAATGACGTTGTCATAACCCGTACGGGTGATCGGCATGGTGTAGTTTTGAGCACTGACCGCTTGAGACGCCTGAGTCGAGGTAAACATGCCTCGCTTGGTGTCATCCTTGTTCATACCAAACGCCAAGTTACCCGTCACCGAATACAGCGAGGTAGCGGATGGTTTGCTCTTGGTGTCGATATTGCCACGGTAGTCGAGGACCTGTGGGTCAGAGGTAGTGTAGGTTACGAAGCCTACCTTACCGCTGTCCTTGTTCGCCTCAGAGATCTTGCCACGGTAGCTTGGCAGCTGTACACGAGCCCGCTTAACTACTGTGATCTCACTACGCCCACCGGTACCACCGAAGGTCAGTTCCTCTTGATCCTTCAACTGGTGGATCGGGTTTACTTCCTCGACTCGGTTAACCGAGGTGTCCTTGAGGATGTTCATGATCACAGCTTCAGGGTTGATCTCAAGCTTCTGCTTACGACCCTTGCCCTTGTTGAAGTACTGACGTTGTGCGCCCACCAGGACCTTGTAGAAGTGACCCGCAAAACGCTCGTAACCCACGAACCGCTGTTCTTCCAATTCCACCTCATGAGGGGTGTAGTCGGTTTCCAACAGCTTAGCTGCATCGATGAGCAAGTGATGGAACGACTCACTGTAACCCAGCTGGTGCAGTTGCTTCTTGGTGATTGGGTCGATGAACATTTTGTACAGCAGGTTCATCTCAATGAACTGAGCAGGACGAACCTTCGGATCACCCATCAGAGGACCCCAGATACCTTTGTTGTTCAGGTCACTTCGGCTGAAGTTACTGATGTTGTTCAACTTAGGCATGCCACCAAAAATCAGGGTGGTCAGCTTCTCACGACGGTTGAAGATCAGATACTCGTCGTTGAACTGAATGGCGTACTCGTCTTCTGTCAGCTTAGGGCGGGTACCCATAGGGACTGCCCGGGTGGTAGCCTTGATGACCTTCAGCAGTTCATCAATCCCGAAGTAGTAACACAGCACAACACCCAACGGGAACAGATAGCCACTGATGTTAACCACGGCATGTTCGTTAGGCGCTTTAGCGGTGTTGATCCCCATCAGCCCTTCAAAGGTGTTAAACTCAACACCGTCCAGGTAGAGGTTGCCGTAGCTGTCGATGGTGATTGGCTTCTTGTCCTTGACACCCACCAAGAACATTTCTGGCTTGGTAAACTTCTTGAACTCAGGATGGTCTTCCAACAGCTTCTCGATGCGGAAGTCCAACATGTAGCCGCCCACATTGATCCACTGGAAGCGACTGGCAAGAATGGTGTAGATCCGTGGACCAGTGTAGTCACGGTTACGGCCATTACCACGACTCAACGTGATGCTCTTGTCACTCATGGCTTTCAGCAGGATCTGTTTCTTCAGCCACACGCCCAGGTCGTCGACCACCTTCTTGCTACGAGTCACCATCAACTGGCGGTCGTAGTGACTGGTCAACAGCACAGTGCCCGAATCGATCTTGCGAATCGGTAGCTCCATGCGTTGCAGTTGCAGGTGAGACTTCACACCATCAACGGTAAAGGAAGCATCGTCGTTGCTAACCCGTGGGAAACGAATCGCATGAGTGGACTGCTCGCCGTCAACAGGATGAACCTGAATGGTAATAACGTCGTAGGAACCCTCAACACCATTAAGCACCTCGTGACGATAGTCGTTGAGGGCAAACCCGGCATTCTGAACAGCCACAGCCATGGCGGCCATGTCTTTGTGCAGGAACTTGTCGACATAACCCTGCTTCAAGACCTTGGCGCGGCTCTGGAGCATCGACTCGTCCAGGATCGTAGGAAAGGTACCCTCGATCTTGGCGTCGGCTGTAAGTGTCTTCAGCTCGTCAGGCTTGATCTCCATGTATTCAGCCAAACTCTGACCGTTTTCCATTTCGATGTGATAAACCTGGGTTGCCTTACGCATGAAGAACTGCTGTTCAGCAACTGTCAGCTGGCCTTCACGTGCTCGCTCTTCCAGAGCAGCGCTAACGCCACTTTCAAACTTGGGGAACGGGTCCTTCTTGGTAGAGGTTTCGGCAACAACCTTTTCCTGCTCGAGCAAACTGTCATCTACGTGGGATGTCCAGTCCTCAATGCTTTCAGAATTTGTTCCGTCTCCCTCTTGTCCGGCCCCTTCAGGATCTCCGTGGTCAGTTCCTTTACCACCACCGAAAGCATCACGGAGAGGATCAGGATTACCATGAGTTCGCCCACCGTCATTTTTGCCAGGAAGCGTTCCTTCTCCGGATCCACTGGATGCCGTGCCCGACCCTTTCTGAGTTCCCTTCTTTTTTGCATCCAGACGGTCAGCCGCCGAGGCTTCTTCCCCTCCTTCTTCTCCTCTTCCATTTCCTTCTCCCTCTTTTACTACTTCCTCTTCCGTGACACCACCACGGGTAAGATTCATCAGGGCCAAGTAGACACGCTTCGACGCATTCAAGCGCTTACCGTGTTTCTCACGCTCACTTTTCTTACTGCTACCCTTGTCTTTTGCACGCGGGTCCATCTCAGCGTCCAGCCACCCTTTCAGTGTACCCAGGTGAATCACAAGGGCACGACTGTTGAATACGAAGATCAGGTGGAAGTCTTCGATTGCCTTGGCAGACAACTTATTCAGCTGGCTGTATTCGTAGTCGCCAAACAAGAATGCCATCCAGTCCATCAACCAGTAGGAGTTCTCTTGCTTGGTAGTGCGTACAGTCCTGTTGCTTGGCAGTGGCAAGCCATCCCGGAAGCTATCGATGTAATGATCGTAGTCGACCATCAAGTCGGTAAAGGACGGCATGTGCAGCGGCAGGTCAATACGGAAGAACTGCTTGCGCTTGCCTTTAACTGCCTCTTCGTTAACACCTTCCATCAACAAGTTGAAGTGGTTGTAATGACGCTCGAAGTTGATGAACAGAGAAGCACGTGGGTGCCAGAGCATATCGGCAAGACCGTAGCTCTTAACAACCAGTACCTTCTCCTTGTTGTAGACCGTGTTGATATCCTTGGTCCAATTGTACTTGTAATGCGAGCCGCGATAACCCTGGATGATCTTGCGGGGTTCGATCTGTACAGCACGACCGTTACCAATCACCGGAGTGTATTTAGCGGGGAACTCAACAAACACCTCATCAGGGTAGTTACTGATAAAGGCTTCAGAGACGGAAGGACCGATCTCTTGTGGGTTGCTGGGGAAGAAGTGAACAAGCGAGGCACGTGGCAAGATAATCTCGCCAATCCCGATAAAGACAGGGGCGATCAACTCTTGACGCTTACGCTGAACAAAGGCGCGGTAAAACTGGGGGTACAGCGCTTCGTCCCCGGTCACAGCATCCAGAGCACTGAATGTAATCGCCGGTGGGAGATTCATACCTTTATTCCTCCATACCGCTGGTGGCGGCTTTAAGCATAAACAAGATGGGTTCGTTCACAGGGTCGTAGAGGAACCGACCGCTGCCGCTGATGTAGTACTCGCGTTTACCGAACAGGTCGTTGACCTGAGCCTTACTGTCTTCGGCACACACGCTGTTACTGTTGAGCATGTCACCGTCGTGGTCGGAATCGAGACCCGCTTCACGGCTAGGGTCTACCGACATTGCGTCGAAGTAGTCAGGGTGGTCAACGTTGTGAGGATAACGCATGCACTGCTCAACCACTTCCCACTCAGTGTCACGAATGGTACGCGGCTTGGCACCTTCAATGCTCAAGAGGTTAACCTTGGCAGGGAAGATCGAGCCGATACCAATTACCGGGTAACGAGTCTGCTGGGAGACCTGATCACCAATAACCTTGTGGCAGGAGAGGTAGTAGAGTTGCATGTAGGTAATCGGAGTCACCAGTTTACGGTCTTTACCGGCTGGCAAATCGTTGATATCACTCAGGACACAAACATCGCTACCGTCGTCGTACACCAGCGCCAGATAGTGGCCCGAAAGGACGATGGGTTTTGAGCGAAGACGCGCGTTTCCAAAACCGTTGAAGAGTTTGGAGATGCCTGTGGCCGTTGACCACTTCTCGACAACGGCTGCTGAGACCTCAACATATTCATACTCCAGTGACTTGGTATTGACCAATTTGACGTTTTGGGATCCTGGACTGAAGATAGTGCCCAGGTACTTGGTGAGCAATGCGTGAATGCAGACGTACTGGAAGTTCAGCAGCGCCTGATAGAGACCCATATCCACCGAGTTGGGGCTTACCCCGTTCCCTCTGTGCAAATGCTCTCTGGAGACCTTACGTGCGGTAATAACGTTACGTGTACCCGACACTACACCACGAGTCGATACGCGACGCTGGAACAGACCCGACTTGCCATCCATGAGATCAAAGATGTACTGGTCGATGTCGTTGTAAGAACTTTGCAGACCCCAACGCACGGTATCGTACAGTGGGTTCTCGCCATCCTCCTTGCTACCCAGCGAAACCACTCGAGTACGGAACAGCAGCTTGCGGTAGAAGTCGGTAATCTCTGGCTCTACTACAGTGCCATCCGGTTGGAACTCGATGTCTCGCAGACCCGCAGGAGGAACCAAGACCTTAGCTGCCAAGGCAATCGGTTTGAAACGTTTAACCATTTCAACCTTTTGTTTGCGCTTGTAACTCTCGGTCATTGTGGGGATCAGTTCCTTGAAATGGCTTACAAAGAAACTGAAACCTGTCTCACCTTCGAGGAGGTTGGATTTTATGAAATCTTTGGCCTGTGGGTCCCAGGTGGCGTATTCCGTGCCTTTGAGAATTCCGAGGTAAAGCGACTTTGTTTGAATCATCGCTTTAAAGTAAGTTGGGTTGAAAATTTCTAATTTGGTGTCAATGTACGCTTCGGTTTCGTCGCGCTCCTTGCTACCCAGCTTGCCAAAGATTTCCAGCGAATACAGGCCCTCATCATTGAGGTTTTGGGTCATGCCTTCAAACGCGTCAGTGGACGTTACCGGCTTGAACACAGGCGGTGCGATTTTGTTAAAGTCCAGTAACGTTAGGTTTGTGGGTTTCATTTAAAAATTATCCCTTAGGAGTTAAAGATGGCCGATGATTTCGATTCGTGGGACGATGATCCCTTCGGTGGCGATCTAGACTTTGACGACGATTTTGATAAACCCAAAGCGGGCTTTATCAGAAGCTTTGCTACGGGCTTCCTATCGGGGGTCGTCGGAAAGACGATTGGTGACACAGACGCCAGGGTCAACACCCTCAAAATGGCTTTGCCCAATACCTGGCTCGGCGCTTTCAGTAACGTCGCTGAACTTAACCGCCGCCGTAAAGAGGTAATGGAGGAAGTTAAGGGGGATAGTTACCAGACGGTACAGGATCTCCAGTATCTCGCAAAAAGAGCTGCGGGCAAACTGGGTAAAGGGGGTCCTAATAAAATCTCCGATCAACTGATGAAATTCAGTGATCACGACTTTTCTGACTGGGAAAAGGTCGACTATGAAGGGGACAGTGACAGCGCTCCTCGGATGGAAGGCGTCAACGACGACGAAATCAAAATGGTCATGGAGGCAGGTGAAGCTAATTCCCTGCTAGAACGTTCGACGATGGAAACCATCGCTGACCGTACCATGGACATGATGTCTGAAGTCGGCGGGCGGACCATTGGTGGTATCAACACCCTCAACCGGTCTCTGGTGCGTAACAACCAACTCATGGAACAGTTGCTGGATCATCAGCGTCGAGTGAAAGCTCGTAGCGATGCCATGCAACTGAACGTCATGACGCGGATGTACCTGACCAACGCCAAGTACTATAAGTTCCAGGAAGCTGCTCAACACCGGGTTATCAACGAACTGAAGAGCATCCGTAAATTCTCGGAGATGTCGGACTATGAGAAGACCTCTCACAGCCAGGCTATCCGCAAGGAAATCCGTTCGCAGTTCTTCAGCACGGTCAAGAGCAAGTTCGGTGGCATCTCTGAGTTCATCAACGACAAGTTCGGTAAGGATGCACGGCGTGATGGCATCCAGGGCGTAGGCGACGTTGTAGGCTCTCTGCGCATGGCTTCCGAGATGACTGAGGGGATGAGCCTCAATCTCGGTGACATCGCAGGTAATGCTGCCGCTGGTTTGTTTATCAGCAACCTGCCTCGCCTCCTGAAGTCTGGTAAGGCACGTGAGTACGTAGCCAAGTTCAAGAAGAACTATCCGAAACAAGCGAAGTGGGCGGAAGACGCTTACAAGCGAATGGAGGATCTGGGTAACGTAGCGACCTACACCACGGGTAACGCCGAGGGCCTGGTTAACGCCATGCAGCGTCACTACAGTGGCGGCTTCGACACGACTGGTCACGAAGACTACGACGAGTACCTGGCGTCCCTAGGTCCAACTGACAAACCCATTTCGAAACTGGAATGGAACGTCATGAACGGACTGAAGAAGGGCGCTAACAAAGGCCTGGGGATGCTCTACGAGAACTCGTGGTCCAGTTCCGGCAACCGTTACTCCCTGACCAACCGTACGCTGGCAGACAGCTACGAGCAAACTCAGTGGAGCCGTCGTAGTGATCGCACCCTGAACGAAATCATTCCTCAGTGGTTGAGCCAGATCCACCTGTCGTTGGAAAAGACCCGTACCGGCGATGACAAGCTGAAGCCAGCGTCGTATGACTACGTGAAGGCTAAGTTCATCACCCACGAACAAAAGGTTAACAGTGCTGTTAACCAGGTCTTCAACCGTAACAACTTCCAGTCGGCTGCAACTGCGTCTAACAACGTGACCGACACGATTGACCAACTGGGTATGGGTACACTCAGCCCTGAGGCCAAGCGCACCCTGTCGATGCAGTTGATTCAAGGTGCAGATAAGGAAGAGGCGTTCACGCCATGGAACTACCTGAAGCTGGATGAGCATGCTGGCGTCTCTCCGAAGATCGCTCGTGAAATCGCTCGTGCCATGAAGGCTGCCTTCGACATTACCGACAAACACATTGCTGATTTTGAAACTGGCAGTGACGTGGACCGTATTAAGAAGGCAGCTTACCTGCCAACTGAAAAGGCCCGTAAGAACGTTGTCGGGATTGCTGATGCGGTTAAGAGTCTGGGTAACGTTGTTCCAGACATCACCAACCAGCTGGACATCCTGAAAGGCACCGGCAGTTATGATGCCTTGAAGGAATCGGGCGTAATCACCACGGATGAGTTTGGCCGTGATGATGTCAACATGGAAATGATGTGGGACGTGATGGGTAAGTTCATTGCTGACCCTAACCGTCGTACACGTGAACAGATCCCTGATCGTGCGCCTCTGCCAACTCGCTCAGGCGGTTTCGGTGGCTTCCCCTACACTGTGCCGACCTTCGGCAACAGAACGCCTGTAATCCCTGATGAAGCCGCTCCAGAGGGCATCAAGGTTCAGGGGATGGACAAGCTGACTGAATCACTGGCTAGCATGGGTGATTTGAAGAACGCGTTTGCCAACATGGGTCCTAGTAACCCAATGAGCCAGCTGCTGGACCTGACTCCTGTAACCGCAGGGATGGACAGTCTCAACGAACAGGTTAAGCGTCTGGTAGAGATGGGGGGTGAGCGTAATGATCTCCTGACTCGTATCCTCAACAGCCAGCCAACCGGTGGCGTCCCGAAGACCTCTGAAGAGGTACGTGACGAGAACGCCGGTAAGCGTTCGATCATTGACCGTCTGAAGGCAACCAACCTGAAGGACATGTTCAACAAGGGCGTGGGTAAACTGCTGGATAACCAGCCGTTGGTGTTGGGTGGTCTGTTGGGTGGCTTGGCTACCTATGCCCTGCATGACCCTAAAGCGGCTGCGCTGTTAGGCGGTGGTGCTGCGGTGGCTTTGGCTTACAGCAAGTACCACGCCATGGCGAAAGCCAGAGACCCACTGGACAGCGAAGATCTCTACGAGGAAGGTTCTGATACCCCAATCCTCGAAGCGCACAAGCTGGCGAACCAGGACTACTACGATGCAACGAAAGGATTCCTCATCACGTCGTGGAAGCAGATCTCTGGTAGCGTTCGAGACGGTGTGACGAAAACCATCATTGGTGCTCGTCGTCTGTCGGCTAAGCTCTTCACCAAAGAGAACAAAGAAGTTCTTCTCAGCGGTTTGAGCAAGATCCGCTCGCTCGCAATCAAGGCGTTTAAGTGGGTCGATCCGTTTGGGCGTGCTGTAGGTCTGAAGAACAAGATCGTTAACCGTTTCCACCAGATGGACGTTTACAAAGAGGGCGACAGCTCTCCGGTGTTGGTAGGCAAACGTTTTGCTGCTGGTGCTTACTGGAAACGTGGTGAAGACGGTACTGCGGTTCAGTTGACAGGCTGGCATGAGATCGAGGGTCCGGTCTATGACAAGGACGGTGAGGTCATCATTACCCAAGAGGAATACGACCGTGGTCTGAAAACCTCGATGGGTGTGAGCATCAACAAGCTGGGCGATGCTAGCAAGAAACTGGGCGTCTTTGGTCTTGACCTGTTCAACAAAGCGCGTGCCAAGGCAATGCCTGGTCTCATTAAGGCTAAGGACGCCACTGTAAAGGCTCTCAAGGCCGACTACAGTCCGATCGTCAACTCAGTCGACCGTATCTACCACTTGCTGCTGAAGCACTGGGGTTACGCTGAGCTGGAGCTTCCACCTGTTACCTCGGTTGTTCCACCGAGCGGCGATATGGTAGAAGTGCCTGAGTCTGGTGTTAAGCCTCCGAAGCTGAAGATCAAGCTCAAGCAGTCTGCCTACAAGAAGTACGAGGAAAACAAAGTTGTTCACGATCGCCTGGAAATTCCTCAGGCTTCGCAACAACCTTTGGTAAGTCCAGAGGAAGTGGAACGTCGGGAGACGGAAGATACTCGACCTAAGGATAAGTTCCTCGGCTCTGTGGAAGAAGGTATCAAGGCTCGTGTTCGCGAGCAACTGGGTGAACAACCTGAAGAGAACAACCGTCTTAACTCTCGTGCCGATAAGCTGGAAAAGGCCGAGAAGAAGAAAGACAGTGACGCCAAAGATGCCTTGATCAGTATGAGCAAGGGCATGGGGTTCTTCGGTAAGAAGGGTGAGAAAGAGAAGAAAGAGCGCACCGGTATCTTCGGCCTGTTGAAAGACGGACTGGGTGCAATTGCCGGTGGTATCGCTGGTCTCTCTTCGTTCTTCATGGGTTCGTGGTGGAACAGCTTCAAGACGCTGGGCAGTTTTGCCAGTATCGGTATCAAGACGCTGCCATTTATCGCCACGGGGATTGGTGCCATTGCCAAGGGTCTGTTTACACTGATCCGCACTCGCAGTGTCACTAGCGCAGGTGCTGATGCCTTTGACCAACTGCGTGGGAAGAAGCGTACCAAAGAAGAACGTGCTGCACGTGAAGCTGGTCGTAAGACCCCTGGTGGGCGTGTAGGGAAGGGTGCTTGGAAACTGGGTGCCGGTATGGCGGTTGGTTTGGGTGTCGATGCTCTGGTTAGTTCCGGAATGATCGACGAGGGTGGAGCGCTGGAGTCGCTGGGTGACACCGTAGCAACGGCCACTAACGTGGTAGGTGCTTACCAGGTGGCCACTGGCGTGGCTGCGGCTGCTGGTGTGGACATCGGTGTGGGTGCTCTTGCGGCGGGTGCCGGTACTGCATTGTCGGCTGGTTGGGGGATGGCGGCTCCACTGCTGTTTAACCCAGTTACTTTGGGTGTGCTTGCAGTAGGTGCAATTGGCTACGGGATCTACCGCTACGTTAAACGTGGTTCGGGTAAGCAGTACGAACTCCGGATGACTCAGTACGGTGTGTCTGATCCTGATAGTGACCTCGCGAAGAAGATCGTGCAGATCGAGGAGAAACTGAAAGACTTCGTTGTGATCGGTAACGGTCGCGCATCGTTGTCCAAAGATGCTCCACTTCAAGAAGTCCTCAATGCCTTTATCACCGACCCTAAAGACAAGCAACAAGCGGGCAGTGTGTTCAGCTGGTTCAACGGTCGTTTCAAACCCGTCTTCATGACCTACATGGCTTGTCTCGACGTTGTCAAGATGAAGTCGTTAAAGGAGTATGACGATGCGGTGAGTCAGGACGTCTACAAGGTAGCCAAGCAGGTTCACCAGACCCTCGGTTCGGTGATGCCGTTCCCGTACTCGATTAGCGCCAAGATCGATCCGGAAACCCCTATCTTGGGTGAGAAGGCTACAGTCGTCCGTTGCAACAACTTGCTGGAAGAGCTGAAGAAGTACATCGACCGTAAAACCGATGGCGTGGCTGAAAATGCACCGGTGGCTATGCCTGTAGGTGTGGATGCGCTGAAGAAGGAACAGTCTGCGTTGCAAGCGCAGGTAGACGCACCTCGTGGGTTCTTTGATAGCAATGAAAAGTTGCAGACTGTAATCAAAGCACAAACTCGTCTGAATGAGGTGAATAGCCAGCTGGCGCAGTTGAACAGCAACTACAAGGTAGGTGTGGTGGCGTCGCAGGTCTTTATTAAGGACTTGCTGCCTGACGACCGTCCGGTGGATATGCTCACTGGTATTCGTTTGGCGTGCTACGGTAACGACCTGGATATGACCTGGCGTGTGGATGCCGTTCTGAGACTGGAACGCTACTGCGAATCCCTGATGACCATCGGTGAAGGGGGTGCTAAGTTCAACGGTCAAGTCGGTGATGTGTTTGGCCTGTTCAAGGAAGCCTTCCGTCTGGATGCAGGAGATGCGGACAACTGGTGTAAGTGGTTTAAAGACCGTTTCATGCCAGTCCTCATCAACTACTTCAACCTGGTACAAAACTACCGCCGTGGTAACCCTGGGGTGGTGTGGCGTACGCTGTCGGTAACTGCTCGGTATGAAATCGCTCGTGGGCTGGTAGAGACTAAGGTCGAGATCAATAAATCGACGCTGGTGCCGATCTGGGTAGTCAGGGCTGCGCCGTTTAAGGACTCGGTATCTCCAGGTAAACCAGACCGGGTAGACCGGATGCTGGCTGTGCTCGGGGAAGCCAGTACAACGGCTAAGCTGAAGGATCCAGAGAAGGAAGCCGGTAAAACCAACACTCAAGCTTGGGCTACGACCATCTCCCCTCACAAGACGGGTGGTGACTTTACAACGAAACGGGCAAACGTCGATGACGTGAGCAAGGCTAAAACCAGCCGTGACGTTGCGCTCGGTGGACAGTTTGGTACGAGTACCGGCCGTGGTTCTGGTACGGGCAACACCTTTGGGCTTGGCGGTACTTATCAGACCCCTGGCAACTCCTACGGCTATGCACCGCTAACAGGCGACAGCGACACCAGTCACCTGGACCTCAGTGGTGTGCAACAAGCCGACGGGAAGGACAACGGGGTTAAGGTACCTAAGTCGTTGGCAGAGCAGCTCATCATTCGCGAGATGTTGAAACAAGGGTTTACGGATCCTCGTGCGATTGCTGAGATGTTGGCACTTACCAACTACGAGACCGGCGGTTACAGCCGTACCGTAGAGAACATGAACTACTCCACACCTGAAAACCTGGTGAAGACGTTCAGGGAAGTTACCAGCCTGCCACAGGCGCGTGCGCTTATCGCGGCAGGTCCCGTAGCTATCGCCAACACTGTTTACGGTGGCGGTAAGGGGCAGTCGATCGGTAACGTGGCACCGGGAGATGGGTGGAAGTATCGCGGTCGTGGCTTGGTACAACTGACGGGTCGGTCAATGTACGCTCGCATTGGACAACAACTGGGCATTGACCTGGTGAACAATCCAGAGCTGGCGTCTAACGATCCAAACGTCATGGCTGCTATTGCGGTTAACTTCTACAAAAACAGCAAGCTGCTGCAAAGCATCACGCAGGACGGTAACTTCGGTCGTGCAGCCACTGGCTTGAATGGTGGTAACGAACTGCCGGGGATGCCTAAGCGCTTCCAGCTCTACACTGACTACTTGAAGCAATTGCAAAGCGGTCAGTTGAAAGCGGATGATGCTGCTGCACAGGGTACCAATGCTGCGCCTTCTCAGGGTGCTGGTGGTATGTATGGTGCTCCTGCTGGTCCAACCATTGGTGGCGGTACTACTCCGCCGATCGGTGTGGCTCCAGGCGGCGGTTCGCGTAACGCAGCCGGTGCTGCTAGCGGCGGCGGCGGTGGTTCCTACGGGACTCCTCCAAGTCTGATGGCTCCCGGTGGCGGTGGCGGAGATTACAGTGGCAACTACGGTAACGAGGCTCCTAGTGAACCTGGTTCTCTGGTAGGTGGCGGGGCAGGTATTAACTCGAGTGGCTTGCGGTTGAAGTCAGGAGAGGCCATTGCGGGCGGTAACGCTCACCCTGGTATTATCCGTCTGGCTCAACTGATCCAGAGTAAGTGCCCTAACTTCCGTTACTTCTCTGCGTTGAACGACGCGTTCCACAAAAACAAGAAGCCCAACTCCAAGCATGCTCAAGGGCTGGCGCTAGACTTTACTCTGACCAACGGCGCGGCCGGTGCCAGGGTGGGGATGGCTGTCGTGATGGGGATTCTGCGGTCGGCCAACATGGCGCCTAGTGAGTTCCTTCTGATCGACGAGTACGCTAAGGCTTCGGCTGGTGCTACTGGCGGTCACGTGCATGTGGGCTTCAAGACCAAGGAAGCAGCGGATAAGTTCGCACAAGCGTCTGGTGCTGAACAACCAGCCGGTCAGGACACAACAGCGGGTGGTACGGTAACTGAAAAGGATCAGCAGTACGATCCAGGTCAGATGCCTTCTGCTCCGCCAGATACAACGACCGTTCCAACACCAGCAATGAAAAGCAACGCCCCAGCAGAAGGCGGGGGTGCTCAAGTTGCGCCGGGAGCAGGTGGAGGGGCAATCCCTGGACCTTATACTTCCCTGCCATTGCCTGGACAACCAGGTGGTCCAACTGCTAACCCACAAGGTCCTGTTGCTGGCCCTAGCGCTGTTCCACAGCCAAGTGCCCAGCTGGCGCCTGAACCATACAAGCCAGTACCTCGTGTACAAGTTCCGGAAGCGGAGAAACCTGCCGATCCGGGTGGCTTGATGGCGAAACTCACCACCACTACGGAGGAGGGTGTGAGTAAGCAGAGCGACACGAACCAACTGTTGGCGGGTATCCATGCTCTCCTAGAGAAGATGGCTAAGAACTCAGAGCCTGCGCCTAACAGCGTAAACATCTGATGTTACAGAGGGTGGGGTCACTCCCACCTTCTCTTTTTTATTTTCACAAGCCGAGTATTTATCAATGACCGTAAGTGTTCGAGATCGCGACATTATCACCAAGTCGTTTCGTTTGCTTACACGTGGTGTCCAACCCAGCGACCTGTTACAGCAAATGGACTGGGATCGTTACTTCAACGTGTTTAGCAGCGCAACAGGTGATAACCGCTACGTTAACCCTATTCCCCAAAGCAGCCCAGCCACCGACCCTCGTTACAGTCGATTCTTGAATTCGTCTGAGGGTGGTATGGGAAGCATGTACAAAGAGGTATACGAAAACAACGTTACCCTATTGACCCTGACACCGAGCGTTCCGCAGTTTGCTGGTTTGCTCAGTTTCATTACCAACATGTTCAGCCCTTCTGCTGCGATCATTGCTAACAAAGGTCGTGCTCCTGGATTGGCGTTCTACATGGGACAGGCGGCTACCGCTATTGCCTTCTGGCCTATGCAGTTGATCAGCATCGGCATTCAGTTCCTGTCGTTCCTGACGGATGCACCGAAGAACAACTTCTGGACTTGTAAGCCAGCGATGGGTGCGTACACCATGGCGGCCACGGGTATCCTCAACGACCTCATGGTTAAGCTGGGTTACATCGATCCAGTGTTGCCTAAGCGTACCCAGGAACAAACTGACGGTCTGTACGGCCGTAAGCCTGATTACGATAACAGCAAGGCTGTGGCGGACATGAGCCTGCTGATGCCTGACGTTATCAACGCCGACGGCACGATCGACCTAATGCGGTTGATCATGAAGGGTACTCGTAAACACCGTGTCATGTTGAATAAACTGGCAGCGATGGATAACGAGGCGCTGACCACACCGGACCAGAAGTTCGACCGCGCTCAACAGCTCATGGAAGAAGTTACTTTCGATGACACTGTTTGGGCAGGTGATCCAACTCAAGAGTTTATTGAGAAGGAAATGAACTCGGTCAGTAAGTACCGTGGTGAGGATGAAGGTAAGTTTGTTGAGCAGGACAGTGCGTATGCCAACGAATCAGCCTACAAGAACGTCAACAACGGCTTTAAGGAACAGGTCGACGATCTAAGTGGTGGCGGTGCTGGTACTGGTGCTACTGCGGGTTCAAGCACTGGGATGGAGAACTCCAGCCAAGGTGCGCCGGGTGCTACGCCGGGGATCAACCCTAACCAGAGTTCTACCCGTCCACAACCTGCTTCGTCATACACCGGGGGTAACGAGGCCATTGCGAGTGGGCAAACCATCTCGTATGAAGACAACCCTAACGACCGTACCTGGGCAGGCGACGTAGCCGACTTGGTGCAGACAGCGTTCTCTGGCGGTCTCGATGCAATCACCTTCCGTGTTGATGGCGGCGTGGGTCCTGTAACGGACAGCTTCTCCAACAGCCATTCTCCGTCCCCTATGGCTGAGAAGTTCAACTCGGTGGTTAAGGCAGCGAACGACTTCCGCTTTGACGTGGCTGGTGGTGCAACGGGTATCGGTATCATCGACACCGTTGTGAACACCCTTAAAGACGGTGCAATCGGTGCTCTGTCTGGTACTGTGATCGGTAACATCCCGCTGGCGCTGGTGAACAACAGCTACGTGAAGATCGCTGACCACTGGGACGGTTCGACGACTAACCTGCATAAGGAGAACTACTCGATCTCGTCCAACTGTAACTACGCCCACCCTTACGAACAGATCATGAAGATCTGGGTATTGCTGGCGTTGTTCCTGCCGATGGTGGCTCCGAACTCTGCGGGTGGTTCGACCTACACCTCGCCGTTCATGCTGAAAGCTTTCTGTAAGTCCCGTTCGATCATTCGTACTGGCATGATGGAAAGCCTGAGCTTTACCATTGGTTCGGGTGACGGTGGTTGGACTCTGGATCGTAAGCCACTGAACATCAAGATCGACTTCACCATCGTTGACCTTGAGCCGTTGATCACCGTTCCAGTTGACCGCTCTATCAGCTTGCTGGATGCCACCAACCCGTCTCAGGTAGCGAACCGTTTGTTCAACGACGATACGGCTTACAACAACTACCTGTCTCGTTTGACCGGTGTTGACTACCTCGACACCGTGATGAAGTACGCACGTCTCAACCGTAACCTGACAGGCATTGTCCTCGACATGAAACAAAGTATCCGGGCTGACAACATTGCAGCCAAGGTGAACGATTCGATCGTGGGCGACCTGGCACGCATCTTTGTAAGACCGATGGCCCGATAAAAAACTTAGTGGTAACTATAACCCCTCCTACCCCGCAAAGGGTAGGAGGGGTTAAAGCGTGTTTAGAAGGCGTACTTTGCAGCACCAGGGAATTGACCACGCAACTGTACCAAGGCTGACTGGTCGTGGAACATGCCTGCCGTACACAACAGGGGAACCAATTCATCCACCGGTTGTAGCAACTTGATCAGGTCACGACTTGCAGCATTCATCAACCCGAGGTCCAGTACCTTACCGAAGTAAGTTTGCTTCAGGTACCATTCCGGTCCGATCAGTTCAGTCAGAATAGCCAACAACTTACCACGGATGATCGGGTACTCTTCCGGGATAGCGGTCTTGTCGAACTTGAAGTTGCTGAACAACGTCGAAACGAACCGTGGGTATTTGCCCAGCAATACGTTCTTGGTTTGAGTGTCGAACAGCTTGAGCATCTCATCCATGGATTCAACGTCACCGTTGGTGATCACGTCCTGCATGGCTTCAATGGCAGCATCTCGACGGATCATGTCAAACCCTTTCGGGTAAGAGTCCCAGATCTTGCGGTAGCTATCCGACATACCGAAGATAGCCGCATTCTTCAGTACGCTGTTGTAGAAGGCCCCTTTAACACTGGTGTCCAGCAAGTCATCAAGACCAGCTGCCTTACCGAGCATGTTCAGGGTCTGTTTCCCCAACTGCCCACGCCAGTTATCATTGACCCGGAACTTGGTACCGTTAGTGGTCAGGATACTGCTGATGTTCAAGCCAGTGATCTTCTTGAACTGGTTGGCCAGCTCAGACGACAACGCACGGGCCGCACCGCTTTGACCGCTAACCTTGTAGCCTGCTGCACCCGTTACTGCCTGGATGATCGCGCTGTCACTGAAGGTTATGCCATCAGGCCCCATCCGGATACTCTTGGTGAGGTCCTTGAAGTTAAGGAAACCACCCGACAGGTCACCAATGATACCGTTGAGTTGTTCTACGGCCGTAGAGCGGTATTCGGAGATTGTACCCAATACGCCTGTATCGCGACTGGTCTTTAACGCCACACCCTGCTTCTGGTTAGCAGTGGTTACGTCAGCCGGTGTCAGAGAAGACTCCTTGACCGTCTTCATTGCGGTGTTGGTGTTACTCTGGAAATTGCTAACAGAAGGGCTGAGATCCAGTCCGCTGAATAAATCCATCATGTGAACCCCTAATCAAACAAAAAAATAAAGGAGGTTGAGGTGGGGGAAGACCCCCACCTATACCGTACCGGTCAAGAACTTTCAGGTTCGTCATCACGTACTGGAGGCAACTGCGCACGGTCTTTACCTACAATCCGCTGCACCTCTGACACGATATATTCCTTGCCTTCAGTGTCGGTTACCTTAAAGATAATCTCCACCTTAGCCATCCTTAAAATTGAAAGTCCTTCCAGAAACTTGCTAAACGTTAAGCCAGGCTTCTGAAAGTACGTGTCCTTGATGTTGCCAGTTCGAGTGGTACGTTCCTCTTTCGCTTTATCAGGATCAGTGGTAGTAACCCGCCAGTCCAGATAATCCCGCAAGTAGCTGATCCACTTACGTGGGTTCATGTCCATCTGATGCAACAGCTTCCGGTACAACCGTGCGGGTGTGTCCTGAAGTTGATCGTCATCGACATACTTGTGGGAGATACTGTCCAGCTGGTTAGCCCTGAGGTATTTCTTTGGCTTCTCCATTAAGCACCCTTTGTTGAGATTGCACCATGACCCGAGCAAATGCGATTAGGTCTTCAGTTAACATTTTGAAGTGTTTGCTCGTCATGAATGCATCGAGTGGTGGATTGTAAACACGCTTCTTCGCCTTAACCTGTTCGGGTGTGAGTTCCTCAGCATGCTGCTCACAGTACTGCTTGATCAGGTTAACCCCATACGTAAAGAAGAGTGCCGCTGTATGACCACTGCTATACCAGTCCATGAATGGTATCTTCCTACCCACGTCAAAACTGCGGAAGCAATCTTCCACCTTGACGGGGGTCCCGCTTGATAGCCCCGCTAACAGCCTATGAGCATCCCCAGAGGTGCGTGTGTACACACTGAGTTCTAGGGTATAGAGCCAGTCAAAGTCTTCCTGTAACTCGAAGACACAGACTTCTAGCAGCGCATCGTATAGAAGTGTCACAGAGTCAATAAAACGGACCTTTGCAGACCCATAGCCTCTCTGCACTTCATCGAATTGTTCCAACAACTGATTACAGTGTTCCAGCTGTGCCCATTTCCCAACAATAGGGAGTTTGCTTAGCAGCTGAAGTGTGGACCGTTTAGTTAGTATCATGAAACCATGCTCCTACTGCTCTCTCAATCTAGTAATATAGGTTTATAAATTTATGGACACTACCGAACAGCCAGTAAAAGAGCTTTCCCCATTCGCAGACAAGCTCTCGGATCTGGATAAGAAGCACCGGACCGAGGATGAAGAAGCCGCCGCAGCGATGCAAGCATTGCGCAAGGCGTTGGTCCTGGACCTGGAAGACGAAGACCAGAATAAACTGGTAGAAGCGATCCAGCAAAACCGGGCCCTGCTGTTGAACTACGCGATGCAGCAGTATTTGGCTAAGCCGTCCAGTGCATCTCTTCTGGAAGGTGTCAGCTCACTGATCGGGCACATGGAAAAAACCGTACGGGATAACCGTAAGGAAAAAGCCAAAAAGAAAGAAGGCGAAACCAACGTACTGGCTTTCAACGAAATGCTGGAAGCTATGAAGACCATCAGCAGTGGTGCGGTATCTCTGCCGGTATTCGACATGACGCGGTTCTTGCTGGACCCTAATAAGTCCCTGCTGGATGCTGCCAAAGACATCGCCCCGATCAAGCCAGAAGAACTCGTACAGGGTAACTCTTTGGTCGACATAGATGGTAACCCCGTTTAAAAATAACCGAGCATAAAGCTAGAGTGGAGGCAATGCCTCCACTCTAGTAACGGGACGTTTATGCTTCTGCGTAATCGAAGAACCGGTGCTTGATTGGAACCAGGGTAATCGCTGTACCCAACGACATGCTCATGCTGAAGATCAAGTCAGAAACACTACCAGTAAAGGTGTCGAGCTTCTGTGCCAGGATGTCAGGTACTACAAACGCCGTATTCGGGATTGGATTCTTACCCAGGGATTCAATCAACAGCCTGGAGTCTTCGCCAATCAGCGAATCGTATTTGAATACATAACGGAATTGCTTGTAGTACAAGGAATCCATTTTAGCCGGATCACTCTTAAACGTCTTGACTGTCACCAGTCCTTTGAACGCAGCTTTGCAATGAAGGACAAAGTCATCCAGCATCGCCTGATCAAAGTCATACGGAAAGGTGTTAACGTTCAGGTTAACCGTCTTGATCGCCACAGGTTTCTCGTCCAACTGCTCCAGCTCCACCACAGTGCGGATGAAGTCATTGTAGAAGTTAGACGGGTAGTACATAAGCCAGTCGCTGATGGAACGCTTCTTCCAAGCCGCTTCATACTTGACCCGATCGATGTTGAAGAACGGGTAGTTGAAGTAGTCGATTTGACGTTCCTTGTAGTTGTCAGCAACGTGCAGGTCCCAGAGAGCATTGCCCTGCTTTACGCGTTCAGCGTCATCCGTGATGTCAGGAGTCATCAACAGACTGAGCAACCCACGACGGGGATCATAGATGCAATCGATCTCCGTATAGATTTCCAGGACCTTGTTCATTTCTTATCTTCCTTCTTCTCAGGCTCAGGCTCCACCGCAAGACGCATGGCATCGCCGTAGACACGAGTGGCCAACAACACGAGGTAAGACAACGCCTTATGGTCGTCATGCCGCTGAGCCACTTCACCGCCAGGTGTACCGCCGATCACGCTATCCAGTAGCTTCTCGAAGTTATCGATCAGCTTCTCACGAGCCACACCCAGATCCGTCAGTACCTGCATCTGGTAGTTGATCCAGCTGTCATACGCCGCACCAGACATACCAATGCCACGGTTAAAGACGTCGTAGCCCTCGCCAAAGCGAATCAGCGGAGTCAGGAAGATACCGGACAGGGGAATCTTCAGATCAGGGCGTGTATCAGCCTGGAGGTCAATCAGGGCGTTGTTGATCACCGCTTTAAGGTGCAACAGGTCATTCATGTCATCCATACTTACGCCCTGCTATTCATGTTGTTGTCGATACCACGAGCCCGCAACAGATAGTGTGCGGTTTTCAACACCTTGGCAATATCACCCCGAGCCAAGCTGGAGTTGGTGTTGGTTTTACCCGTAGTGAGGATATCGTTCTTGTACGCACGCAGAGCTTGCTGATCACCACCCTTGACGTTGTACAGTTCGTTGGCCATCGTGGTCAACCCAAGGTTACGCAACACGGTAATCTCGGGTTGGCTGATACCAGTCGAACGGCTGTCACCCATGACCTGCCCTGTAAGGTCGTCGATGGCTGTGTCGTCTTTGGCAGCGGAGAACTTTTTTACCCACATCTGACGTTGCTTACGCAGCACATCGGTACCCACAATCGCGGTGTACGGAGTCATCGACTTGATGCCCGTCTCCTCGTCGTAGATCACGAGCTTTTGTTCCAGGGAGACCCCATACTCCTTTGCGAGCTTCTTGAGGTTCTCCCAGTCGATCATTTCATTCGGATCGTTGTTACTGCCCCAGATGGCCAGCACTTCAATCTCTTCCAGTTTGACCATGAACTCTTCAAACTGTTTGTCATTCATGGCTTTGAACAACCGTTCATAAATGATCCGGTTGCCTCCACCCTTCGTAACTTTACCCATAAAGGTCAGGATAAAGTCTTCAAAACCTTTACGGTTCTTCGCCATGATTACTTCCTCTGATAACCGTACTTGGTATAAGGCTTGTTGGCGTTGGTCACCACCTCACATGCCATCGAGAGGAAGGGATCGTTTTGAGTGATGGTGATCGTGACCAGTTGGTCGAACAGCATGGTGACGTTTTCCAGCGTTTGACCAAACACCGTTTTGTTCTTGTCATCGACCGGAATCACCCCGATGGTGTCGTCGATGTTGCCCACGCCGAACTTACCAGAAACAGTGAACATGGTAAGGCCTTGGGCAGAGCGTTCAGACAGCTTGGCCTTTAAGCGAGCCATATAAGCGAAAGGGTCTGCACAGAGGTTGATAAAATTACTGTCGGCAACCACTAACACGACGTTTCCACATTGTTCGGTATTGTCCATTGCCTGCATTCCCCTAATAGTGAAAGGGACCCGATGGTTTGGGTCCCCTATACAAATGCTGCTTATTTCTTAGCAGCTTCCAGCCAGTACGGCTTACGTTCGCCGATGGCGATCTTCAACAGCTCCATGGTGGAGACGGTGTGCTTCTTGATCTCTGGGTTCGTGTGCCAGTAGTACACGGTGTTTTCCAGAATGTCGTCCCAACTGATCCCCTGCTCCTTGATCTTGGTGTACAGTTCTTGAGGGGTGATGCGGTAACGCTTCGGTGTATCCAGCCAGAAGGACTGCATGTGCAGCATCTGGTAGCAGATGGTCAGGGCGCGTTCCAACTTGGCATCGGTGAGAGTCTTCTCCCAGATGGTGGTACGTCCCAGTTTACATTCCGGGTACAGAACGCAGGCGTGGCTGATCGCCGAGCCTTCAAGACCGAACATGCCGTTGGTTTTCATAGCATGATACATGGTCAAGCCTTCTTGAATCCCTAGACTTTGGGAACCAATAAAGAAGAAACTGCCACCACTAGAGCCACTCTTGTTACGATAGGCAGTAAATGGGTAAAACAAAAGGTCTGGGTTTTCTTTAGCGTCTGCATCGAGAACAATGTCGCGTCCATAAGGGTTAGGGTATAGCCATTCCTGGCCGTTTTTCAGAGCGGAACCTTTGATGATCTCCCAGCCTACTTGCGGGATACGCATCAGAGACTTCGGCCCCTTGAGTTTCTTACCAGGACGGATGAAGACCGATTCCTTTTCCTGGGGGCGACCGGACATGTTGATGGTGTCAACAACCTGAGCGGTCCAGAACTGCACACAGCCGACTTCGCCACCGAGTACGTCAGCGTCTTCATAGACGATGCGCTTCATGTTGCCGATGGCCATGTCACGGGTACGCTTCTCGCCACCCTCGTCGACGTCGCCGTCTTGGAAGTGTGCCGATACCTTGTGGAAGTGCATCTCGGAGATCGAGTCCACAAAGGTAATGATCGGAGTGATCAGCTTGATTGGCAAGCCATCGTTACCGAGGTACGGCGTGGTGATGTAAATGTCTTTCTTGGCCTTGATGTCTTCTTTAACCTTGACGTTCAGGTCTTTGAAGAAGTTATGCACCCAAGTACCATCAACGCCAGCGATCTCTGCCTTCGGATCATGACGGCCGAAAGGGTTAGCTTTATGGTCGTTACGGTTGAAGTAGAAGAAGCGCTTGTTGAGAACGTGTTCGTTGAAGTAGCCCGGAATCCCACATTCCCGGTCATACATGTCTGCCATACGCTTAACCGACAACGTGGCCTCGATATCCATGACGAAAGCAACCGACGTCGGGATACGGAACAACATGCGTACGATTTGCAGCGCGGCTTCACCGGTCTTCTGCGTGTTGTTACCGCCACACACCGCGTTGTTACGACAGGCGCCGCCGTTAAGGTAAGTAACGCCGCCTGGGCCGATCACGTGCTCGCCGTTAACCATGTCGTTAATCGGCGATACGTTATAAGCTGGAATCACCGAATCAGATGACTTGATCGATTCAACAAAAGAAAACGGACTTGTACTCGACATTGCTACCTTCCTGATAATTTTATGAATTCAATCCAGGGCCACCCGCCCAATTATTACTGGGCAACTGCCCTCCCCCAAACTATATCAATACAGAGGTCAGTAATGGAACAATCTACCGATACTCCAAACTACCTGGCACTGGTCCAAAAGCCAGAGCCATTTACTGTTCAGGGCTTCGAAGCTCTGAGCATCGGTGAAAACTTTAAGCTGTTCTTTAAAGAGTTCACTACCTCGATCGACAGCCGCATGGCGGTGCTGAGCCGCTCTATCCACAAAGTGGATGCCTCAGCTGCAAAACACAACCTCGTCGGCAACAAAGTGTTGTACGTTAAGAACACCGGTGTTGAAATCCTGACCCCAGAAGGCTTCGCAGCTGGCATGGGTAACATGATGGCACACACCAAAGCTGTAACCGATGGCATCTACATCGTGTGCAGTTTGAAAACCGAGGCGTCGAGACTATATGATTGGCTGAAGCAAGTCATTCGTAACGGCCGTATCGACCGCAGCTTCAACTGGAGCATTCGTGACTTCGATACCGCACTGAGCAAGACCGAAAACTTCGTGCGTCAACTGCCTAGCGGTAGCCGTAAACTGAAGTTCTCCATCGGCCAGGTGTATTTCAACTGGGACGAGTTCTTCGCCTGCGTTGATACCTTCAACAACACCGTGCAGACTCTGGGGGCGCGTGACGTTGAACTGCTGGCCAAAGAGCTGACCAACGTTTACGAACTCGGTCAACTGCTGGTACACAAGATCCAGTCGAACGAACTGGTGATCGGTGAACAGGGTATCGACGACATCGAAACCATCGTCAACAAGTTTGTTGGTCTGGTGAACCTGTCGGGTGCAGTCCTGGTGCTCCTGAACGACCTCACAGCGGTGTTCAACGAACAAGTCAAGACGTTGGCCGACCTGAAGTAACAAGCAGCCATAAACCTAACTACAGGAGCCTTACGGGGCTCCTGTAGTTAGTATAATTGCTTATGACTTTCTACCCAGCTCTGCTTCTGACAACACACGAAGATTTGCCCCTGCCGCAGTGTGCACGTAGATGAAGTCCTTAGTCTTCACCAGCGTGCAGTAACGCATACCTTGCTCGTTACGGGTATCAACAGCCACCCACACTTCTACATCAGGATCATCAATCGAGTTAAACGCATTACGCCCTGGAATGTCATAACCAATCGACAGCATGATCGGTACGGGCTTAACCGCATTGCGGTGCTCTACCGGTATCTTGAATGCCGTCTTGAGTTGGTTAAACTCGGGATGTAACTTCAACTTGACAACACCCTTGGTATTGGCTTCCTTAACGAAGATCTGATCCGTGATGTCATAGAACTTGGTGTGACCAAAAACATTGCTCTCGTCCTTTTTAAGGAACGATTCCAACACGATGTCCATGGTGTCCAAGAACTCACGAATACGATACGACATCAATACAGGCGAGATCAGTTCGATCAGTACCGGTTTGCCATTGCCTTTGGTAACAGGTGATACCAGGTCGTTGTTGTCCTTAACAGCAGGAATCCCGTCCAGCATACGCGCAACGTCTTTGCCCGTGAGGTTGTTAAGTGTTCCCGCTGAAAGATACCCGTCTGGGTTAGCAATCTTCTTCGCGGTAAACTCATACATCTTGTCCAACAACGTGATTGGTTCCAAGCTGTACAACTTCGAGTACGTGACGTCAGGAGTGATTTTGCCGTAGTAGTTCTTGTCGGGTTCTACTTTACCGAAACTGTAGACCCGGTACCCATGCAACAGATCGTAGAACTTCGACCGATTACCGGTTTCGAAGTACCAACGAGTGGCATCGACCATCTTGTTAAAATCTGTCTCTGGGTTCTCGTATTCCTTACGAGACATAACCGAAACATCAGGCTTCTGCTCATGACCCCAGACACTTGAAATCTCAGCGATTTCCATCTGCTTGTGGGCGAGTCGGTTACCCAGACCGCCTTCAGCAGCCCCTGGAAGATCAAAGAACAACTTACGTTCCTTGTTGGCTCTAAGAATCTCCAGCTGTTGATAGATTTCCAAACCAGTCTTTACTTCTTCCGGAGTCAGGATGTGTTTACCTACTTTCACATCTTGACCCGATACAACTTTCCAAGCGGGCTCTTGCAGCTTACTGATGGCTTCCAGTTCCTTGTGGGGAGTGATGATCCACAGGTTCTTTTGACCACGTTCGTTTGCTACTTTAAGAACCTCCAAGAATCCCTTCATCAAGCTGTCAATCAAACTGTGCGCATTAGGCACTGTCAGACTAACGATATCCTGTACCACCACGACCGTGTTTGGTTTTTGTTTGTTGCCGGTGTAATAGCCGGTTGAGGTGGCTACGTCTTTGGCCAGTTTCTTTTTGCCTTCTTCCTTGACATCATAAGTATAACCATGGCCACCCAAGTAGTAATGATGTTTACGACGTCCTTCCTTGGGTTCTAAGGCATTAGCGATGAGATAAACGACCATGTTTACCGTCGGAATGATTTCGTCCATTGTGATGTGCCCTTAAGAGGTGTAGTTACACATTAATGGGTTCCAGGGTGAAGAAACATATCACCGTTTACGAGGGACGAGATCAATCAGCGCTTTGTTGTTTTTACGCAAGATTTCGTTCTCGTCGAGCGTTTGGAGCAACTGCAAACGCAACCAATGGTTTTGCTCAAACAGACGAGTGTTGGTCTTGAGGAACAGGATGTTTTCTTGCTTTAAGGCCACGTTCTGACCTGCCAGCATGTCGTTGATTCTGATGAACCCTTTGATAGGTCCGCCGTTATCCCCATCGAACAAAAGGTTTACTTTAGATATCCCCGACTCCATGTCCACGAGTTCAGTACGCATGTTGAAGTTCGCAATCGCAAGACTGGTCACCACAAACATAAGGACTGTTATCCCGAAGATCAGAGTCTTTAAGGCAGACGTCAATTGCTCTTCAAGCGTTTCACCCTTTGTCAACGAGAGGACAAATTCTATAGATCTGTTGGTTAGCTCTCTAAAGACCGCTAACATGGGACCATCCTTACTGAAGAGGTGAGAGTTATGAGCGTTACAAGGTATTTGTCTTTCGGTAGTATATCACCACTTTATAACAACAATCCAGAGAATGCCGCTCCTTTGGGAGAGCTTTCTAATAAATCCAGAAGTTACCAACGTGACCCTGGGACCTTTACAAAAACAGACGGTGCTACAGTTACCGAACTGGTTAACTTCCTGACGACTACGGATAACGTCGAAGTCAAGATGTCGACCACAATTGCCTTACGCCAAATTGGCATGGGTGACTGGCTTTATGCCCAAGCCAAACTCGGTAACATCACCAGCAGCCGTCCCAACACACTGGCCCTGTTGCAAGCCAACTTCTCGAACGATATCGAAATTACCGACATCGGCGAAATGGCAACCAACAATGCGATCTGGCTCCCGAGCTTTGTGCACGGTAATCACATTGTAGCTGGTGGCGAGAAACAAGAGTTCTACCTCTGGTTTGCTGACGCCTACTTCCAGGATCAGTTTCCACGTGTGAAGTTCACCGCAGTACATCCGCTTCCTTTAGGGGAAATGGATTTCCTGATGAACGCCAACTACCAGCAGATTGCTGCTCGGCTGGCGCTGGAAACTCCGAAGGTTATCGAAGATCGCCTGAAGACCCTGAACAACCAAAGTGCATGGCCCTATACCGACCGTGATGTTCTTGAGTTCCCAATCGTGGACCTCATCAACACCCCGAATGTAAACATCGGTAGCTGGACCTTCATCTGGTGGGGTAACGGTCAGGATGCGGAAGATCAGCTGTTCGATCAACTGCAACAAGAAATCCTCGACAACTCCGAGTTCGGTCGACCGCGTTGGGAAGAGAAGATCCCAGACCTGTTCAACCCGCTCGAGTTCTACGTCATCCCGAACTTCGACCGCTATGGCCTGACAAACAAGACCAACGGCGCTAAGCAGTACTCGCCAATCACCGATCGTGAAACCATGATGGCGCTGGTTGACCGCTACCTAACACCGAACATGACGCCGGCACACGTCATAAAATCGATGCAGGAAGTTCCCTTCCTTTACAAGTCGCTCAACTGTGCCTTTGTGGCTAAGCTGAACAACCGTGAAGGCATGGAAAAGATCACGGCGTTGTTCCCTGACTATTCCCTGATCTCGCCACTCGACACGGATTTCGATCTGATGAATGGTGTGACCATGGAGTTCGTCCGTGAGATGGAAGGTCTGTTGGCTGCTGCTGAAACGGTAACCCCTATCAGCCTGCCGCCTCAAGGTATCACCCGTGTTGAACGCTTCGGCCAGACCTACGTTGCAAAGCGTGTTGGTAAGGTTAAAATCCTGGTGCTGACGAAGTATCAAATGCTGACTGACGGCGTAGTGGAAGAATAATCATGGCTGATCAAAACATGATCCCCGCTATTAATGCGGCGGGGCGTTTCGAAGCTGCTGCTCCATTTGACCAGATTGTAAACCAGTCTACCTTTTATACGGTAGAGGCCACTCGAACCATCCACGAGATGGAAGGGGCTAAGCTGGATCTTTACACGCTGGTGTTTGCACCAGTTGGGGTTACACCTGAAGACTTTCCAGTAGTGCTTAAACGCGCAAGAGATGCTGGTGCGATCATCTGTGCTTTGCTGGATCGTAATGGGCTTCCTGTTTACGTACCGACCACCTATCTGACTTCGTTCCCGTTGGTAGATGGTGTGTCGTACGAACGCATGTGCATGATTGCTGACCTGGGTCCTGTACCGCCATCCATGGCGCAAGCAATGGAACAGGTGCTGGATCACACCAAGCAGTACATCCAAGCTACTCTGGGGATCTCCTCAGTGGTCAGGCTGGGTACCGTTCCAACGGTTGGGTATGTGAGCCAGGCTCAAGCTACCGCGTATGAGAATACACGTAAGGGCCTGATCACCGACACTAGCAACGACGTGGCGAAGAACAGAGCCTTGACTCTTAAGGTGGCTTCCAAGGATGCGTACATCGCTAAACTGGAAGCTGACCTGATACAGACCAAGGCAGAGCTGACTACTGAGAAGGCTAACGTCGTCACAGAGAAAGCTAAAACCGCCGCAATGAAAGCAGCACTCCTAGAGGCTAACGCTGCATTGGTGGCAGCAAGCTTACCGCCAATACCAGTTCCAACCTGATGCAGCCATAACGCCTCTAACAGCCCCCACAAGGGCTGTTAGAGGTAGTCGTGGTCTTTACACCTGACGGATCGAACCTACTTCAATACCGTCGTCACCTTCCACTACTTCACGGTAGGTGTACGGTTTGATGTACGGGTTCTGTACGTCGAGCAGGTAGCCGTAGATGGCGTCTACGAAGCTCTGTGTGTAGCTGTTGAGGATCTGCTTCTTGAAGTCCAGCTCTTCACTTTCGATTGGAGTAGGACGACCTTCTTCGTGGTACTCGTAAACGACCCACTCATTCAGGTCCAGACCGATAGCACCGCCGTGAGCGTTCAGCTTGCCGATCACTTCGTTGGCCACTTCTTCCATGTACTTCACACCGTAGGTAGGCGAGAAACCATACACACGGTTGAGGAAGTGACTGGAAGCCATCAGTTGTTCTTTGAGGTTGGTATCAAAGATCTCCTGGATAGCTGGATGTGGATTGATCATCGCACGGTAACGTTCGAACATGCGGTTGATCTGGCGAGTGCCGTGGCTGAGCCGCTTGATGTTGACCTGAACAACTTTGCTGTAGTCAGCCCACTCGAAGATGTTGATCGGCTCATCACCCAGAACGATCTCACCGGATTCAGGCAGCTTTGGATAGACACGATCCAGCGCAACGTTCATCGCCTTCAGGCCGTTGACGCCCTTGAAGCTCAGGTAGAGGTCGTGGTCCTTTTCCTTGATCTGGTCGGCCAGTTTCATGGCGAAGCGGTTGAGTTCCGACAGACGGCCACGGAGGTCTTCGTTCAGGCGTTCAATGACATCACGCACCACGGTGAAGTCACCATCGAACAGGTCATCCAGCGGACCTTTACTGAACTCCATTGGGAAGAAGCTCAACGGCAACTCTATAGGTGCCTGGGTCACATTCAGGAAGAAGCCCTTCTCCGAATGGCGTCGTTTATGGGTCCACACCATTGGATCTTCTTCAGTCATCTGACCGAGGAATGTAGGTACGTCTTTGGACAACACAACAAACGACCGCGATTGCTCACCCACTTGGAACCGGAACCAGGTAACTTCCTGATCACCGTCCATACCGGCATAACGGAAGATGCGCAGGTCAGCCGGATACATCACACCGCCAGCAGAAGGATCCACTTCTACCTTGGTGACGGGGATGTCGGTAACCGCCAGTTGATAGAACTTGAGCAGCGACTTCACCCAGCCTGGTGTTGGTTGGGTCATACCGCGATCGGTCATGGGGAAGATCTGAGGCAGCGAGTGCAACGCGCTGGCGATCTTTGCGGCAAGATTGGCTTCTTTGGTGCTGCTGGCAAAGCTTTCCACCTGACCAACTTTAATCGCGGCGGTATCTTCGCCTTCTTTTGGAGTGGTCATTTCTTTCAGCAGTTCCATGGTGCTTTCTGGGGTGTGGGTTTCAACAACCATCTGCTCGATGTAACCTTCTTTAGGCGCTTCTGCGCGAGTCTTGGCTACCAGTTCGTTCCATTCTTCGTCGGCACCTACGAAACCATTGGCCACACCGTTTTCGTAGGTAGGCGCGACGTAGCCGGCCAGCTCAACCGACTGTTGAGAGAAGTCAACTGGATTCTCCAGCAAGCTTTTAATAGCAACACTGCCAGCCGGTCCTGCTTTCTTTTCTTCGCTCATCACTTTCCCTCTTTTTAAATGGGTGCCATCGGAGGCAGTTCATGTTTAACTTATTTTCAGTTGCTGTAAAGCAAACTGGGGTCTTTGTACACATCACAGGAGTTTCATACGGCGCACTGGCACGAGACATTGAGAAGTTCTACAGCAGCTCCCTGATCACCAAGTGGCAGATCCGCAGGGAAACCTGGGACACCATTAAGGTTCATAACTTCTTCTTGGTAGAACTGCATCTGGTGTTGGGAGAGTTGCTGAAAGTTCGTAACCTCCGTAGTCGTCGTAGAGAGCTAGCCGAACTCAAGCACCTGCTTGAAACGGAAACCTGGATTAAAGATACTGTCAACCCCATCGGCAAACAGTTTGACTTCAAGAAACTGGAACGCTTTAACACTCCCCCGTTCCCTAAACAACGTGAGTTCTTGGAGCAATACCCAATCATTCGTTCTAGCTACCACCTTAAAGGATTGCTGCTAGACGCAGCGGTAGGTAGCGGTAAGGCCATGCCCCTGCACACGCAGGTTAAAGTACCGGGAGGCTGGAAGCGCCTTGGTGACCTTAAGATAGGTGACCAGGTGATAGGACCCAGGGGGAATACCGCAAATGTTACCGGTTACTTCCCTCAGGGTGTTACCGAGAACTTCCGCTTTACCTTTGAAGACGGGCGCACTGCTGAATCCCATCCCCTGCATCTGTGGGAAGTCGCTGAGTCAGGTGTTGACGAACAAGGTGATATCGTAGGTCAGCGTTATGTCACCACTACCCGCGACATCATTAATCACTTCGACCAGTTCAGTTATCACATCCCTCTGGTTGGAAACGTTAATGAAGACACTCCGCCTTCTGAACTCGATTTAATCCAGATAGCCACCGGACTGCTGACTGCTGGTATACATATGGCTGATCCAGTGACAGAACTTTCCTACGGGGATCGTTACGAGATTGCCAGGCTTATGATCGAGCGTTCAGGGTGCCATCTGAGCGAGGCGGGTGTGTCGGTGGTCATGGACAACGTCTATGGTGCCAGCAACTTCCAGAAGCTCATGTGGAGCCTTGGTGGGATAGCTTCTCAGGAACCCCTCGGTACTTTGTTCAAGGTGAACTTCAAGCACCGTGATATGGTCGGTCTGGTAGACAGTCTAGTGGGCGTACCGCTGGGTGAGATCGTTGATCTGCATCAATACGAGAACCTCCAGCTCAAGTTGGTGGCTATCCAACAGCAACCGGTTGCTGAAACTGCCTGCATCAGTATTGACAGTGAAGACTGTCTGTATATTGTTGATGACTGGGTGGTGACGCACAACACCTTCACCTCGCTGATGTGGTCGGTCTTGGTGAGTGACAACAAGTGCATCATCATCTGCCCACTGAACATCGTGGAAGAAGTGTGGATCGGTAACATGAAGACCCGCTTCAAAGAGATGCCTCGGGTGTGGACGTCTACGTCGGGTCGTTTGTTGACGGATGACTACGACTACTACATCGTGCACTACGAGTTCCTCCAGGGCAATCACTACGACCACTTGCGTAAATGGTTTAATGAAGCCATGAAGCGCAACAAGAAGAAGTTCAGTCTGATCCTCGACGAGTCGCACAACTTCAACGATATCAAATCTAAGCAAACTCGCCGTTTGGTGGAGCTGGCGGACGATGGGTTGTTCGAAGATGCGCTACCGATGTCTGGGACGCCGCTGAAGGCGCTTGGCAGTGAGATCTACCCCATCACCTGCCTTATCGACAAACACTTCGACAGGCACGCCAGGGACTTCTTCATGGCGAGCTATGGTCGTAACCGTCCTGCGCTTATCTCGTTGTTGGCGAACCGTATTGGTCGAGGTAAGTTCTCTATCCCTGAACTAGCCGGTATGGGTGATCCTCCTCCGTTTGAAATCATCAAGGTTAAAATCCCTAACGGGGAGAAGTACACCTTGGACGCCATTCGTTTGGAGATGCAGACCTACATTATAGAGCGGGTTCGTTTCTATAACGCACACATGGCTGAATTCATCGTGTTCTATAACGAGACAGTTCAACGCTATGAGTACACGGTCATGAAGCACCCGAAAGAGCTGGCTGACCTACAACGCTACAAGGCAATCGTTAATCGGTTCCGCACTCAAGGGTACAACAACTTTACGGATGCGGCTGACAGCGCCTTCTGTAAGACTGTAGAGGAGGATATCGAACGGGGTATCCGTGGTCCTGAGCTGGCTGAGTTCCGTAACGTGAAATCGGCTGTTAAGTACCTGGCTCTGAAGATCCGTGGTGAGGCCCTGGGTAACGTTTTGGGTCGCGCCCGCATCAATGCCATCAAAGACCTCATCGCTCACGCCGAATTGCCTAAGTACATCGACGACGTAGAGAAGAAGACGGTTATCTTCACCTCTTACGTTGAAGCCTTGAAACTCTCGGTGGACTATCTGTCTGCTCAGGGCTACAAGCCTGTATCGGTGTATGGCGAGAACAGCAGCGACCGTGAACCTACGATCAAGAAGTTTGGTGAAGACGCTCGTGTCAACCCCCTGGTGGCTGTGTATAACAGTCTGAAGGAAGGCTATCCTCTGTTGATGGCTAACCAGATCATCGGGCTGGACTCCCCATTCCGGGAACATGAGTTGCGACAAGTGAAAGGAAGGATCTGGCGTACCGGACAGGACGCTGCGCAGTGCTTCTTCCGTATGCTGGATATGGACACCGGGGATAAGCTCAACATCACCACCCGTAGTCTGGACATCCTGGCCTGGAGTAAAGAACAGGTGGATGCTCTGATGGGACGTATGGAAGGTCACGTGGCCTTTGCTAACGTAACCGGTGAAGAGACCCTGGACATCAGTGAAGAATTGCTTGGACGTCCCCTCAAGATGACCAACAGTGCCTTAACCCTTTTTAACTAATCAGGAAGTTACACCATGTACGAGACAATTCCGGAAGTAAGCCACGTTGAAACCATGATGGACGGTGTAATCGATTCCATCAGCGGTAACGAGTCGTTGGACCTGACCCAAGCACAACGCTACGTCATCGGTGTACTCGACGCTAACGAGATTACTCGTTCGTCTGTTACCGGTACTGAAGGCTTCTTCAGCACTATCGGTGACGGCCTCAAAGCCGCCTGGGATTACATCCTGAAGATGTTCAAGAACATCTGGGATTTCTTCTTCGGCAAGAAGAACAAGGAAGATTCCGAAGCAGCCAAGGAAGACGTCAAGTCCGCCGAGGAGGCTATTAAGGAAGTCGAAGCCCCACAGGTTACCGAGGAGAACGTTAAAGCGGTCGCTGCCCAGGTAGAGAAGAAGATCGACAAGCTTCCTGAGAGCCCGAAGAAAAAGGAACTCAAGAAGAAGGTCGAGGCAGTCAAAGCGGCTGAACCCGCCAAGGCTAAGCAGGCAACAGCGGCCCTCATTAAGGAAACCTTCGAAGCTGAACTGCTCGACAAGCCACGGCTGAACGAACTGGCTAAAACGTTCAACAAGCTGATCTTCGATCTGAATGCTCGCAAGGAAGAGTATGCAACAACCAATGGTGACCGCAAGGTATTGGGTCATGCTATCGAAACGTTCCTGAACGGTTTCAAAGGCATGAAGGAGCCACGTAAAGGTTTGGCTGAATCCAAGGCCTGGGTTTCTTACGCACACCGCTGCCTCGAAGCCACAGACAACAGCCTGGAAACTATCAAGGCGATGAAGTCTGAGACTCAGCATGCGATCAGCGATACGCAAGCCAAGATCGACGGTGCCAAGAGCAGCCAGTACAACAAGAAGGAACTGATCGAAGAGATCACCGAGCTTAAACGCACGATGGCCAGTGTTGTGCAAGTGATCAAGACCGCAGAACACGCCCGTGACTGCATCAGTCAGATTGCCAAGATCATCGAAGGCGCCGTAGTCAAAACCAAAAAATAAAAGATAGTCCAGAGTACTCCTCCTAACCCACATGGGTTAGGAGGAGTATAAGGATTACCAGTTATAATGCTCTCATATCAACTTTCTTTCTGCTCGCAATACGTTCATCTTTTCCCGAATATCGGCACAAGTAGCCCTGATATTCGTGACCACTTGTTGTGCAACGCTCATGCGGAACACCCCGCCTTTGCGATCCCACGACTGCTTCAAAAAACTATGACCACATGGCCTTAATTCATTAGCCAGTTTGCGGAGGTTATTGAATTCCAGCTGAATCATTTCAGACTTGCTCATTTAAATCTCCTAATGTTACCAGTTATCGAGTGAACCGTATTTACCAGTGAACTCAGCTACAGCTTTGTCGATGTCGCGTTGAGTTTCTGCTGCCATTTGCCGAGCCACGAAGGAGTCTTTTGGATTCTCCAATTGCGTGATCAGGTCGACAAATGTTTTCTTGACGAACTCTAGGTTCTCAATCTTGCGATACAACTTCAACTTGTTATCCAGCGCAATAGCTTTTTGGCTACGGACGAATGGAGTGCTAGTTGGTTTAGTTGCAAACATCTGAACGACCTGACCCATGATCTTGCTCCTTGATAGTTGGGATTAGTGAATGGAACGTGACTGATTGCTGGTAGCTTTCTTCATGGCCGCAGTCACCAAACTGTTAGTGTAGTTGGTGTCTTCGTTCATGAGCTTCAGCAGAGATGGACTGGACTTAACCAGGGGGCTCATCTCCATTTCAAAACGACCACCCTTGCGGATGTGTAGCACACCCAGCTGGTGCCCGAACTCAGCGCTGTCAAAGGTAATGAAGTCACCTTCGTTGCAGTAGCTGATTGCCAATTGCAGCATGCGCGGCATGGCGGTGTCAAAGTAGCTGTAGTGTCTAGCCATGATGACGTCTTTGGACTTACCACGATACATGGTAGCAATAACGCGACGACGGCTAGGGGTGTTAAGTTCATTGCTCATTTCAGAATCCTTTTACAAAGTGGGGGGAGACGATGAAGCAGATCAGAACTTGGAATGTTCGATCTGCTCAGGGGTCATGTCGAGGTAGAACGCATCAATGGTCTGATGAGCGTTCTCTACATGACCGTCACGATAGGTCTCCAACCAGCGGGCCTTGTGACTCACGCCTGTCCAACGACCACCGTTGTGCTTGGAGAACGCGATAGCCAGAGGACGCAGATCTTCCTTGGAGAAGACGTGCATCATCTTTTTATCATTACCCAGCTCAACGTCAACCCTGAAGTCCAGCAGGAACTCTGGAACTTCTTCCACCACAGTAAACGGAATACCGAACATCTTCAGATACCAGTCCTCTGAACAGAACTTGATACCATCCAACTCAGCCATGACCTGACGACCATAGTTGAGTTCGAAACCCTCTTCACCTTTACGGATCAGGACTTCAGCAACACGTACTTCATTTTCCATGGTAGATCTCCAAGATGTGAAAGACTTTATTGTCTTAATCACACTGGTAATATAGGCCCAAAAAACAATGTATCTTAAATAAACCCCTACCCCATAAAGGGGTAGGGGGACCAGCGCAGCCAATTACTTTTTGTTGTACTCAAACTGAATATAAAACTGATCGAGCTTCTCGCTTACCGGGAGAATCCAGACAGGAACACCGGCCAGGTAGCCAAGCAATCCTTCAAATACAGGGTCTGGGTCTGATGGATGTTTCTTCTCCGGGTACAGCTCAACACCTGGTGCCCCTGCAAATTGATCGTGGAACTTTCGGTTTTGCATGATCCAGGTTTTCAGTTCCTTGTTACCACGGATAGCGACAGGATTACGTGCGAGTGCGTTAACCATTACGTTGTCACCAATCCGTTTCACTTCTTTAACAATTACCGGAGGGGTAGGTTCTTTTACAGCAAACCCTTCCTTAGGAACAACCGTAAGGACTACCCCCTTTCTTACTGAAGAGAGTTTCACGCAGTTCTTCGAGATCTTTGCCCAACAGCACGAACGCTTTCTCCAGCTCCTCAAACTCGCCGGTATCACCACCTCCGTCAGAGTTCACCAAAGCCATCAGCATGTTGCAGCAGAGACTGTCCATGTTGCTGCGGACATGCGCCAGATCCTCAATCTTTTTCTTGCTCTCTGGAGTCAGTCCTTCTGTTACCAGTTCGATGTTGCCAAACAATTCGTCCATCGTTAGTCCCCTTGCTTATGCCAAACCGTAAGCGATCATGACCTTCTGTACCACAAGGTACCAGCTGTAAGGGAAGAAGAAGACGGAAACAAACGTCCACCAAAACCCCTTAGCCAGCACCCATCCCGCTACCCACACTACCAGGAAGAGAAGGCAGGCCACAAAGCCACTCCAACTGCACGAGGCCCTGAAGACTATAGGCGGCTTTACTTGTTCATCATTTTCCACAGTCATGCTCCCTGTTACGATTCGTCGCCCAACAGCTCCAGAAGCTGTTCGGTGCTAGTTACCTCAAGACGTACATCGATCCAGAGATCTTTCAACTTCTCCATTACCGGAACAATGCCGTTCTTGTCCTTAATACGCAGGTACACCGCTTCTTCGTTACTGTGATCGTGCAAGTAAACAACAACAGTGAAGAAAGGATCTTCATTGCCGATAAACCGTACACCTGTTTCATTGGCGCCTAACAACTCCAACAGCTTGAATCCGCCATTGGTGTTTACCACTTGGACGCCGGCGATATCCAAGGAGACGACGTACTTGTCTACCACTTCCGGACGGAACGTTTCGATTAACTGCTCGGGCGTCATCGACTCGATCCAAGTGTTCAGTTCAGCAACACTCTTGCCATTGATCGCTTTGTCTTCCCAGGCAGCGAGGTTACTTTGGACCGCCCTGAATAGCTTACGGGCCTCGTCCTGGTGAACAAACATACGACCTTTACCGGGACCTTCGTGACTGAGGAAAACAACGAAGAGATTGTAGTCAAGCTCATGGCCAGGCAACACTAACGAAACCTTAGCCACGTGGTTGAAGTGTGGCCCGACCTCGATATCACTGTTGGTCTCGAATACATCGGCCTTTATTGTCACCACTTTTTTCTCATCCATCTTTGTTCTCCAATTTATTTCTGAGACGAGCTAGCTGTATCTTTAGCTCACCGATTTTTATTGCGGCTTCTTCTCGCACATGCACGTGACGGCTGGTGTGCAAGATTTCCTTTTGTGTCTTTACCATCCCTTCCAGTTTAAGGATTAACAACTGATCCGTACTGAACGACATTGGGATAACCCAACTCGAAATGGTAGGGATGGGAGTACCGCGACTCCAATCCTCTCCTGTTACTTGTTCCAAGAGACGCCGTGCCTTCCACGCCTGCATGTATACAACTTCGCCCATAAGTCCTCCCTAAATAGGTTTCTTGCGTGCCTTGTATTCCAGCATGACCCTCGCTTCAATTCGGTGCTTGGTGAAGTAAGCCACCAACAATTTCTCGCACCCTCGAGTCATGGCATAAACAGTCGGCACAGCAAAGCGTTTATATTCGTGCTCACTTTGATAAGGTCTGAAGTTTATCCTCAGCCTGATCAGAACATCCTGATCTGCGATGAACAACCCCCCGTTAAGCTTAGCAAGGCCTAGAAAGACTTTATCAACCGCTTGATCGTTATCCATCGCAGATCCCCCTATCTAACGTAAGGTGCTATCAGAATTGCCACACCAATAGCAACGAAAGGTCCCAGCGTTTGAATCAGAAAGATGATCAACGCTTGTTTGTTACGTATACTGCCCATGCCCCACTCCTCAGAACTTGGAGTGTTCAATTTCTTCTGGAGTCATGCCTGGATAGAACTTGTCGATCGTTTTGCGATCACTGGCTGCCTTGCCGTTCTCCCAGACTTGCAGATAACAGCCTCTGTGATACGCCATCACAGTGCAATCGTTCTTGGACAAAGCTAACCCCAATGGAGCGAGGTCTTCCTTCTCCAACGCGTAGATCGTGGCTTCACGTTCCCCTGAACGAGGATGACCGCCTGGTGCCGACTCATCCTTCCACCGCACTTCGAGTTTGATGTCATCGACAAACTTCGGAATACGCTGGACGTAGATACAAGGAAGCCCCATGCTGATCAGCTTCTCTACCTGAGCAACAAAGGGAATGCCGTTCAGATGACCAACTGCCAGTCGGCCGTAGTTGATCTCGTTTCCATCCTTATCAGCACGGATGACGGGGACACACAGCCGGTTCGCTGTTTCAGTATCGGCAGTTACAACGCGCTCCCGAGATTCAGGAGTAGGGATAATGGTGGGCGTAGGTGCAACACCCGTTTCCAGAAGTTCCCCCACCTCATCTTGAGTGAGATGATGCTTTTCACCGGTGTGCAAGTTGGTGCATTCGAAGCGTGGTTCTACTGGCGGTTTATTCATGATAGATTCCTTGCGACAAAAAGTAAATTACGTGGGTTCACAAGTAGATAATGTAGGTTTGAGTTTAATTATAAATGAAAGTATCAGTGCTATCTTATTTATTGATTTTATGATCTACCACCCCTTGACGCCACAGTGGAACTTAATATGGCCTTTCCAAACGAACAACTGTTTTTGGACAGGTTCATTGCTTATAACCAGGATCGATATAAGGATGAACCTGACTTCGTAAACGTGCTGGGCTCCCTGACGCTCGGTACCGCCCTCTTCACGAATTTTCGCAAGTCGGTTAATGCCGGTACCACCAGTTATTTGGTGGACGTGGATTCACCTAACCAGTTTGTTGGGGTTGACCAGAAGTACACCCCCGCAGACTACATTGTCAATGAGGTCTCCACACTGATTGACCCTGATCCGCTCACCCTGGCGAATCTACAAATACAAAGCACACAGGGCATTTACCTCTTGTCAGGAGAGGGTGGTAGCAACACAGGAGCAGTACTGGTACCCCAGGGACAGAAGACGGCGGCAAAGGTACGTGCCCTCGTTAAAGCCGGTTGTCTGTACAACCTGGTCGATGCGGAGATCGGCATTAATGCTGGTGTGACTACCGTGACTATCGACTCACACACCGTTGTAGGTACGTTGACCGTTGTTGAAATGGCTGACCCGATCCACGACGGCACATACCTCCACGACGGTACACTTACTTACCAGTAAATGACGTCACATTTTTAAGGGTTAATTCCTAAAGGGAAGAGTTATGCCTACCAACATCACAGAAGTAAGTGAATTTCCGGAAGACATCCCCCTCATTGAGGTTGGGGAACCAGTCCGTGGCGGTCCTGATGGTCCGGACAACCGTGCAGCAATCCTGCTGGCTAACCGTACTCGTTACCTGAAAGACCTGGTTGAAGAACTGAGCGCTCAGGGCATCAAGGTTATCGGCACGCTGACGACCGAAGACGAGCTGTACGAAATCGACACCACCGACATGATGGTGGGTACCGGTTACTTCGTCGAAAACCACCTGCGCGTCTGGAACGGTAGCGGTTGGGCTGACTCTGGCGACCTGGCTGGCCAACGCGGTATCACCTTCCTCGGTGTATGGCCTGACAACCAACAGCTGCCTGATCCATCGCTGAACGAAATCGGCGACGCTTACGTCTGGCAGCACGACATCTTCCTGCTCCTGCCTCAGCCTGATAACTGGGTCAAGATCGGTATCCCGGGTGCCGAAGGTAAAACCGCTTATGAAGTAGCGGTGGAAGCCGGTTTCACTGGTACCGACACTCAGTGGCTGGAAACGCTGAAAGGTAAAGACGCTTTCAAGATTGCTCAGGACAACGGCTTTGCAGGTGATGTTTATGCCTGGCTCGGCAGCCTGGTAGGTAAATCGGCGTACCAGATCTGGAAGGACCGTGGCGGCATCGGCAACGAAGATGCTTTCATCACTGCGATGAAAATCAAAGGTGATCAGGGTATCCAAGGTATCCAAGGTGAAACTGGCGCTCCTGCGGTTGCGTTCACCGTAGCAGGTATCAAAGCCAACGTTGGCACACTGCCTCGTCCTGGTAATGAAGCGGACGCCTGGTTTGTTGGCACCACCCTGTACGTCTGGGTTGATGGCGATTACCTGGCCCTGCCGGGTATGGGTGGTCAGAGCGCCTACGACCTGGCTGTTCTCGGCGGTTACAGCGGTACTCAGTCCCAGTGGATCGCGAGCCTGTCCGGTAAGTCTGTTTATCAGACTTGGGTCGATGCTGGTGGTACTGGCGGTACGGCTGCCTTCCTGACTGCCATGAAGATCAAGGGCGACCAAGGTATTCAGGGTATTCAAGGTGAGACCGGTCCTTCCGGTAAGAACCTCCAGGTTCTCGGCACTGTGGCTGACCAATCGGGTCTGGCGGGTAAACCACTGGTTGACCAAGCGGCCTACGTCACTCTCGACACCGGTCACCTGTGGGTATACGTGCTGGCAAGCACGGGATGGGTTGACCTCGGTACTTTCCGTGGTGCTAACGGTACCAACGGCATCAACGGTACCAACGGCCTGGCGGGTCTCAGTGCTTACCAAGTTTGGTTGGCAGCGGGCAACGTCGGTTCTCAGGCTCAGTTCCTGGCTTCCCTCAAAGCAACCAACCTGGTCATTAAAGGTGCTGTGGCGACTCAGTCGGCTCTGCCAGCTTCCCCAGCTGATCAGGACGCTTACGGTGTTCGTGACACCAACACCATCCAGCTCTGGACGAACGGCCAGTGGAACAACCTGGGTACCTTTAAAGGTGAGCAGGGTGAAGAAGGGCCTGAAGGTCCTGCGGGCCACTCGTTCTCGCTCATGGGTAGCTACGCCAACCTGGGTGCGCTGCAAGCGGCTCATCCTACCGGTACATTGGGTGACGCTTACCTGATCGGCTCGAACGTCGCTATCTGGAGCACTGCAAGCGGTGGTTCGTGGATCGACGCGGGTCCAGTTCGCGGTCCAGACGGTGTGGACGGTAAGTCTGCTTACCAGAGCTGGTTGGACGTGGGTAACGTTGGTACTGAAGCCCAGTTCGTTGCCTCTCTGAAGGGTGCTGACGGCGTAGACGGTGAAGACGGCGCTGATGGCCTCAACATGGTTATCACCGACGTTGTAAACACCTACAGCGCACTGCCACTCGCTCCAGCCGACAAGTCGGTCTATGCAGTGCGGGATGTCAACAAGCTGTACGCACGCATTGCTGGCGCCTGGAAAGACATGGGTACCTTCAAAGGTACTGATGGTATCAATGGTACCAACGGTACTGATGGTAAAGACGGTAGTTCCGTCGAAATCATCAAGGTCCTCACTATCCTCGATCCGAACGTCCCGTCGGTTGCCGGTAACAACGGTAAAGCTTACGTTGACATGGATGGCAACATCTACTTCTGCATCGCTGGTTCTTGGGTGCTGGGTGGTAAGGTTGGTGCGGCAGGCGACAAAGGTGAAGCCGGTACGGGTCTCTCGCTTCGTGGTACCGTAGCTACCGTAACAGCACTCCCTGCCAAAGCGACTGCTGAAGATGGCGACGGCTGGTTCACCGAAGATGACAAGATGCTGTATGTCTTGACTGACGGCGAGTGGACAGGTCCGTTCGACATCAACGGCATGCAAGGTATCCAAGGCCCTCAGGGTAACGAGGGTCCTGCCGGTAAGTCGATCTCCATCCTCGGTTCGTATGCCACTCTGGCGGCACTGCAAGCAGCTCACCCTACGGGTGCGTTGGGTGACGGTTACTTGGTTGGTAACAACCTGGCAATCTGGACTACCGCTGGTGGTGGTCAGTGGATCGACATCGGCCTCATCCGTGGTCCTCAAGGTATCCAGGGTATCCCTGGTCCTCAAGGTATCCAAGGTATCCCGGGTCCTCGTGGTCTGGTTGGTAGCCGCTGGTTGAAACTGCCTGTGGGTACTGATGTGCCAGAAGTGGGGTTCACCGGTAACGTGGGTGACTGGGCGGTTTCCGAAACGTTCAAAGTCTACTACAAAACCGCTGACCAAGGCTGGGTCTTCTGGGGTGAGTTGGTGGCGGGTGATGTTAACTCTCCATTCCTCGGTCAAGGCAAGGTTGTGCGTTACGGTACTCAGTGGATCCCATTGCCAGTCGATGAAGTTCCGTCGCTGGTTAACGGTAAGCTGTATGCTCGTCAGTTGAAGGCTGGTGACACAATCGGTGAGTGGGTTGAGCTTCCGGCTTACGTTGTCGATGTTCCTACCGACAGCAACACCTACATGCGTAAAGGTGACCACACTTGGTTCCAGTACACGCCGCCTACGCTGACAAGCCTCGGTGGTGTGGCCGTTACTGAGCTGGGTGTTTCGGTTGCGACACTGGTAGCTGGTAAAGTCCCAGCAGGCCAACTACCTAGCTACGTCGATGACGTGTTGGAATTCGCTAACCAAGCGGCCTTCCCGGCGACTGGTGAAACAGGGAAGATCTACATTTCCCTCGCGACCAACGCGCAGTTCCGCTGGACGGGTAGCGTGTATATCGGTCTGGTGGCTTCGCCTGGTACCACGGACGCTGTTGCAGAGGGTACCACTAACCTCTACCACACAGTTGCTCGTGTACGTGCGACTACGCTGGCGGGCGTTTCCTTCGGTACTGGTGGTGCTATCACTGCCGCGGATACTGTCCTCACGGCCTTCGGTAAAATCCAGGCGCAGATCACTGCGTTCGTACCTGGCTTCGCCGACGTCCCAACGGACAGCAACCTGTACCTTCGTAAAGGTGACCACACTTGGTCGCTGTACACACCTCCTGCGGCGGGTATCGCGGCGCCTGCGAACGACGGTAAGCAATACGTCTACAAAGGCACTGGCTGGACTTCCTTCGACCGTTACGACGTGCCGATTCTGGCTCTGTCTGCAACTGGTGGTATCGATCCGAACGTTAACCTGTTCTGCCGGATCGACAACAGTGGTGCAACTGCTAAAACCATTACGCTGGCAGACGGCCCGAAAACCGGTGGTCCAATCGGCGCTCGTGCGCTGGTTCTGGTAGTGAAAGTCAACGGTGCTGCTGGTGTGATTACCTTCGCTCCTACTGGTGCAACCGCATTGGTTTGGAATACTGGTTCTCCTCCGGCCTTGACTGGCAGCCGTACTTACCTCACGTTCACCTGGGATGGTGTTGAGTGGGTGGGTGCAGCTGGTGCAGTAGTGCCTTAACCCTTGAGCACATGGAGCCTCTCCTTCACGGGGAGGTTTCCTGTGTGCTTATTTAAAGGAGTTGCGTTATGTTTGAAGCACTCGTGGGGATAGGTTCAAGAGGACAGACAAATTTCCCTGACTCTGGTCCTGGCTCGAAGAACCTTCTTTACGGCAACGAACAATTAGGTTACTTCGGAACACTTACCCAGGCTGAACTTGTCACCTTAGGAAAACTAAGAAGTTTGTTTAACTTCTTTAACGGGAGCGATGAGGGTGCTGCTTTCACCTGGGTAAAGATGTTCTACAAAGGCAAGGTCCTTTATTTTCCGACCAACACCCTTGCTTACAACCTCAACTGGAACCAGTTGTACAACGCCGGTCTAGTTTACGGTGTGGACAGTAATGGTAACTATCCAACCGCTACTCCGACGAATCAGTTTAAAATCATGAACGTCGGAACCGATGTTCTAAAAGTTCGTTTGTTTGCCGCCGATTCAAACCCAGATCCTACCAGTTCTGGTTCGCAGCAATTGTTGACCGGTGCTGGCGCCAACATCGCCAGTTCTGAATTCGTACAGTTGATCTACGCGTTGGTACAAGGTGCACCTGCTGCTTACAGCGGGCCTAAGTGGGGTATCTTCTCCGCTAGCTCCTTTGCTTGGGGTGGCCGAAAGGTTCCTACACAACGTACCTACGTCGCCGGCCCGTCATACGCACAACACGTCGATAACACGTATACGTATTCCTCACCTAAGACGGAGCTTAACTATTGGCTTCCCGTACTTGAGTTGATTCCTGGGAACGAACTACCGCTGTTGCCGTATATCGATTTGGCAGCGCAGCTTGATCCGCTACAACCCGCATCAATCACTGACGTCATCCAGAGTGTAGGGCTGGCCAAGTACCGTGGGACTACTACAACGGTCGTCATTCATGAACCAGCAGTCGTTACCGACGTCACGTACCCAAGTCAGGTACTGAAAATTAAACGGACCGAAGTACAGCTAGAAACTAGTCTACTAAACCAGCTAGTGGTAACCGACATCGTGTACACATGAGGTA